>JABAHS010034152.1_pt3 | contig 12663 bp, 15 predicted proteins | sample 7062111 | NCBI WGS metagenome assembly JABAHS01 (sample SAMN14534600, study PRJNA622989) | marine sediment metagenome | biome: marine biome [ENVO:00000428]; feature: marine pelagic biome [ENVO:01000023]; material: deep marine sediment [ENVO:00002113]; isolation source: pool of 4 deep marine... | reverse complement strand
AGACAAATACTTTCGTCACATGTACCCTCTCAACTCGATGAGGACGTGAAGAGAGAAATAAACCAGATTCTCCGTAACTGCGAAAAGGACATGTTGTAAACGAGCTTATACTTTTAATGGCTTATCATAACTCTGAAAAAGGAGTTGTATAATTCATAAGATGTTTGCGCACGCATAGCCAAGCTCTAAACTGATTTCTTCACTATGTGTTTAGTCAACAGCATGTTTATGTAGTCTTCTAAGGTTAAGTTGTGCTCTCTCGCTTCACGTGCCAAATGTAAGAATAGACCTGAAGAAACAGGTATCGCTCGCGGAAGCCAAAAACCTTCTAGGTATTTCACTACGCAGTAACGGATGAAGTCTTCCAAGCCGAGGCCGAAGTCTGCTGCGGCTGCTTTAACCGCTTCAATGTTTTCTTTTTGATGCAGTGTACTTGATTACGATAGTCTCGTTTTTACTCATTTCCCTATCACCTTTTGTTTCTTAAAATGGTGTGTGCGTACACCAATAAAGCAAACACTAAGGTTAGTCCATTCCAATGCTCCAATAGATAGGCTATTCGCACTCAAAGATGTCATTCTTTGTTCGGTTTTCTGTTGGGGAAAGCAGGTACCGTGTACGCATCAACGACGCCGGGGGACTGAGCTAACTTTCCATGTATGAACTCTAAGGCTTGATTCGAGTTGTCAGCGTCAAACCACATGGCTACGTCCCAAGTTCCGAAAACGTTCATAACGTATTCCAAGTCTACTCCTGGGCTAGGTTTTTGAGAAAGACCCCTTAGATCGTTAATTGTATCCGTTATTTTCGTTGGACTAAGCTTCAGCAGAACCAAATATTTTGTCATACCAATACACCTCCGATTCTGTTTCTGATTTTTATTCGTGCTAAAACATCTAGCAATGAAAATCATTTAACTCTTATGAACTGCAAATAATAATCATTAAAACACATTTACGCGTGTGCATTGAAGAATATTCTCCTTAAATTATTAATGATGGAAAAAATCCTATATTAATAAATTCCATGAAGCTTAAAGAGGTTAATGCGTGCATATATGTTCATTCAGGATTCAATCGAAGTTTCTTCCATAAGTCATAAAAACTGAAGCCAAGTAACAAGATGCTAGTTGGAAAGGAGAGGGTATGATAATGCGTTGGGAATACGTTTCGTTTGTGTTGGGAATTTTATTGTGTTTAATCGCCACTTTTTTGATGTTTGAAGGAAGTATTTTGGGAGAGAATACTACTGGTTTGGCAACTGTGACATTAATAGTAGGAATCGGCTTAATAGCCACTTCTGGTGTAGGATTTGCTGAAACCCAAGAAATCCTAGAAGGAAACTTGAATACCCATTTACTCCCCAATTTTCTGTTCTGTAGTTGTTTAGACTCTTAACTTTCATGGTCTACAGAAGAGTAAGAATATCAAGCAAGATGAAATGAAACACCTGCACTTTCAACTATTCTTTGCATGTATGCACGCTCAGTATCTTTCGTCAACTTGCTATTAGTCCTGTTCCAACAATAATAAGAATAATTGCTAACGCTTTTGTTGTTATGGCTCCTTTCCCAATATCCTCTTTTAATATTCTAGGCACAAAAAGACTGAGCAGAAGAGTGAAAATAAACACAAAGAAGGGTTCCAGAGAGGATACGGCAGCGACCAAAGAGACGAGTCCACGGGATATTGCAATGTAATAAAAAATTATCGCTATGAGACCCATGGAAGTGTTTAAAATCCTCCAGAAAAGAATGGTTCTATCTACTTTCTTAATGTCGTTTAGAAAATTACATCTTATCTTCGGAAAACAAAACAGTACAAATCCTGTAATTAAAGTTCCAATGAAGTTCCAAAAGAGGTATGAGGGGTATTCTATGTGGCTAAGAACGTATTTTGTCAAAACCTCGTATCCCGCCCATACAACGCTTGATGCTAAAAGTAGTCCTAAGGCAGGAGAGATTATAGAGCCCCGACCCTTTACTTTTCGGTAGGAAATAGATATGGCGCCAAGAACCAAAAATACAACACCGAAGTACATTGGCAAACTTAGAGTTTCCTGTAGGAACACAGATGCTAATATAAGAACAAAGATTGGACTTATGAAAATAAGGGAAATCACTCGAGATGCTTCTTCTATCGCCATGGCTTTAAAATAAAGCATAAGACCAAGATAGGTGCCAAGACCACCGACAATACCCAGCGCAAACCAAGGAAAATCAGAGGAAATTGGTGTGAATAAAAGAAGTAACAGTATTGGCACTTCTGTTATCATATAAAGAAGTTGGTAGGAGAAAGGGTCTTGCATATGTTTCGTTAAGAGGTATTTATCTATCACAACACCAAGACTCCAGAATACCGAAGCTATGATTGAAAAGATAAGCCAGTCCATGAAATATCCACTCCATTCAGAAGGGCTCTGTATTCATTTTTCTCATATAAAAGGGCATATCTCATACACACATCAATAGCCCCGCAAAGTATCCTACTTCGAAGCTTTTTTTTAGCAACAATCAAATATACAGTTGCCATAATTTTGTTCTGAGAGGGAACAACATTAAGCATCGAAATAGAAAAGTTCACTGACAAGTGGGGTCCAGAAAAAATACTGCACGTTTATGACCTCAAAGTGGGGATGAAAGGTGTTCTGGTCATTGACAACACAACTCTCGGTCCTGGCAAAGGTGGAATCAGAATGTTACCAACAATCACAACAGAGGAAATCTTTCGTTTAGCCAGAACAATGACATGGAAATGCGCCCTCGCAGAACTACCTTTTGGAGGAGCAAAATCAGGCATAATAGCTGACCCAAAGCAAATTTTAAAAGAAAAGAAAATGGAAATAATACGAGCCTTTTCCAGAGCTCTGAAACCAGTCTGTCCAAAACTCTACGTGGGCGCTCCAGACGTAAACACTGGAGAAGAAGAAATGGCTGTTTTTGCCAAGGAAAACGGTTCCATGAAAGCTTGCACTGGAAAACCAGCCCACATGTGCGTGAAGCCTGGTGAGAAATGTGGCATCCCTCATGAGTATGGGTCTACAGCCATTGGAGTTGTTCAAGCCATAGCTACCGCAGCAAATTATGTTGGTTTAGACATTAAGGGCGCAACAATCGCTGTAGAAGGATTTGGAAATGTTGGTTCTTCTGTTACCGACTATTTGACGCAGATTGATGTGAAAGTTGTAGCAGTTTCCGACTCCAAGGGTTGCATATACAGCCAAGACGGTTTTAACTTTCAGAAATTGTATAGAGTGAAGAAGGAAACGGGTTCAGTTGTAAATTATAGACCTGGGAAAATGTTAGAAAACGAGGAAATCTTTGAGCTTCCAGTTGAAATTCTTGTTCCTGCTGCCCTTTCTGATGTTATCACAAAGGACAACGTAAACAATATTAAAGCAAAGATGGTGGTTGAGGCCGCTAACATTCCAGCAAGACCGGAAATAGAGGAAGTTTTGCGGAAGAGAGGAGTCATAGTTGTGCCAGACATCCTTGCAAACGCTGGCGGCGTCATATCTTCGTATGCTGAATATAGAGGTTACAATCCAAAACGGATGTTGGAACTTGTCCAGAGAAAGATTCGTCGAAACACCAGGTTTGTTTTAGAATATGCCGAGGAAAAAGGCATAGGGCTGAGGGATGCGGCTTTGAACATTGCCAAAGAAAGAATATTAAGAGCCAATCATCGCTAGAAGAAAGATTAAATCTCAAGTATTTCGATGGCGGCTGTTGGGCAGCTTTTGACGCAAGCAACACATCCTAGACACGTTTCCGTTGCTTCATTACATTCTGAACAAAGCTGTTTCGCTCTGATGCCTGAACAAGCTTCAGAATTCACAACCTTCACTTTTCCATCGTGAAGTTCTAAGACGAATTCAGGACAAAGCGTGACACATGTTCCGCAGCCGTCGCACAACTCTAAGTTGATTTGTATCTTGGGCATTTCTTCTTCATTACTAACCTACAAAGAGAACCCTAAAAACATTTTTCTCAGTCTCTAGATTTCACTGAAAGTGTTTATACTGTTGAAAACATAGAATGGTTGGGTAACTTAAATGGGTAAGGTGACTTCTGGAAGACTAGAAGAGTTGAGTGATTGAAGTGTCAGTTACAGAAAAGATTGAGGTAGAACCAATAGGTTTCGTCAAAACGAAGGCCGTTGGAAAAGAAGTCAGGAACCGAAGTAACATCTCAAAGATAGTTCTTCGTCAAGATTTGATAGAAACCTTAGATGGAATCGAAGATTTCTCGCATTTATTTGTGATATTTTGGATGCATAAAATTCCAAAGGAAGAGAGAAGGACGATGAAGGTTCATCCTAGAGGCAGAATAGACATGCCCTTGCTGGGAGTTTTTGCGACACGAACACCAAATCGTCCCAATCCCATAGGAGTTACATTAGTTGAGCTTTTGGAAGTGGAAGGCAACTTCTTGACTGTTCGCGGTCTAGACGCGTTTGATGGTACACCTGTCTTGGATATAAAACCCTTTGACAAGTGGGACATGATTGAGGATGCGAGAGTCCCTGAATGGTGGATTAGGCTAGAGAAAGAGAAATCTGAGAAATGCAAAGAAAGCAAATAACTGTTTATGATTAGAATATTTTTGTTTTTAACTGTAGTTTCTTTGCGAATTCTTTTCCAAACTCGAAGCATTTCTGAATTTCATCTTTGTCAGGAACCCATTTAACCGTCAATGCCGGAGCAACTATTTCCATACTCGCTTTTTCCAGACTCTCTTCAATAGTTTTAACCGCTCCGCCTCCCCACCCATAAGAGCCGAAGGCAGCAGCAATTTTATTTCTCGGTCTTAAACCTTGCATTTCTTCCAGAAATGGAGCCATAGTGGGCAGAACACCATTATTGATGGTTGACGAGCCAACAAGTATCCCTTTTGCTCCCAGAAGCTCTCCAATGATGTCGCCTCGATCTGAAAATGGAAGCCTAAACACCATCGTCTCAACGCCTTCGTTGCTAATGCCATTAACTATAGCTTTGGCCATTTTTTCCGTGCTACCCCACATAGTATCGTACACAATCAGAACTTTTTTCTCCGCCTCACCCTTAGCCCACTTGAGATAAACCTCAACTATTTTCATTGGATTACTACGCCAGATAATGCCGTGGCTTGGCGCAATCATACTAATCTTTAAACCTAGCTTCTGAACTTCCTCAATTTTCCTTATCACCAATTGACTGAACGGCCACAAGATATTAGCATAATATTTAGCAGCCTCTTCCATCAGTATTTTCTCATCCACTTCATCATCGAATCGTTTTGACGTTGCTAAATGCTGACCAAATGCATCATTAGGCAAGAGCAGTGCATCTTTCTCTATGTAGGTGAACATGCTATCTGGCCAGTGAAGCATAGGGGCTTCAATGAACTTCAAACTTCTTTCGCCTAAACTTATCTCGTCGCCAGTTTTGACAACTTGGAAATCCCAGTTGCCAAAATAGTGTTTTTGCAGTCCTTCTTTGCATCGAGCAGTGCCTATCACCTTTGCTTTAGGAGCTAGTTTCAAAATTTCTCGGATGGCTCCTGAATGATCTGTTTCAACGTGGTTAGCTACAACATAGTCTATCTTAGAAGGGTCGATGACTTCTCTAATTTTTTCTATCATCTCTTCTGCGAAAGGGCTATAAACGCTGTCGATTAGAGCTGTTTTTTTGTCGGTGATTAGGTAGGCGTTGTATGTGGTTCCGCGGTGGGTTGAGTAGGTGAAGCCGTGGAAGTGTCTGATGTTCCAGTCGACGGCTCCAACCCAGAAAATGTTTTCTGAAAGTTTAATTGGAGTCATGTTGAATTTCACCTTTATTTGAATTAGTTTTCATATGAAGAATTCTTCATATCCTCCTTATAAACATTCCGCTGTAGAAAAACTCAACCAAACTGGAACCAAGCTGAACTGCTATTTTTTTGGAAATGAATTCTTCTATTCGGGAAAGATGATGCCCAAAGACCATATGAGGGCAATCCCTAAAATAAACACGACAAACTGAACCGCAGATTTCTTAAAACTTTTCTCTCCATGCAGCTCGGGAATCAACTCTGAAGCCGCCAGATAAATGAAGCCTCCTGCTGCAAGAGCTATTAACAATCCACTTAATGCTTCAATTGTTTCTATGAAGAAGACTGCAGAGATTCCTCCCAAAACGACTATCATAGCTACCATAAAATTAAGTAACAAAGCTTTGCCCCGTTTGAAACCTGCGTAGACCAGAATCCCATAGTCTCCCATTTCCTGAGGAAGTTCATGAAATATCACAGCAACTGTTGTAGCTAATCCCACTGAGAATCCAATCAGGAAACTGGCGGCGATAACCATTCCGTCAACAAAGTTGTGAATTCCATCGCCAATGAGATTCAGATAGGCAAAACTTTTGGTGGTAGCTCGATCGGTAAGCTCAGCGGCTATATCGGCTTCATGAGGGTGTCCATGGTACCAGTAAATGAACCGCTCCAGAAAGAAGAAAGAGACGAATCCTAAAGTAATGTAAATGAACACAACCGACTCCTGTTCAAAAAGTTCTATAGCCTCTGGAAGCAGATCAAAATATGCAGCGCCAAGAATTGCCCCCGCAGAAAAAGCGATGAGGACTAACAGAATCTTATGCAACGTTTTTTCTTTTAGAGATAAAGCGTAAATTCCAGCCAATGAAAAAAGGCTGACTACAACAGTTGCTAGAATAATATTAATCATATCCGACAATTTGCTTCCTCTTTGGGTAATTCTTCACTCACTATTAAGGTTTTTAGATCTAACAAAAAATTAGATTTAATAGTAAAGGATAAAACCATTATTACGATGAGTGCGAGGTTCCAATGCACGAACATCTTCATCCCCCAAAAAGTACAAAATATCTTGGAATTGCCTTAGGAATTACCATAGCTTTCTTCATCATTGAATTAGTCGGAGGGATCTTAACAAAGAGCCTAGCCCTCTTAACAGACGCTTGGCACATGCTAAACCACATCTTTGCCCTAGTCTTCGCCCTAATAGCCGCATGGTTTGCCTTGCGTCCCATCTCAGTGAAAAAAACCTATGGATATTACCGTACAGAGATTCTAGCGGCCTTTTTGAATGGTATCTTCCTTTGGGCTGTCGCAGTTTTTATTTTCTACCAAGCTATTCAGCGGGTTCAATACCCGGAACCAGTAGAAAGCGAAAGAATGCTGATTATTGCGTTTTTAGGCCTCATAGCAAACGTACTAGTTGCAGTCATTCTTTCAAGGTCAAAGGAGGAAAGCCTAAACGTTAAAGGCGCCTTCCTACATGTGGTCGCCGACATCCTAGGTTCGATAGGAGCGATTTCCGCTGGGCTAATCATGTCTTTCACTGGATGGTTCGTCGTAGACCCGTTAATCAGCATTATGATAGGTGTACTGATTTTCTATAGCTCCGGAAAGCTCATCCGAGATTCGATAAATGTTCTTCTTGAAGGAGTTCCTTCTCACATCGACGTTAATGTGTTAGAGCGTAGGATAGTTGAATTGGAAGACGTGAAGGCGGTTCATGATCTCCATGTTTGGTGTATCACTCCAACCAAGATGTGCTGTATGAGTGGTCATGTAGTGGTGGAAAAGGGTGTAAACAGAAAGAAGTTGATCACAACTTTGATTGATATGTTAAAAGAAGAGTTTGGAATCGATCACACTACTATTCAACTAGAGGATGAAGGTTACCCAAAAGCGGTTGGTGAACACTAGAAACCTCAATAACCCTTTAGGCGAGATCAGACGCGTTCTTCTTACTTTGTCGTCCAGCTTAAGCAGTCTCTTAACTACGCCTTTTGTACATACTAAAAAATGGGGGAAATATTTTTGGGGAGTTTTTATTTCTTTTTTTATTTACTCTATTTTTGTAAGAACTTGTTAATTTTTTCATGAAAACTGAACAAATCCTTAGTGGGTTGGATAGCCCATTATTCAGCTATCTGATCCGAGAGATATAATATGACATACGTCATATTTATATTTTTCTTTCGCTATTACATAAATAGAAACCATCAACTAAAAGCAACCATAAAAACAAATGAAATTTGAATGATTTTTATTTTTAGCTACGTGGAGTTGGAAACATGAATTCAAACTATGAGGAATGGAATCGCATCTACAGAAAACATTCAGTAGAAGCCCTACCTTGGGAGCTCGGTAGACCCAGAAAAATCCTCGTTGACCTGATTGAGAAAGGACAGATAAAGAAAGGAAAAACCTTAGACACCTGTTGCGGAGCTGGAACCAACACGCTTTATTTGGCTAAAAAGTTTTCCAAGTTACTGGAATAGACATCTCTTCTAAAGCCATAGAATATGCAAAAGAAAAAGCTAGAAAGACAAACATAAAGGTTCGGTTTCAAATACAGAACTTTCTAAACCTTCAATTTAAAGATGAAGAGTTCAACTTTGCTTTAGACATGGACTGTTTTCACCATGTACTGGTCAAGGACAGAAGCAATTACATAAAAGATGCACATCGAGTTTTGAAAACTGGCGGCTCCTACCTTATGGTTTGCTTTGGCTACCAGAACGACCCAGCATGGAATCATTTCACTGGAGAACAGATAATTCAGCTTTTCTCAAACTACTTTAAAATCAAAAACATCGAACATATAGCCTCTGTTGAAGGAGACGATTACGTTCGGTACTTCTATGCAGTTTTGATGGAAAAGAAACAGGTCTAGAGATTTCTCCGATTAAGCTGATACGCTACTTCTTTTCTAGAAGCTTCAGGGTTTCACGGCAGAAATTTGGAAGATCCGCTGGGAAACGAGACGTCACCAAATTTCCATCCACTACAACCGACTTGTCTAGGTAAATTCCACCAGCGTTTTTTAGATCAGTGGATACAGAGACATAACAGGTAGCTCTTTTTCCATTCATTACTCCAGTCTCTATGAGAAGCTGAGGCCCATGGCAGATGGCAGCTATCACTTTTCCCTTTTGAAAGGCTTCCTTCACTAGATTAACCATGTCCTTGTTTGTTCTCATGCGGTCTGGGGCACGTCCTCCGGGGATAATTATCGCCACATAGTCGCCAATGTTAACATCTTTTGGGGAAAAACTAGATTCTATTGTGAGTCCATACTCGCCCCTATAGGTAACTTTGGCTTTAGGTCCCACTACCTCCACTTTGTAACCTGCTTCTTGTAATCGATAGTATGGATACATCAATTCTCGATCTTCGAAACCATTTTCTACAAAAAGCAACACTTTCTTCATGATCTTTCAACTCTTAAATTCACGTTGAGCTGAGATTAGTTTGGAACATCGTCTTTAAATAGGTTTCATAAATTAGGCTAGGGCTACTTGCAACTTTTCAATCAGTTTCTTTTTCTCATTCTCGTCAGCTTTGATCTGTTTGCCTATTTTCCTCCAGTCGCCTGAACAACGTTCATACCTGGAGGTTTCGCCAATAACTTCGTGGATTACTTCGTCGATTTTTTCTCTGTTCTCGTCGGTGACTTCTATTCCCGCTTCCTTTAATACTCCTTTAAACCATCTCCAACAACCCATGCACCCACCTCCAGATACACTTTGTCTTGAATTGAATTAAATTTTGTTGTCAGATGGGTTTTGGGTTTTTGGTGGTTGGTTTCTGCGCCAAAAGACTTATAAAGAAGGTATGAAGATATCTTCATATGAAGATTATTTCATTAAATAGGTGATTTACATGAAGCAAAAACTAACCGAAACTTGTCGCCTGTTCTTTTCAACACTGGCAAACCCAACACGATTAGCAATTCTAGAACTCCTTCGAGAAGGACCAAAAAACGTAACTGAGATTTCCAAAGCTCTAAATCAGGAACAAAGCATGATTTCACATAACCTTAAACCTTTAGAGAGATGCAGATTTGTTTTTTCAGAAAAAAGAAAAAAGAAACATTTCTACTCTTTGAACAAAGAAACAATGGAACAACTATTCAAAACATTTGCATACCACGCCAAAAAATATTGTCCAACAGAAGGAAAATGCTTAACCCCTCGAGAGCTTCAAGAACAGAAGAAAAAAGACGCTTCAGACCAGTTTTACGTGACTCGTTATTGAAGAGGGCGGAAAAAAATGGTTTTGAGAAGCATAGTTAAAATTGACGAGGAAAAATGCACGGGCTGTGGATTATGTGTACCTGCATGTGCAGAGGGAGCCATTAAAATCATTAATGGAAAAGCCAAACTGATCAGCGACAAATACTGCGATGGTTTAGGAGCTTGTCTAGGTGAGTGTCCTGTAGGGGCTATAACCATCGAAGAGAGGGAAACCGAAGAATTTGATGAAGAAGCAGTAAAAGAACATTTAAAGAGAGAACAAACAGTTCCCGCAATTAATCATCACCATGCTAGCCATCATTCCTGTCCTTCAGCAAAAGTGATGTATTTTGAAAGAAATCTGACAGAAAAAGAAGTTGTGACTACTCCAGAGAAGAGCGTATCCATGCTATCTCAATGGCCTGTGCAACTGACATTAGTGCCGCCTACCGCACCGTTCTTTGAAAATGCGGACCTGCTAATAGCTGCTGATTGTGTACCTTTTGCATACGCAAACTTTCACAGCGACTTTTTGAGGGGAAAAACACTTGTGGTTGGATGTCCTAAACTTGATAATGCTGGGCTTTACAAGCGGAAACTAACTGAGATATTCAAACAATCCAACATTAGAAGCGTTACGGTGGTTAACATGGAGGTTCCATGTTGTTTTGGACTATACCGTCTAATCAAAGAAGCTTTAGATTCTTCGGGAAAAAGTATTCCACTAAAACAGGAAATAATCAGCATAAAGGGAGACAAAATCTCCCACTAACACTTCTTGTAGGCATCCAGATAGGTGAAGAAATCTTGGTTGGATCAGACTACAAAACTTGCCCAGGCATAAAAAAGTTTGTTAGACCTGTCCCTGCTTATTTCCCATGTCCTAACTGCGGTGGAAACGTGGAGATTTGGAGCGACGAAGACACTGGAATATGCGATACCTGCAACAAAGAAGTTAGTAGACCTACAAAGGAACAGTCGTGCCTAGACTGGTGTGAATACGCGGATAAATGCAGGGAAATAATCAAGCGTATGAAGCGTCAATAGGAGGACTGAAGAATTAACCGGGCAATTTTAGAAATTTATATATGCGCGCCAAATGAAACACTTAATGACTGATCTTTATTTAATAAATAGAAAGGAGGCAAGCGTATGCCATCAGCCAACGAGTTAGAAATGGCAAAGGGTTTAGGTAAACACTTCACGGCAATTGCTAAGAAGTTAGCAGTGTAATTCAATTACCTAACTGGTGAATTTTATGAGTAAATTCAGAGTGGAAATAGACAAAAACGCTTGTCAAGGATTCGGAGCATGTGTTGAATTATGTCCACAGTTCTTCCAGCTCTCAGATGCTGACGGAAAATCCAGCATGGAAGGAGGTAAGGAAGNNNCAGAGAAGCAGCTGAAGCCTGTCCCTTCAACGCCATACACATCGAAAACTTGGAGACCAGCGAGAAACTCATCTAAAGCTGTGGTGGCTAGCGTGATTGTAAATAAAATCTCCGTGATGATCGGAGGAGAGGCTGGAGCTGGAATAACCCGTTCCGGTTTTCTCTTCGCCAAAACCTGCCTAAGAGGAGGACTCCACGTTTTCGGCGCCAATGACTATCAATCCCTCATAAGAGGAGGACACAACTTCTACATAGCAAGAGCGGACACAGAAGAGATTCACTCTCAAGCCGACACTATTGATCTGCTTTTGGCGCTGAACAAAGAAACAATTCTTCTCCATAAAGACGAACTTGTTCCTAGCGGAGGAGTAGTATACGACGGAGAAGAGATAGCTCTAAAAAATGAAGAACTGAACAGAGACGACATAAAACTCTACTCAGTCCCCCTAAGAAAGATAGTCAAGGAACTCGAAGGACAACTAATCATGAGAAACACGGTAGCTCTAGGAGCTACAGTGAGCCTTTTGGACTATGATTTAGATATTTTGAACAGTGTTTTAGAAGACACGTTTAGGCCAAAAGTGGCAGAATTAAACGTAAAAGCCGCAAAAATGGGATACGACTACGCTAGAGAGCATTACGCTGAAAGCTTCACGTATCGACTAAAGAGAATGGACAGAGCTGGAAAACGAAAGGTTTTTCTCACCGGAAATGAGGCGGTGGGTCTCGGCGCTATCCAAGCTGGCTGTAAGTTTTACGCTGCATATCCAATGACTCCAGCAAGTGGAGTGCTTCATTTCATGGCACCACTTGATAGAGAATACGACATGATCGTGATACAGGCAGAAAGCGAGATAGCAGCCATCAACATGGTTGCTGGCGCTTCCTTTGCTGGAGTTAGGACCATGACAGCTACCTCTGGAGGAGGTTTCTGCCTCATGAGCGAAGGGTTAGGCATGACGGGCATGACCGAGACGCCCGCTGTGATAATGCTGGCTCAGAGACCCGGGCCTAGCACTGGTCTCCCCACCTATTCGGGGCAAGGAGATCTCAGATTTGCAATCCATGCCTCCCAAGGAGAGTTTCCGAGAGTGGTCATAGCTCCGGGGGATGTGGAGGAGTGCTTCTATAAAACAGTGGATGCCTTCAACTTGGCAGAGAAGTTCCAGATTCCTGTAATCATCATAACGGATAAATATCTCGTTGAGAGCCACGGCGTTGCAGAACCTTTTGATCCGAGCAGAATTGC
>JABAHS010003527.1_pt6 | contig 12665 bp, 14 predicted proteins | sample 7062111 | NCBI WGS metagenome assembly JABAHS01 (sample SAMN14534600, study PRJNA622989) | marine sediment metagenome | biome: marine biome [ENVO:00000428]; feature: marine pelagic biome [ENVO:01000023]; material: deep marine sediment [ENVO:00002113]; isolation source: pool of 4 deep marine... | reverse complement strand
CCGCGGTGCGCTGGTGGAGGCCGACGGTAACCTGAACGTGCGTGATTTGCGCGTGACCGGCCCCACCGGCAGCCTCGGGCCCGTGAGCGGCGCCTCCCTGCTCGAGGTGACGCGCGGCAGCGACGGCTGGCGCACGAGGCTGCTGCCGGCGCGCAGCACGATCCTGAGCTTTCGCGATCCGTCACCGCTCGCCAGCATTGTTTACGCGACCGCGCCGGCGGGCGGTGGCGCACGCGTGAGCGTCGCTATCCCCGATCTGCCGGTGCACACCGCGATGCCGCTGTTGCCGCTCGCGATCGATGCGCCCGAGGCGATCTGGCGGCAGGTGTTCGCCGCGCAGCCGCGCGGACGCCTGCGCGATGTCGGCCTCGACGTCGTCGTCGACGCCGGCGGTCTGCACGACCTGGCCGTGGCCGGTACGTTCGAGGACGCGCAGATGGCCGCCGCCGGCGGGCTGCCGGCCCTCAGCGCGGTCGACGGCGCGTTCGATCACGGACCCGGCGGCACCCGTGTGCGTTTCACCGACGGACGCCTGCAGGCGTCGCTGCCGACGCTGTTTCCGCAACCCCTCGCGGGCGAGAAGCTTCGCGGCGAGCTGCGGCTCTCGGGCGACGATGGCGAGCGTCGCCTTGCGATGCGCGATCTCGGCCTCGTGACCCCGGATGTCACGGCACGCGCAAACGGCGAGCTCGTGTGGCAGGGCGACGACGCCGTGCCCTTCATGGATCTGTCCGTCGCCTTCAGCGACGGCAATCTCGAACGGCTCGAGTACTTCGTGCCGACACCAATTTTCGGCGAGGGCCCGGGCGCCTGGCTCGACCAGGCCTTTCCCCGCGGCCACCTGACAACGGGCACCGTGGAGCTGCGCGGCCGGGCGCCCGAGGTGCTCGGGACCGATGCCGATTTCAGCTTTACCGTGCACGCCAGCGTCCGCGATACCAGCGTGCACTACCTGGACGGCTGGCCAATCGCCGAGGGCGTTGCCGGAACCGTGCACATCGCCGACTGGCGTCTCGTCAGCGACATCAGCGAAGGTTACTTCTTCGGTGCCCGTATGCGTCCGAGTCGCTGGATGATTCGTGACATTCTTGCCGAGGTCCCGGCATTCGAGTGGCAGGTCAAAATCGACGGCACAACCGAGGACGCCGTCCGCTATGTGCGCGAGAGCCCGCTGCGCGAGCGCTTCCGCTCGCTGGTGAACAACGTCCATGCCAGCGGACTCGCGCGTCTCGACCTCGATGTGGTCGTGCCGCTGGTGCGCGATGAGCCGCGCGTGTCCGGCATCCTCGAGATCAGCGGCAACACCCTCGAGGTGCCGAGCCTGCGCCAGGGTTTCACCGACATCGCCGGTCGCATCCGTTTCGGCGCGGACGGCCTGAGCAGCGAGGACCTCACCGCCACCTACCTCGGCCGCGAGGTCACCGCCGCCATCGACAGCGTCGACGACACCGTCGATCATACCCGCGCGCGCATGGCGGGCACGGCCGACGCCGCTTACCTGGCCCGCCACCTTCACAACGCGGGCCTGCTGGCCCGGCCCGACCGTGAATCCATGCCGATCCTCGCACGCCTCGGCGGTGAAACCGCCTGGCAGGCGAGCATCGATGTCATCGATCAGACGGAGGACGAGGCGGAGCCGGTGGTGCTTCGCGTCGAGTCGGCCCTGGAGGGCGCAACCATGACATTCCCGGCGCCCTTCACCAAGGACGCCGACACGCCGTTGCCGGTGACCGTGGAAGCCCGCTTCGACAACACCGGCCACCGCAGGATGCGCTTGAGGCTGGGTGCATGGGCCTCGGGCATTTTCGATCTGGTCACCGACGACGGCGGCTACCGGCTCGAGCGCGGCGCGGTGCATCTCGGCCGCGGCAAGGCGAGGCTGCCCGACGAGAATATCCTCATGGTGAGCGGGCGCATGCCGCGCAGCGACCTCGGCGAGTGGTCGGCCCTGATGCTGGATCCGCGCGAATCGGCCGATCCTCGAACCCGACTGCCCACCCGCATCGATCTGACCATCGAGCGGCTGGCGATGCTCGGGGCGGCATTCGACGACGTGCGCCTGTCGGCAAACGCGACCCCCCTCGGCGACTGGCGCGCATCGGTCTCGGGACCGGCGCTCGAAGGCGTGCTTTCAGTGCCGGCCGACCGATCCCGGCAGGCCGTGGTCGCCGACTTCGAACGGCTCGCGTGGACGCCGGTCGACGGCGCACGCACCGACACGGCCGACCCCAGGGACTTGCCCCCGCTCAGGTTCACCTGCGTGCGCTGCAGCTATGGCGACATGCGGTTTGAGGACGTCGAGTTCGCGGCCTCCCGCACAGCCGATGGGCTCAGCATCGATTCGCTCTACCTTCGCACCGATGGCTTCGACGCGCGCGCCAGCGGCGCGTGGACCTCCGATGCCGGGCGCAGGCAGCGCACCCGTCTCGACGTGCATCTGAGCAGCGACGATCTCGGCAGGCTCCTCGCTTCTCTCGGCCACAAGGGCGGCAAGACCCGGGGGGGCATCACCGACGTCACGCTGGCCGCGTCGTGGGACGGACCGCCATCGGACTTCGACCTCGAGCACCTCGACGGCGTGATGCACTTCCGCGCCGGCGAGGGCACGCTCACCGAGGTCGGTCAAGGCACCGCCGGGCGTCTGTTCGCACTGCTGGTCTTGCCGGATCTGCCGCGCAGGCTCAAAGGCGACTTCAGCGATCTGTTCGAGGAAGGCTTCGCCTACAAGCACATCGAGGGCACCTTCAATATCGAGCGCGGCCATGCCTATACCAACGACCTCACCCTGGACGGCTCGTTGGCACGCATCGACATCGCCGGACGCACGGGGCTCGTCGACGAGGACTACGACCAGCTCATCACGGTCACGCCGAAGCTCAGCGGTAGCCTGCCGCTGGTGCCCATCTGGCTGGTCGAGAAAGCCTTCCGCAAGGAGATTTTCGACACGCTGTTCGCCTACCAGTACACCATCACCGGAAGCTGGGACGAGCCCTCGGTGACACGCATCGTGGTCGAGCGCGACGCGCCCGGCGACCGCAGCTGAGGCCCGCGGACGTCGTCGCTCAGGTGCGCGGCGTCTGCTCGACGCCGGGTGGCGGTGGATTGCCTGCGTCGCCGCCGCCGAGCCAGCGGCCCAGCTTGGCCAGCACCGTCTTGATTCCGCGCCACAGCTTCGGCAGCAGCCATATGACNNGCCCACAGGCCCGCGATCACCGCGACGTCCTCGGCGAGACTCGCTCCCCAGTTGCTGACGGGCTCGGGCGAGGTGTTGATGATCACGCGCGCGCCCGCTTTGGTGGCGTGGGTGGCGGCGGCCAGCGTGCCGCCGACCAGCCCCGCCGCGATCTGCGCCGGCAGACTGACCTCGCCCACGGCCATCGCCGCGAGCACCGCGCCGGCGGGGATGCGCAGGAACGTGTGAATGGTGTCCCAGCCGGTATCGACGCCGGGCATCTTGTCGGCGAAGAACTCCACCACGTACATGAAGCAGGCGGCGGCGATCACCAGTGGATGGGTGAGGGGCTCGAGCCCGGGCGGCAGATCCATGTGGCCCGTGGCACCGAGAATGCCGAGCATGGCAATGGCAGCGTACATGTTGAGGCCGCTCGCCCAGGCGACGCCCATGCTGAGCGCGATGATGTGCGGCAAATCCATGCGGTCGTCCTGCTGCTACGAGCTACGGGGCCCGTGCTTCATTAGACACGCCGTGCCGGGTCAATGCCAACGGGACAACCCGACGGGAATGGCGATTGGCGCCCGGAGAATCCTGATGAAGTCTCCCTCGGCGTTCATGTAAGATCTCGATTCGCTCGTTATTAATTATTTACTTTCAGCTAGTTATAGACTTTCCCAAGAATCTCTCTGATGCCCGATCCCGCGACTTCCGACACGTCCGCCAGCGGCTCCCGGCCGCGCGTCATGATGGCGCTCTCCGGCGGCGTCGACTCGGCGGTGGGGCTGCTGCTGCTCAAGGAGCAGGGCTACCCGGTCGAGGCCCTGTTCATGAAGAACTGGGAAGAGGACGATGCCGATGGCTACTGTGCAGCGGCGCAGGATCTCGCCGATGCCGAACGCGTCTGCGCGCGCCTCGGGGTGGCGCTGCACACGGTGAACTTCTCGTTCGAATACTGGGAGAACGTCTTCACGCGTTTCCTCGACGAGTACCGCAGCGGACGTACGCCCAACCCCGACGTGCTGTGCAATCGCGAGGTGAAGTTCCAGGCGTTCGTCGAGCACGCCAGAGCGCTCGGCGCCGAGTGCATCGCCACCGGCCACTACGCGCGCATCGCGCGCCACGGGGACGAGTATCGCCTGCTTGCCGGCCATGATGCGGACAAGGACCAGAGCTATTTTCTCTACATGCTCGACCAGGCCCAGCTGCGCTCGGCGCTGTTCCCCATCGGCGCATTGCACAAGCGCGCCGTTCGCCGCATGGCGCGCGAGGCGGGCCTGGAAACCCACGACAAGAAGGACAGCACCGGCATCTGCTTCATCGGCGAGCGCCCGTTTCGGGAATTCCTGGCGCGCTTCCTCACGGCTCGCGGCGGCGCTATCGAGAGCGTCGACGGCGTCCGCATCGGACGCCATCACGGGCTGCTGCACTACACCATCGGGCAGCGCCAGGGGCTCGGCATCGGCGGGCGGACGGGCTCGAGCGGCGAGCCCTGGTACGTGGTCGACAAGGATCTCGAGCGCGATACCCTGGTCGTCGCCCAGGGACGCAATCATCCGGCACTCTGCGCGCGCGAGCTGCTGGCGAGCGAGCTGCACTGGACCCGCGGGCGGGCGCCCGCCCTCCCGCTTCGCTGCGAAGCCAGGATCCGCTACCGCCAACCCCCCCAGCGCTGCCAGGTGCTGGCCGCCGACGGCGGCTGCCGGGTGCGGTTCGATGCGCCGCAGTGGGCCATAGCGCCGGGCCAGTCGGTGGTATTCTACGCGCGCGACGAATGCCTCGGGGGCGCGATCATCGACTCGGTTCGCCGTTAGCACGCGGCGCGCAGCCGGGAGGCCGATTGGACGCACTGCGTATCCACGAGCATGCCATGGCGCTGGCGGGCCTGTTCCAGGCCGTGTGCCTGACGCAGCAGGTGGCCCGCGAGGGCCGCGTCGACTCCCAGGCGTTGGCATCCAGCATCGAGAGCGTGTTGCGCATCGACGCGGAAAGCACCGATGACGTCTACGGCGGCAGCGCGTGCGTGCAGCTCGGACTTCGCAGCCTCTGCCGCCAGCTCGGCCGGGACAAGAGCCAGCAGGATGCGGAGATCATGCGCTATGCCGTTTCCCTGATGTTCCTCGAACGCCCGCTCATGCGCAGCGCGCGCCTGCTTGCGCGCCTGCGCCAGGGAATCGACACGGCCAGAGAAAAATGTGAGCACTTCCCCGTCACCCACGAGAACGTCATCGCATGTCTCGCCGAGACCTACGCGTCCACCGTGAGCCAGCTTCAGCCACGCATCCTCGTCAAGGGCGAACCCGAGTACCTGGCCGCGCCGGCCAACGCCAATCGTATCCGTGCTCTACTGCTCGCGGGCATGCGCTCTGCGGTCCTGTGGCGCCAGCTCGGCGGCAACCGTTTGAGGCTGCTGTGGACGCGCAGGCGTATCGTTCAGTGCGCCGAAGCGCTGCTCGAGAGCGGGGATGGCGAGGGCAGTGCCTGCTGAGCGCGCTCGGGCGCGCGCTCAGCCGCCACTGACGCCGGGAATGGTCAGCACCTGGCCGACCCTGATGTCGCTGCCGACGATGGCGTTGGCACGCCGGAGCTCTCCGAGAGAGACGCCGTAGAGGCCGGCTATCCGTCCCAGGGTATCACCGCGGACGATGACGTGGCTGCGCGCAGCGAGGCGCGTGCCGGGCGGCGCGTTGTGCTTGAAGTAGCTGCGCATGCCGGCCACCATGGCCTTCGCAAGCCGATGCTGGTGTTTGCGGTTGCGCAAGCGCTTCTCCTCGGTGGGATTGGACAGGAACGCCGTCTCCACCAGTATCGAGGGAATGTCCGGCGACTTGAGCACCATGAATCCGGCGCGCTGGACACGGCGCTTGTGGGTCTTACCGAGCGTGCCGAGCTGCTTCAGCACGCTGGTGCCAACATCGGTGCTGGCGCTGAGCGTCGCGGTCTGTGAAAGATCCAGAAGCACGGAAGCGAGCAAATCGTCCTTGTCGTCGAGGGACACGCCGCCGACCAGATCGGCGGCATTCTCCTGCTCGGCGAGCCAGCGCGCCGCCTCGCTGCTGGCGCCGTTACGCGACAGCACGTAGACCGACGATCCGCGCACCCGCGGATCCTTGAACGAGTCGGCGTGCACCGAGACGAACAGATCGGCGCGATTGTCGCGGGCGATCTTCATGCGTTTGCGAAGGCCGATATAGTAATCGCCGCGTCGAACCAGAACCGGGCGCATGCCGGGCTCGCGCCCGAGCTCCGCCTCGAGCGCCTTGGCGATGGAAAACACGACGTCCTTCTCGCGCGTGCCCTTACGGCCGATGGTGCCCGGGTCCTCGCCGCCGTGGCCGGCGTCGATGGCGATGATGAGATCGCGCAGTCGCCGCGGATCCTCGGGCGCCGCGCGCTTGATGCCCTCTTTGAGGCTGTCCCCGCCGTCTTCCCGATCGTAGAGATCCACCACCAGCCGGTAACCGTACTGCTTGTTGGGCTTGAGCAGAAAGCTCCGCGGGCGCACCGGCTTGCGCAGATCGAACACCACGCGCAGGTCGCGATGATTGCGTGCCGCGTGTCGGATGCGCTCGAGCAGCTTGTCGTTTTCGGTGGGACGATCGACCGCGCTCTCGAGCCGGGTGTCGCGCAGATCGACGACCACCCGTGCCGGATTGTTCAGCACGAACAGGGTGTGCTCGAGGGGACCGTTGACGTCGAAGACGATGCGCGTGCGGTCGGGCGCCGGCCACATGCGCACGTTCTCGACGGCGGCCTGCCCAGCGAGGCAGGCGCAGGCGATCATGGAAAGAACCAGGGCGGTTGCGATTCGCATGCTTGGCGCGCGGCGGAGAAAGCGTAGACCCTAAATTTCTAGAACATTCCGAGGGTTATTGCAAGGATCTTATTCAACTTGTTAAAAGCCTTGCGACCCGTTGGGGGCCTCGAAGCCCTCACGCCCGCTATTCTAACAACCCTTCGAGCGCGCGCCGCGGGCGAGCAGCGCGAGCCAGGTGGCGCCCCGCGGCGTCGCTGCGTCGAGACGGGCCTCGCGGCCGCTGCCGGCGATGCTCAGAAACACCTTCAGATCCGCGGGTGGCAGCCGGTCGCTGGCCCGCTCGGGCCATTCGATGACGCACAGGGCGTGCCCGGCGAAGGCGTCCCGCGCACCCAGGTATTCGAGCTCCTCGGCGTCTGCGAGTCGATACAAATCGAAGTGGTACAGCCGGATGGCGCCCCTGGCGTAGGGCTCGACCAGCGTGTAGGTGGGACTCTTGACCGGACCTTCGATGCCGAGGCCGTGCACCAGCCCCCTCACCAGCGTCGTCTTGCCGGCGCCGAGCGGGCCGCTCAGGTGAATGCTGCCCGCCAGCGTGGCGTGGTCGCGGTCGCCGTCACAGGCCTCGAGCAGCGCTCCGGCGAGGCGCGCGCCCAGCGCTTCGGTGTCGGAGGCACGCGCGAGAAACATGGATCACAGAGTATTCACCAGCCGACGCAGGGGCTGCATCAGGTCGCCGGCGAGCAGGCCGCGCTCACCGTCGGCGGCGGCCGCGTCCGCCGCCGCCGCGTGCAGACAGACGCCGGCGCGCGCCGCCAGCCCGAGGGGCAGCCCCTGGGCAGCGAGGCCGGCGATGATGCCCGTCAGCACGTCGCCCATGCCGCCGGAGGCCATGCCGGGATTGCCGCCTTGGCACACCCAGGTGGTGTCAGCCGGCTCGCACACCAGCGTGCCTGCCCCCTTCAACACCACGCCGGCCGCATAACGCTCCGCAATCGCCGCGGCGGCGGCGAAGCGATCCTGCTCGATTTGCCCGGACGAGCACCCGAGCAGCCGCCCTGCTTCGCCGGGATGCGGTGTCAGAATGCGCGCCTGCGTGCCGCGCGCGCCCCCCGGGCCGTGCTCGGCGAGCAGGTTGAGGGCATCGGCATCCATGATGAGCGGCTGCGACGCGGCCATCGCGGCGCCGAGCATCGCCCGCCCCCAGGCGCCGCGGCCGAGGCCCGGCCCCACGGCGATGACCGTGGCGCGCTCGAGCAGCGGCGCGAGCGCGCCGGCATCCTCGACGCCGTGGCACATGAGCTCCGGCCGCTGGCTGGCGATGAGGGCCGCGTGTCCGGTGCGGGTCGCGATGGTGGTCAGCCCCGAGCCGGTTCTCGCCGCGCCTTCGCCGGCCATGCGCGCCGCCCCGGCGAAGCCGGCATCGCCGCCGATGACCAGAACGTGACCGAAGGCGCCCTTGTGCACGCTGCGCCGCCGCCTGCCGAGCACGCCCCTGCAAGACGCCAGATCGGCGCGCCGCGCCGACGGCGGCACTCGCGTATAAATATCTGCCGGCACGCCGAGGTCGTCGAACAGCACGCGTGGGCAGTGCGCACGCGCCTGCCCCGTGAACATGCCCTGCTTGAGGCCGATGAAGCTCACGCTGACCTCGGCCTCGACGCCGACGCCGAGCACGCGCCCGGTGTCGGCATGCAGCCCCGAGGGAATGTCGATGGCAAGCACCGGGACAGAGCACGCGTTGATGGCGGCGATACAGGCGGCGTGAGCGCCCTCCACGTCGCGGTCGAGGCCGGTGCCGAACAGGGCATCGACGACGACGTCGGCATCTTCGAGCAGCTCGCTGCCGTAAGGCTGCAGGGCGATGCCCGCATCGCGCATGCGATCGTGCGCGCCGAGCGCGTCGCCGCGAAGCCGCGCGGCATCACCGAGCAGGCCCACCCGCACCGTGTAGCCGCCTGCGGCCGCCAGGCGCGCGAGCACGAAGCCGTCGCCGCCGTTGTTCCCCGGACCGCAGATGACCGTCAGTCGGCGTGCCGCCGGCCATGCCTGGGCGAGCGCCGTGAGCGCCGCCTGCCCGGCCCGCTCCATGAGCGTGGCGCCGGCTATCCCGAACTCCTCGATGGCGATGCGGTCGAGCTCGCGGACCTGCGCGGCGCGATAGAGCTCGACGGGCAGCGTGACGGCGTTTCGGCGGCGCACAGCGGGCCTCTCTCAGGCGCTCATGAGGAAATGCTCGCGATAATACCTGAGCTCGTCGATGGAGCCGCGAATGTCATCGAGCGCCCTGTGATTGCTGTTCTTCTTGAAGGCTGCCGCAACCTCCGGCATCCAGCGCTGACAAAGCTCCTTCAAGGTGCTGACGTCCAGGTTGCGGTAGTGAAAGTAGGCCTCCAGCTCCGGCATCCAGCGATACAGAAAACGCCGGTCCTGGCAGATGCTGTTGCCGCACATGGGTGATGCGCCGACGGGCACGTGACGCTCGAGGAACTCCAGCGTGAGGCGCTCGGCAGCGGCCTCGTCGCAGGTGCTTCGGCGAACGCGCTCGACGAGCCCCGAAGCGGTGTGATGCGAGGTGTTCCACTCGTCCATGGCGGCGAGCACGCTCTCCGGCTGGTGCACGACCAGCTCGGGGCCCTCGGCGACGACATCGAGCGAGGCGTCCGTGACGATGGTGGCGATCTCGATGATATAATCCGCCTCTGGATCGAGACCCGTCATCTCGAGATCGATCCAGATCAGATTCTGCGGGTCTCGCGCCATGGACTGACTTCCCGGATTGCCTTGGTGAAGTCTAGCAAAGGCACACTGGCGTCATTCGCGGGACACACGCTTGAATACGTTCACGCTCATATTCCTGATGGCCGTTGCTGCGGGCACGCTGCTCAAGTGGTGGCTGGCCGCTCGCCAGCTCGCCAGCGTCGCGGCTCACCGGGAGCGGGTGCCCGATGCCTTTCGTGACGCCATCAGCCTCGAGAGTCATCAGAACGCCGCCGATTACACGGCGGCCAAGACGCGAGCCGGCATCGTCGAGTGCGGCTACACGGCTGTGCTGCTGCTCGCATGGACGCTCGGAGGCGGCATCAGCCTGCTTCACGGCGCCTGGACGTCGACCGGACTGGCGCCGCTTCTTGCCGGAACGGCTCTGCTGCTCAGTGCGTTTCTCGTCATGGGGCTTCTGGAGCTGCCCTTCGACATCTATCGCACCTTCNNACCGACGCCGCCAAACATGCGCTGCTGCTGGTGGTGCTCGGCGGGCCGATAATCCTGCTGATACTGTGGCTCATGACCCACGCGGGCACGCGCTGGTGGCTCTACGTATGGGCCGTCTGGATGGCCTTCAGCCTGCTGCTCGCCTGGGCCTACCCCGCCATCATCGCCCCCTGGTTCAACAAGTTCGTACCGCTCGACGACGCGGCGTTGAGGTCCCGCATCGAATCACTGCTCGAGCGCAACGGCTTCGCCAGCCGCGGTGTCTTCGTCGTCGACGGCTCGAAAAGGTCCGGCCACGGCAATGCCTACTTCACGGGACTCGGCAACAACAAGCGCATCGTGTTCTTCGACACGCTCCTTCGCCAGCTCGACGCCGACGAGATCGAGGCCGTGCTCGCCCACGAGGTCGGTCACTTCAAACGCAAGCACATCGCCAAACGCCTGGCACTGATAGCGCTGGTGAGCCTCGCGGGGCTCATGTTGCTCGGTTGGCTCATCGACGCGCACTGGTTCTACGCCGGGCTCGGCGTCACCGAGCCCTCGCTTGCTGTCGCGCTGTTGCTCTTCCTGCTCGTGGCGCCGGCCTTCACCGTTTTCATACAGCCGCTCGTGTCGTGGCTCTCGCGCCGACACGAGTTCGAAGCCGACGAGTTTGCCGCGCGCCAGTCCGACGCAGGCAAGCTGGTCGAAGCCCTGGTAAAGCTTTACCGCGAGAACGCCAACACGCTCACGCCGGATCCTCTGTATTCGGCCTTTCACGATTCACACCCGCCGGCGCCGGTGCGCATCGCCAATCTGCAGGCTAAACAGGCGACGGTTACATGAGGAACGACTATGAGTGAACTGACGTCAAGGCACTGCGTGCCCTGCGAAGGCGGCGTTGCGCCCCTCGAGCTCGACGAGGCACGAAAGATGCTCGGCGAGCTGAACGAGTGGACGCTGGACGGGAGCGGCAAGGAAATCGCACGCACCTTCACCTTCAAGAACTACTACCAGACCATGGCCTTCGTGAATGCGCTCGCGTGGATCGCGCACCGCGAGGATCATCATCCGGATCTCGAGGTGGGTTACAACCGCGTGCACGTGCGGTTCAGCACGCACGCGATCGGCGGACTGTCGGAGAACGATTTTATCTGCGCGGCGAAGATCGACGCCCTGTCGGGCTGATCATTCCATGCTTTGACGCTCGCCGATGGCGTGATCGAGGGTGCTGCTGTCGACGAACTCGAGCTCGCCGCCGAGAGGCACGCCCTGGGCAATGCGCGTCACGCGGATGCCCTTCTCGTGCACCAGCTCGCTGATGTAGTGGGCAGTGGCCTGACCCTCGACGGTCGAGCCGGTCGCAATGATCACCTCCCCCACCTCACCCTCGGAGAGGCGTTGCGCGAGAAGAGCCACGCCCAGCTCGTCTGGCCCGATGCCGTCGAGCGGCGAGAGATGGCCGCCGAGCACAAAGAACTGGCCACGGTATCCGGTACCGTGCTCGATTGCGGCCATGTCGGCGGGACTCTCGACGACGCAGAGCTGCGAGGCGTCGCGTTTGGGATTCTCGCAGATGGCGCACACCTCTTTTTCGCTCAGGGTCCGGCAGCGTCTGCAGTTACCGACTCTGCTCATGGCCGCGACCAGGGACTCGGCAAGATGCCGCCCACCCTGGCGGTCGCGCTGCAGAAGGTAGAATGTCATGCGCTGTGCCGACTTGGGACCAACTCCCGGAAGGCAGCGAAACGCGTTGATGAGCTGCTGGATGAGGGAGTCTTTACTCACGTGCGATGAGCCGAGTCTGCCTCAGAACGGCAGCTTGACGCCGGGTGGCAGATTGAGGCCCGATGTCAGCTTCGACATGCGTTCCTGACTTTCCGTCTCGACACGGTGCACCGCATCGTTGACCGCCGCAGCGATCAGATCCTCGAGCATCTCCTTGTCCTCTCCCATGAGCGCATCGTCGATGACGACGCGGCGCACGTCGTGGCGACCGGTCATGGTGACACGCACCATGCCGCCGCCGGATTCACCGGTAACCTCCAAATTGGCGAGCTCGGCCTGCGCCTTCTGCAGGTTTTCCTGCATCTGCTGCGCCTGCTTCATGAGATTTCCCAGACCGCCCTTCATTGCTTTCCTCCTCGCTGCGAGACGGCGACACGCGCCATCAGTCGACGGGACGCACGCGCTCTTTGTCGATCTGCGTTCCGAACAGGTCGCAGATGGCCTGCACGCCGCTGTCGTTCTCGATGGCCTCCACCGCGGCCTGCTGACGCAATTCGATGTCCCGTTGCTGGGCGAGCGCCGGCGTCTCGCCGTCGGGAGGCGCGATTTCGATCTCCACACGCACGCGCCTCGCCAGGTAACGCTCGACAGCATGCTCGAGCTTCTGCTTGACCCTGGGCGCATTCAGCTGCCCGTGACCGGGGTCGAGCCGCAGCCTGATGTGCCGATCGCCGCAGTCCATCACCTGACAGTTGCACGCCAGCTCACGGGTGAGCCCGACCAGCTCCATGGCTTCGATGTCACCGGCCCAGCTGT
>JABAHS010038229.1_pt3 | contig 12668 bp, 11 predicted proteins | sample 7062111 | NCBI WGS metagenome assembly JABAHS01 (sample SAMN14534600, study PRJNA622989) | marine sediment metagenome | biome: marine biome [ENVO:00000428]; feature: marine pelagic biome [ENVO:01000023]; material: deep marine sediment [ENVO:00002113]; isolation source: pool of 4 deep marine... | reverse complement strand
ACACCACGGCTTCGCGGGGATTCCCACCTCCGGCGCCGAGCCCGACTGGCCGGCCGTGCGGCGCCAAAAGGACGAGTTGGTCGCCGAGCTCCGGAAGACGAAGTACGCCGATATCCTGGGCTCGTACGATTCCATCACCCTCCTCGAAGGGCGAGGCACGGTTGGCCCGGACCTCTCGGTCACCCTCGACGGCGGGGGCGAGTTCCGCGCCGGCAAGATCGTGGTGACCACGGGTTCCTCTCCCTGGATCGCGCCGATCCCCGGCCTCACGGATTCGGGCTACATGGACAGCGCCGCGGCGATGGAGGTGGAGGAGCTCCCGGAGTCGCTGCTGGTCATCGGGGCGGGCTACGTAGGCGTCGAGCTGGGGCAGATGTTCGCCCGGCTGGGCGTGGAAGTCACTCTGCTCTCGCGGCCCGCTCGCATCCTGCCGCGGGAGGATCCCGCCATCGGCGTGGCGCTGGCGGATTATTTGCAGGCCGAGGGCATCGACATCCGCTCCGGCGCCACCGTGGAGCGAGTGACTAGGAACGGTGGCCGCACCCTTCAGGTGATGGAGAACGGGAAGCGACGGACCCTTTCCGCGGAGGCGCTGCTCGTGGCGACGGGCCGGCGCGCCAACAGCCAGGGCCTCGGGCTCGAGGACGTCGGGGTCAGCTTCGGCTCCCGGGGCGAGGTCATGGTGAACGAATACCTGGAGACGGCGCGGCCCGGCATCTACGCCGCGGGAGACGTCGCGGGCGATCCCATGTACGTGTACGTGGCCGCCTACGCCGGGAGCGTCGCGGCGGAGAACGCGCTGACGGACAACCGCCGGCCCTACGATCTCACCGCGGTCCCCCGTGTGACGTTCAGCGATCCGGCGGTGGCGGCGGTCGGCCTCAGCGAGGCGGAGGCGGGGGCGCAGGACGTCGAAGCGCTCACCTCCGTGTTGCCGCTGGAGCACGTGCCCCGGGCGCTGGCCGCGCGTGACACGCGCGGCTTCATCAAGCTGGTGGCGGACGCGAGGACGCGGCGCCTGTTGGGCGCGCACATCCTGGCGGCGGAGGCGGGGGAGCTGGTCACCGAGGTGACGCTGGCGATCCGCTTCGGGCTCACCATCGAGGACATCGTATCGACCCTCCACCCGTACCTCACGCTCTCGGAAGGCATCAAGCTCGCCGCCCAAGCATTCGACAAGGACGTCACGAGACTTTCGTGCTGCGCCGCGTAATGTCCGGCCGGATGAGTAACTTGGCTGGTTGAATCAACGGACTCCCACGACTGCCGAGGGCGGCTGCGGGATTACGAGGATGCATGACCGGCGGTTTACACGACCTGGAGACTGAGATGACCAGAGATACCCTTCAGACGGGCGAGGTCGCCGCGGCGGCCGGCGTAAACGCACAGACCCTCCGCTACTACGAGCGCCGCGGCCTGCTGGCCCAGCCCGAGCGCAGCGCGGCGGGCTATCGCCGCTACGGGCCGGAGGCCGTGCACATCGTGCGTTTCATCAAGCGCGCTCAGGACCTCGGCTTTTCACTCGAGGAGATCGAGCAGCTGCTCCGGCTGCGCGACGATCGCGTCTCGAGTTGCCAGGAAGTCCAGACTCTCGCCGAAGCGAAGCTCGGTGTCATCGCGGGGAAAATCCGGCAGCTGTCGGCTCTCAGGGATGCGCTGCAGGCGCTCGTGCGCAGCTGTGAGAGAGGCGACGCGCATCGCGATTGCCCGATCCTGGAGGCGATCGACGACGCCGCAGTCTCCCCCCGGTAAGGTCTCACGGTGGGGCCCGGCCGGCCGAACTGCAGGCTCGGTCGCCCCACCCTATTCGTCCTCCGCGACGCTCGAAGTCTCAGCCAAGAGGCTGTAGCGCTCCCGGTCCCGGACTCTGTCCGGTCCGCCGGGGCTCCCCGCGCCCTGGCGTGCGCTTTCCACCACCCGACCATGATCCAGGTAGATGGTCCTGCCGGCCATACCGCCGATGAGCGGATCGTGCGAGACCACAATGAGGGTATGCCCCGCCCCATGCAATTCGCGCAGCAGGGCCATCACCACCTCCTCGTTGGCCTGGTCGAGGTTGCCGGTGGGCTCGTCGGCCAGGATGAGGTCCGGCTCGTTGATCAGCGCCCGGGCGATGCAGACTCGCTGCTTCTCGCCACCGGACAGCTGCGAGGGCAGGTGATCCAGCCGATCGCCGAGCCCCACGCGCGCCAGCGCGCCCCGTGCTTCCGCCTCGTCGGCCATGCTGTGGAAGTACTGCGCCAGCATGACGTTCTCCACGGCCGTCAGGTAGGGGACGAGGTGGAATTGCTGGAAGATCAGGCCGATCCGCTCGCGCCGAAAGCGAGTGGCCTCGGCTTGACCGAGCCCCGTCACTTCCGACCCCGCCACGACGAGCCGACCGGCCGTGGGGCGATCGAGACAGGCGATCTGGTTCAACAACGTGGTCTTACCCGAGCCCGAGGGTCCCATCACCGCGACCCACTCCCCGGGCTCGACCCGGAGGTCCACCCCGTCCAACGCGCGGAGCCGCCCGTTGTATACCCGGGTCAGTCCTTCCGCCCGCACAATCACATCACTCATTCCCTATTCCCCGCTCAGAGTCATGGCCGGTTCGACCGCCAGGGCCTTCCGCACGGGCCAGAGGCTGGCCAGCACCACGACCGCTGTGGCCACGCCCAGCGTGATGGGCAACCCGCTCGGCGCTGGCGCGACACTCGTTTCGAAAACTCGTCGGCCGATATACGCGGCCAGCCCCAGGCCGCCGGCGTAGCCGACCAGACCCCCGGCCAGCGCCATGCTGAGCCCCTCGGCGAGGAAGAAGGCCGCGACGCGTCGTCGTCCGGCGCCCAGGCTCGTCATCAGGCCGATCTCCGTCCGGCGCTCCAGCACAGCCGTCGCCGTCGCGCCACCCACGGTGATCGTTGCCACGGTGAGGACCAGGGCCGCCACCAGCGCCATCAGCGTCCGGATCCGGTCGAGCACCACATTCTCCGCGCGGGTGAGTCGCCGCACGAGCTGAGCCTCCACGCCGGGCACGCCCGATTCGATGGAGGCCGCCACCTGTCCTATCGACCGATCGCCCCCAGAGACGCTCACCCTCACGAGCCCCACCTCCGCCGGTCGCCCGCTCAGGTTCTGGGCCACGGAGAGCGGCACGAGGATCTGGCTGTCCTCGGGACCGCCGGTCACGGCGATCCCAATGAGCGTCAACTCGAGGGTCCTCTCCCCGTATCGGAGGGTCGTTCGGTCGCCACGGTTCAGCTGCAAGGCCCGAGCGGCGCGAACCCCGATGAGCGCCTCTTCAGGACTCCGCGGCCAGTCCCCATCGATCTGCCACCAGCGATCGACCTCCTGCACGCGGTCGAACCGCGTTCCGGTTACGACCACCGGCTGGCCCGCGACCTCAGCCACCAGGTACAGGTAGGGGGCATAACTCAGAACGCCATCGACCTCATCGAGCTCCGCCAGGCCATCCTCTGAGATCTGACTGCCTTCCACGGCACCCCATAGGAGCGGCGTCGCCTGTCCCGTGGCGCCACCCTGGGGCAGCAGCAGGACGTTCGCCCCGTAAGCGCGCAGCTCGCGACCCGCCTGGTCACCCACATCGAAGGAGAGGTTGAGCAGCGCCGAAACCAGAACCGCGCCCAGCACCACGGCCAAGGTCGCCACGCCGACACGCCCTCGCTGCTGCCGCAGCGACCCCCACACGACTCGCCAGAACAAGATTATCTCCCCTCGAGCAGGATGATGGGGTCGACCCGCATCGCCCTGTGCACCGGCAGCGCGCTTCCGGCCAGAGCCACAACCAGCGCCAGCACCACGGTGACAGGCAGGACGACGGTCGGCAGCGACACCGCTGTTCCGAAGACCTCTGTGCCGATGAGGTCCGCCAGAGCCGCGCCGGCGAGGTAGCCCAACATCCCGCCGGCCAGCCCGATGAACCCGGCTTCGGCCAGGAAGATCAGCGCGACCTGTCCGCCGTCGGCTCCGATCGACTTCATCAGCCCGATCTCCCCACGTCGCTCCAGCACCGCAGCTGTCATGGCCGTCATGACAGCCAGCACAGCGGCGCCGAGAGCCGTGACCGTCAACAGCGCCATCAGCAGACCGACCTTGCTGAGGAACACGCCTTCGCTCTCGGCGACCTGGCGGATCGGCCTGGCACGAACGCCGGGCAGTGTTTCCTCGATCTGCGTCACCACGGCGCTCATCACCGGCGAGCAATACCAGGTCTCGTACTGCTCGGGCGTCATCTCGGCCGGATCGAGCCCGCGCAGATCCGAGCGCAACTTCGCTTCGGGCTCCACCAGCGCGCTGACGAGCACCTTGTCGACCCCCGAGTCCCGCCCCATGAGATCCTGCGCGGCGGCCAGCGGAACGAAGATCTGCTCCTCCTCGTCACCCCCCGTCGCCAGCAGACCGACGACTTCCAGGGTACGCTCCCGGCTCTCGAGGCGTACGTTGAACCTCTGACCCACATCGAGACCCAGGCGGCGAGCAACCCTGGCACCCAGCAGCGCCGCCCTGGCGTCTCCGTCATCCGGCCACTCGCCCTCCACGCGCCACCAAGAGGAGATCGACTTGACGCCGGTACGGAAAATACTCGCCTCGGCCGTCACGTCTTCTTGGTCGAACTCCGCACGCACCCTAGCGCCTTTCGGAATCGTTAGTGCCTGGTCGAACCAGGTGCCGGTCAGCACGGCCCGCTCACCGCCCGCACCCACCTGGACCACAGCCGAGGCGAAGGGCGCGAAGCCGATGATGTTGTGTCGCCAGAAGATGGTCTTCAATCCGACCAGCTCGCTCTCGTCGATTCCCGCGGCGGCGCTGGGCGGACTGATCGTGATTCCTCCAACCTCGAGCTGCAGCTCCGAGGCCTCGGGGCTGACCAGGATGTTTGCGCCGTAGCTCCGCAGCTCACGGGCCATCCGCTCGGTGATATCGAGGGACACCCCCAGCAGGCTCGTGGACAAGGCGGCGGCGAGGGCCACGGCCAGTAGCGCGGCCCCCGCACGGCGCGGGCGACGTCGCAGCGTTTCCCCGAGGAGTCGTATCAGCATCCCCCAACTCCCTACACAGCGAACACGCTCTGGCCAGCCTCGAGATCAGCGACCGCGATCGTCAGCATGTCGCCTTCGAGGCTGCCGGCGAGCGGGATCGGATTGCAGCCCCCACCCATGCCGATCGTCGCGAGGTTGATCGGGGCGTTACAGTTGTCGCAGATGACCTGATCGCCGACCTGGTAGTAGCCCGCCGGTGGGCAAATCGCGCAGGCGTCGAGCGCAACCGCGAGACTTCCGTCGGCTCGCTTGATGACGAAGAAGCGGATGTCGACCCGCCCATTGTTGTACACGAACTTGTACAGCCGACCTGACTCGAGCGTCTCGGCCGGCACGCGGATCATCTCGCCCTCGGGGGTCACCGCCTGCGGCTCCGGGCGATAGCCCGCCGCGGCGGAGCTGTAGGCGGCCAGGCCGAGCGGAGCCACGATGGCCAGCGTGACGCCGACGACGGCCAGCCGCCAACGCCGGGTGCCCCGCTGGGCCGCCAGCCGCTTCCGCCGCCTGGCCGGACTCTCCCCCGCCGGGGCCGCTACATCCTGCGCTCCTCTTCGCATGGACGGCAACACGGCCACCAGGGGAATGAGCAGGAGCACTAACAGGATGATGATCGACGTCGAGTCTCTCACGATGAAGCCCACGACCGCCAGCTCCGCCGGTGTCGATGGCAAGAGCCCCACCTCGGAGAACTCGTGCACGCTGCCGGCCAGCAATCGGAGCGCCAGAATCATCAACACAATGCTCGTCACACCGAAGAACAGGCGCAGGTTGATCCGCGTGCTCCCCCTGGCGAAGACGACACCGAACAGCAGCGCCAGCCCCAGCCCCGCCGCCCCTCCGATGAGATTCAGAACGCCGCTGGATGCCGTCAGCGAGAACGCCGCCAGCAACAACACGGTCTCCACGCCCTCCCGGAAGACCATGAAGAACGTGAAGGACGCCAATCCCCAACCCTGGCGTCGCGACCCCGTGCCGATCATGGAGTCGAGTCGTTGCTCCACATGTCGCCTGATATATCGAGAGGCGCGCCACATCCAGAAGACCAGCGTGGCAACGAGAACGGCGGCGACTCCCAACAGCGCCCCTTCCAGCATCTCGTTTTCGGGATCGAGGCCGAGGCGCGTGAAACCGAAAGCGCCAACCAGGCTCGCCACGACTGCTGCGATCAGCCCGATATAGACGTGCCTGTTCAGACGGGCCCGCCCCGTTTGACTGAGATAGCCGAGGATGAGCGCCACCACGAGGGCGGCTTCGACCCCTTCGCGCAGGGTGATGACGAAAGCTTCCATCAGAACGGGACCATCCTTTCCGGGTCCGTTTTGGGCTGACGGTTGGTGTTGAGACTCATTCTCAACCAGCTCGCATTCTACTCCCTCCCCTCGCCTCGTGTCAAGCGAGACTCACCCACGCCGCACGTCTCCTCAGCGCCCCACCTACCCGTCCCAGCTCCTCTTGGCCAAGGTCCCGGCTACTCCCACTCCAGGCTCCCCTTCCTCCACTCGTACAGAAGACCCGCCACGACGAGGAGCAGGAACACCAGAATGGCCAGAAAGCCGGCCAGACCCAGTCGCCGAAAGACCACCGCCCAAGCGATGAGAAAGATCATCTCCACATCGAAGACCAGGAACAGCATGGCCACGACGTAGTATTTCACCGCGAAACGCTGCCGCGCGTCCCCGAGCGGCGGAATGCCCGATTCGTAAGGCTCCCCTTTGACGGTTGTCCGCCGGCGGGGCCCGACCATGTGGGACATCGCCACCATCATCACGGCGACGAACAGGCTGAGAGCGAACAGGGACAGCACGGGCAGATATTCTCGCAACATCAGCGGGGATCCCTCCCGGTGAGCGTTGGTACTCCCTATCTGCGACGGACTTCGACGTTACCTTGCACGGATTTCACGACGAGCACACCACCGCCGTCTCCGACGGTACCCTTCACGTGTCGCGGCGAGAAACGCCCCGACACCGTGACCGGAAACTCGATCGAGACGTGGCCGGCTACGGTCGAAACGTTGACCTCGGCGGCCAGCTCCGGCGGCAACTCGATGATCACGCTCCCGTTTACCGTAGTGAACGATAGAGTGCCCTCCCAACGTCCGCGGCCGAGCGAAGCGTGGATCGAGCCGTTGACGATGCCCACCTGGGCAAGCCCGGTTGTCGATATGCTGACATCGCCGTTCACGGTATATGCCTCGGTTCTCGCCCTCGTCCCTTCCGCCCGGATGTCTCCATTGACGGTGCGGCCGACGAATCGCGTGAGCGCCGGGAGGCGGACGGTGAAGTTCACCTGGACATCCCTCGCTCTGCTTTGCGGGAGACCGTGCGGTCCCGGCTGGCACACCTCATCCGGTGTGTCCGCTCGATCTCGGACACCGGGGTGCACGGCGCAAATCGTGAGATCGGGCCCGTGCTCCCGGACGACGATTTCGATCTCCCGGGAATCCTCTTCGACGCCCCGAATCTCGGCCGTCACCTCCGCCTCCTGGCCCGCGATCCCCTCGACCGTTATGCTTCCGTTCACGGCCTTGATCTCCACCGAGCCATCCGGCTCGATACGGCCTTTCCATTCCCACTGCCTTGGGCTCGAGGTACGGCGATCCGACAGGTCAGATCCAGTCGGGTTCAGCAGTTGAGGCAGCCCGCGCACGGCGATTCCGCCCGTAGACACACCGGCGGCGACCATGACAATTGTCGCCCACTTCATCATCATCGGTCTCTCTCCGGTCTCACTGGCCGCGCTCACCCCGGCTGCAGCGTGCGCCGCTCTTCACGTGACGAGCTGACAGCCGCCGCTCGCCACAGCCGGAAGCGGGCGTGCGAATCATCGGTCTCGCGGACCCGCAACCTGGATCTATCACACCCACCACATTGGCCACCGCTCGACTAAGCGCCAGCAAACTTGGCGCTAAGGTTTCTTAAGCCTTCGCTGCCGCCGACCGTTACGATTGACCGGAAACTCGCACTGCCGACACTCGAGGCTGGCTCGCTCGCCTCACCGGCGCGTATCTTTCACCAGCCTGAGGTCCCACGTGCGTTATGGTGGCAGGAATGAGAGGGCAGCCATGAAGATACTGGTGGTGGAAGACGAGGCACGCGTGGCCAGATTCATCGAGAAAGGCCTGGCAGAGGAAGGTCACGTCGTCGATCTGGCACAAGACGGTGTCGAAGCGCTGGCGCTGGCCTCGGTCACCGAGTACGACGTCATCGTCCTGGATGTGATGCTACCGGGCAAGAGCGGTTTTCATGTGGCTTCGGAGCTCCGTGCGGAGGGGAGCGCCACACCGATCCTCATGTTGACCGCCAAGGATTCGCGGCAGGACATCGTCCACGGACTGGACGTGGGGGCGGATGACTATCTGACGAAGCCGTTCGACTTCGACGAGTTGCTGGCTCGGCTTCGGGCCCTGGCACGGCGAAGTCAGCCGATTCAGGAAGGCATGCTCAGGTTCGCGGACCTCGAGCTCGACCGGATCCAACACGAGGCCCACCGTGGGGGGCGAAGGCTGGACCTCACGCCCACCGAGTTCAAGCTTCTTGAAGCACTGATGAGAAAACCGGGACAGGTGATCAAGCGGACGGAGCTGCTGGACCGGGTCTGGGGGATGAGCTTCGACCCCGGAACCAGCCTCATCGATGTACACATGGCCAACCTGAGGAAGAAAGTCGAGCAAGGCGGACGACCCCGGCTGATCCACACGGTCCGGGGCGTCGGTTTCAAACTCGAGGGCCCCGAAGGATGAGAGCGATGACTCACTCTTTCCGTGGCCGTTTGGCTCTGCGCTTCGGCGCGACGATGCTGGTGCTGGCGCTGATCGGATCGCTGCTGGGTTATCTGGCGCTGCGACGCATCCTATACACGCAACTCGACCGCGGGCTGCTGCGCCTGGCCGAGATCGAGGCAGCGGGCACCGCCGACTCGAAGGACGAGAGCGTTCACTTCCACGAGGAGCTCTTCGTCAATCCGTCGCACGGCGAGGCCAGCCTGACGAGATTCGCGCAGGTCTGGACGCGCGATCGTGAGCCTGTCCTGCGGACCCGGAACCTCGAGGGCCGCGACCTTCCGCTTCCGGACGGCGCGATCGAGCACGTGGCGGCGACGGGTGAGCCCCAGATCTTCGAGTTCAAATGGGACGGAAGCGACTATCGCGGCCTGGTGTACCCTCTCAGCTCCATCGGCGCTCAGCACCGCATCCATTTTCTCGAAGTCGCCGCCCCCCTCGGGCAGGTCCAAACCGTTCTGGGGCATTTCCTTCGAGCGCTCGCGATTCTGGTGGTGCTCGGCGCGCTCCTCGCCGCCGGCTTCGGCTGGTGGCTCGCCGGCCATGCGGTGCGGCCGGTCATGGAGATCATCAGACAGGCCGAATCGCTTGACGTGAGAGAGCCCGCGCACCGGATCACTGCGGAAGCCGAAACCGACGAGCTTCGGCGTCTGGTGTCGGTCCTGAACTCGATGCTCGCACGGATCGACACCGCGTTCGAGCACCAGCGAAGCTTCCTGGCCGATGCGGGGCATGAGATCAAGACGCCACTGACCATCCTGAGGGGGGATGTCGAGGTCGCACTTCGCAGGGCGCGGTCACCGGAGGAGTACATGGCGGTCCTCCAGCAAACGCTCAAGGATCTGCGTGATGTGTCGACCCTCGCCGACGACCTGATCACGCTGGCCCGCAGCGATAGCGGAGTGCTGGAGCCGCGCCTGGAGCCGGTCCCGGTGGCCACACTCGTTCGGAAGGCAACCGATCGCTTTCGCAAGGCGGCGGAGAGCGCCGGTGTCCAACTGGAGGAGCAGCTACCTGAAACACTGGCAGTGTTGGGTGACAGGGCACTGCTGGAGCGCGCGCTCAGCAACCTGGTGGACAACGCCATCAAGTACGGAGGAGATGGTGGACGCGTAACCCTGAGCGCGACAGTCGCGGACGGACGCGTGGTCTTGAGCGTCGCCGACAACGGTGCCGGCATCCCCGAGGGTGAACAGGGACAGCTCCTCGAGCGCTTCTATCGGGGAGAGGCCGGTCGCCGCTCCACCCGCGGCTCCGGGCTCGGCCTGGCCATCGTGAGCGCGATCATCGACAGCCACGGCGGCGAGCTCGAACTGGAGAGCCAACCTGGCGCGGGAACCACGGTGCGGCTGATCCTCCCTGCCGCCGACGCCCCTGGCAATCAGAACCCGCGCGGTGCGGGGAGTGAATTGGGCGCGGGCCGCCCACTCTGAAGGCGCCACGCCTATCCCTCCTCGAGGTCAGCGGTGCCCGCGCTTCGCACAACCGTTGCTCGATCACCTCATCGTCCGGCCACGTCAGGCGAATCTTCTCTAAGGAATCTTAACTCCCCCTTTTACGGGAATTAAGGCGCTCAGGGATAACCTTTCAGCGTCGCCCGGCGCTGCGCCGTCGAGCAGGAGTGGCCTGCAGGCCGTCCGGGCGGGTTGAACAACTACACCGGGTGCGGATTCAGAGAGATGTCTGCCAAGGAGCTTTCTCGTGCAAAGTCAGAGGCGCCGGCCAACCCGGTGGGATTCCGGGTCTGCCTGAGCATCTCCGGCCTCCGCTGTGCCTCGGAGGGAGCGCCCCTGGAACGGGAGCTCGAGAAGCTCAGCGGTGTCCGCGATGCCACGGTGAACCCGTTGCGGGAGAAGCTGGCCATCGAAGTCGACGCACTGACACGCGTCCAGAACGTTGTCGACACGCTGGCTGAACGTGGCTATGCCGTGTCACGCGGCGAGATTCGCATCACGACATGGATCGGCGGGTCGCATCGCCACCTGGCGGACTTGCGGCACGAGATGATGGGTTTCGGGGCCGTGACCTACTGCGGGTTCGCGCTGGCGACCGGGCGATTCGATCTCCGCGTAGCCATGGACGAAGGCTGGCAGCCCGTCCTGCATGCGATCTGCCGGCGGCTATGTGCAGCAGGCACGGCGCAAGAGACGCGGCGCAACTGGGCTTCGAGAGCAGATACGGCGACAGACGCCGAGAACGAATCCGGATAGGGTCAAGCAGAGGAATAGATGATGGCCATGGAAGATACAGCCACAGCCGAGCGGGACACACTACACGTCGCCACGCCAGCGCACGACGCGATGAACCTCGAGCTATCACTGCTCAACCTCGATTGCGTCACCTGCGCCGGCACGATAGAGAGCGCGCTCAGAGACATGACGGGAGTGCGTGAAGCTCACGTCAACGTCGCGGCTGAAAGCGTGCACGTGTCGTTCGAGCCTTCGAGGGTAGGTGTAGCGGAGCTCGTGGAGCGAATCGAGAATGCCGGCTACCGGGTGGGTCGGGAGAAGCTGCGCCTCCGCGTGACGGGGATGCACTGTGCGAGCTGCGTAGCCGCCATCGAGGCGGCGCTGCGCCGTACACCGGGGGTCCTCGCCGCCAGCGTCAGCCCGGGCACCGAGACGGCGATGGTCGAGTACCTGCCGAGCACCGCGGACTTCTCGGCCATGAAGCGGGCGATCGAGTCGACCGGCTATTTCACGGCCGAGCGGCTGCGGGAAGAGAGCCCGGAGGGCGAGAGCCAGGACCGCCAGATCGAATACCGGTCACTGCTGAAGAAGTTCTGGTTCGCCGCGCTGGTCTCGGTTCCGGTTCTGCTCACCGCTTACCCGGAGTGGGTGCCGGGGCTCTCGCAGCTGAGCCGCACGACGATCCGCTGGATCTGGGCGGCCGATGCCGCCCTGGCGCTCGCCGTGCTCCTCTATTCGGGACGCCACTTCCTCAGCGGAGCCGTGTCGGCCTTCAGGCACCGGTCCGCCGACATGAACACGCTGATCGCCGTAGGCACCAGTGCGGCGTGGGTCTACTCGCTGGTCGCGATCGCGGCGCCGGGGCTCTTCCCCGAGGGCACCGCCGAGCCCTTCTTCGACGTGACCGCGGTGGTCATCGCGCTGGTCGTGCTGGGCCAGGCGCTGGAGGTGCGGGCCAAAGGTCGAACCTCGGAGGCGATCCGCAAATTGCTCGACCTGCAGGCGAAGACGGCCCGGGTCGTCCGCGGCGGACGTGAGATGGATATCCCGGTGGAGGAGGTCGAGGTCGATGACATCGTCATCGTCCGTCCCGGTGAGAAGGTGCCGGTAGACGGCGTGGTGATCGAGGGCGCGAGTGCCATCGATGAGTCGATGGTCACCGGCGAGAGCATCCCGGTGGAGAAAGGCGAGGGCGACGAGGTCATCGGCGCCACGATCAACAAGACCGGCAGCCTGAAGTTCCGGGCCACGAAGGTCGGCAAGGACACGGCACTGGCTCAGATCGTCAAGATGGTCAAGGAGGCCCAGGGCTCCAAGGCGCCGATAGCCCGGACGGTCGACGTCGTGGCCAGCTACTTCGTTCCCGCCGTGGTCATCGTGGCGCTCCTGGCCTTCGGCATCTGGTACACGTTCGGGCCCAGCCCGCAACTGACCTACGCCATCGTGGTGGCGGTGACCGTGCTGATCATCGCCTGCCCCTGCGCTCTCGGTCTGGCGACCCCCATGTCACTGATGGTGGGCGTCGGGAAAGCCGCCGAAAAGGGCGTGCTCATCCGCAACGGCGAGGCGCTGCAGACGGCCCGGGCGCTGGACGCGATCATCCTGGACAAGACGGGCACGATTACAAGGGGCCAGCCCAGCCTGACAGACATCGTC
>JABAHS010069601.1_pt1 | contig 12680 bp, 12 predicted proteins | sample 7062111 | NCBI WGS metagenome assembly JABAHS01 (sample SAMN14534600, study PRJNA622989) | marine sediment metagenome | biome: marine biome [ENVO:00000428]; feature: marine pelagic biome [ENVO:01000023]; material: deep marine sediment [ENVO:00002113]; isolation source: pool of 4 deep marine... | reverse complement strand
TATTCCACCAACGATTATTGCTACCAAAACAAGTATGGAAGTTACTATAAATAAAGTTCTCATAGCAATATACTCCTGTGATGAGTAAGATTACGTATAATACTGCATTATGACTAATATATAAATATAATTTAAACAGAGTATTAATTATATTTAATCCTAACCGGGCTTTAGCGGGGCCACTGCGAAATTAACCCCAAATCTTTTACACCAGATTACTACAGATTTATATTCATTAATATCCAGATTGTCCGGCAGCTCGTAATTTTGATCTCCGACATTACCTTTCATAGACCCAAGGGATATAAACCCGGAGTTTTTTATACTATCATTATCATTGGAATCATTTAGCACTGATAAGTAAACAACTACATCAGGACCATTTGAAACTTTAAAGTCAGTGAACCTCAGTATAAGTTTGCCATCCGGAAGCTTATAAATTGCGGCTGTACCGCTTGCCGGATGTGCTACTTCATGAAAGTTTCCTGTTAGTAATACCCGGGGTTTAGCATTATTTTTATTAGCCTGTTCTCCTTTTATGGCAGGAAAGTCTTCATTAACTTTTGAATCAATGATCAGCTTCTCCGGTCTAAAAAGATACCAACCCACTATTACGATTATAAGTAAAACAATTCCTATAATTTGCTTATTCATTTTTCCCCTTACTTAATACTTATATTTACTAAATAAATCTCCTTTAAATACGCAAATGATCGGTGATAGATCATAAAAACAATAATAAAGTTTATAAATACTTTGATATATGGATTAATATTTGAGATTCAAATTTAAAGAAATTATTATATATCAATGGAAATAATATTAATATTGCTCTATTTTTTAAAAATTAAAACAAAGGATAAAGTAAGAATTGACAAATTTACTAGACTATTGCGAAGATTTTCCAGAGGTTTCTCTAAAGCCTGGTGAATATTTACTTGAGGAAGGCACCAAGTCAGGACTTTTTTTTCTGATTGAAGGTGAATTCGAAATAGTAAAACAAGGATTCCAGATTAATAAAGTATCAGAACCGGGCTCGATCTTTGGTGAAATTTCCGCATTATTAGACATTCCTCACCTTGCAAGCGTTATGGCGCTTTCTTTATCAAGGCTATATGTAATTGAAGACCCTGTAGAGTTTTTAAGATCTAACATTGAAATTCCATTGCATCTGTCCACTGTTCTTGCTCAGAGATTAAATGTCGTTACCAGCTATATGTTTGAACTAAAAAATCAGCTTGGCGAAGATTTCGATCAGGTGTTAATAGTAGACCAGGTGCTTGAAACACTAGCTGAATAAAACATTAAAAAAAGCTATTATATAGACAGTTCATTTCCTGAAAACCAAGAACTCGATTAATACCTCAAATAGGAAATAAAATTTTAAATTTAGTTCCCTTTGCAGTATCAAGCTCGATAGAACCTTTTAACTGCTGAGTAAGAACTGAGACAAGGCTAAGACCTAAAGTAGTTGGATTGCTGAGATCCAGATTGTCGGGCAAACCAATACCATTATCATCCACAACCAGCGCTCTTGTATTTTTTCTGTCCAGATTAAGAGAAACATTAATTTGATAATCGCTGACTCCTATTGCAGCATCTCTTATATTTGGAAAGGCATATTTAAATGAGTTTGTAAGAAGTTCATTAATAATAAGTCCGCAGTGAATAGCATCATCGGCACTTAGAGAAACCAGATTAATATCTAATTTTACTTCAATATCCGCTTTATTATAGGCAAAGGAATCATAAAGATTAGATACAAGTGTTTTCACGTACTTAGAAATATTAACATTGCTTAAATCATCAGATCCATATAAGTGTTCATGGATATAAGCCATAGACCCTATAAGGTTAGTACTGTCCTTTAGACATTCAACTGCTTTTTTATCATTTGTATATTCAGACTGCAGCATCAACAAACTGGAAACAATCTGCAAATTGTTTTTCACCCTGTGGTGTATTTCCTTAAGAAGCATATTTTTTTCTTTAAGCGCTGACTTAAGCTGCTCCTCCAGCGTTTTTCTCTAAATAGAAAATAGTATTGATTTAATCAATATCTTGTTGTTTATCTCGCCTTTAATAAGATAGTCCTGAGCACCGAGCTTGAGCGACTTGATAGCTAATTTCCATCATCATTACCAGTAAGAATAATCACCGGAAGACTCGATGCAGATTCAGATATTTTATTAAATGTATCCAGGCCTGAACTGTCGGGAAGATCAAGGTCCAGAAGCAATAAGTCTATATTATTATTTTCAAGTTCACTCAGAGCGGACTGCAAATTATTATGCAAGGTAACATCAAATTTTACATCGTCTGATTTTGACAAAACCATTTTTAACATTGATGAATATTCGACGTTGTGCTCAATAATCAAGACTCTGGTTTTTTTGTCACCCATCTTAAACGCAATTCTTCTTAGGAAAATTATGTCCTTTACAGTAATTCCTAACTAGTACTCCATCTCCCATGGATATAAAGCTATATATAATACAAAATAGCTTTATTAGAAATTATATTATAATTTTAATTTGTTAAAAAGGAACAGGTAGTTGCCGTAAAGAGTGAGTGATTTATAACAAATCACCTATATCCGGTCTCCTGTCAGGAGCAATTTCGGTGAGTAGATTTTTTATAGTATTCAAATCAGATTCCTCAAAAAGAGCTCTTTCCTCTGTACCACCATTAATATTATCAGTAGTTCCCCTTGATAAAACAAGCAGGCCGCTGCATTCAAATGTTCCCATGTCCCCTATTTTTCCGGCTCCCGATAATCTTCTTGTATCTCTCAAATAAATGAAAACTCTGTATTTCTTATTTTCCTTTTCAACCAATATATTTTGTGTATGAAATTCAGGATCCAAGGAGCGCCAGTTCATTATTAATTTATCTGAAATATCAGTAATTGATTCAATTGATTCACCGTCTAACACGAAAAGTGGAACATAAAAATTGGGCTTATATACAAGTATAGCACTATCAGATAAAACCAAATCATTTTCCGACATACTAATATCCTGTATCGGCAGTCTCTGTGTAGTTCCCTGGAAGTGAAGATGGCAAAGAATTGACGCGCCTGCTTTTCCATTAAAAATAGCCTTGAAAATACCGTTTGTTTTATCAACAAAGCGAAGCATAGAGCGAATAAAATTTAAATCATAGTCCTGCGGCTTATGCTCTTCACTCATTATTGTGAAGTGATTATCGGTAATCGGAGAAAAATTAGCGCCGCAGCAGTATCTCCTTTCGGCAAGTTCTAATCGCAGTAATATTTCAAGAGGATTTTGTAGTTCAATATTGTTTAAGCAAAGGTAGCAGGGTTTACCTCTACTGTCTACATTAATAAGAGATTCATTAGCAATATCATTATTGATAACGCCTTTCTTTATAAGAAGATCGTGTTTTAATCGGAGCTCTCTGTTAGGGTTCCACTGTACTTGAAAATTTATACCGGTTGCAGGGTCTGATATGTATTTGGATTCGGTGAGTTTATCTGACTTAGGATCAGAAATTACAAAGCCACAATCTACTTGTTGTCTGAACAGTATTATTAAGACTGAGTGCAGACTTTGTGATTCAATAAGCTGCTCAAGTTTAGTAGAAATAAACTCTTTGTTATAAGGATTAGCGCCCAGTATCTCTTCTGCAATATCCTTCTCAAGTTCATTAAGGTTAAGTTCTGAGTAACTAAGAGACATTTAATTATGTATTGTAAAAGAGTAAGTCAGTCAGGGGGTAATAAAATGAAAAAGGGGAAACATCCGTTTTAGATGTTTCCCCCCACACATTTATTAAATGTATTAATTCATAAATAGTCTATCCGGATATTTTAATATCCTGCAGCATCTTTAGCGTCGGCGGCATCTCCGGCTGCTTCCGTTGCGGTATCACCTGCGGCAGCATCTTTAGCGGCGTCCATTGCTTCTCCTGCTGCTTCTCCGACTGCGTCCTTGGCTGAATCAACTGCTTCACCGGCTAAATCACCAGCATTATCAGCCATCTCACCAGCCTCTTCTTTCACTTCCCCTGCTGTTTCTGCGGCTGCGTCAGCGGTATCACCTGCGGCATCCATTGCTTCTCCGGCAGCTTCTTCTGCTTCTTCTTTCACTTCACCGGCAGCATCTGCGGCTGCGTCAGCGGCATCACCTGCGGCATCCATTGCTTCTCCGGCAGCTTCCTCTGCTTCTTCTTTCACTTCACCGGCAGCATCTGCTGCTTCTCCCGCCATCTCCTTTGTATCTTCTACTGCTTTTTCTGTTGTTTCCTTAGCATCTTCCACAACCTCTTGTGCTTTTTCACATGAAACAACAAGAAAACTGAAACACAGCAAACTAGCTAAAAAGATTTTTTTCATCTTTTCCTCCTAAACTTAAGAATTTTACTTAATTTTGAACAATAAATATAAAAAATCAAATATCTGGCCCAATTATTTTAAATTATTACTTATTTCCTGTTCTTCCTTTTTTAATATTTCCAAATGGTCTGTACCGGTAATAAGTCTGGCTCCCCTTTTTCTTGTAAAATAATTCCATGCCCACTGAGTAAGAACAAGCACTTTATTATCATATTCAACCAAATACCTTATGTGTATAAAAAGCCATATCAGCCATGCGAAAAACCCTTTAACATTAAATCTGCCGATGCTTGCAACCGCACTGTTTCTGCCTATAACAGCAAGGCTTCCCTTATCACTATATTTGAAAGGCCTATACTCTTCATCCTCTATTCTCTTTTTAATTAATGCAGCTGCATACATTCCCTGCTGCATAGCAACAGGTGCAACCCCGGGAAGTGGCGCTGCTGTTTGATGTGAGAAGTTTGCCAAATCTCCAATAACAAGTAACTCAGGATAATTTTTTATTGAGAGATCATTTTCAACTACTACTCTGCCAATACTGTCAATCTCCGCACCAGTTCTTTTATGCAAAACCCTCCCCAGCCTCGATGCTCTCACCCCTGCTGCCCAAAGAACGGTTTTGGAGTTGATTGTCTGAGACCTGTTCGATTCTTTAAATACTACTTGATTTTCATCAATCCCGGTTACAAAAGAGTCGGTTTGTACGGTTACTCCCAGTTTTTCTAGAGACTTTTTTGCGTCATTTGATAATTTGTCCGTGTATGTCTGTAAAATTCTATCAGCTGCCTCTAATAATATTATTTTTGTTTTTGTAGTATCTATATTCCTAAAGTCTTTACCGAGCGTGGTATTTGCCAATTCCCCAAGAGCCCCCGCAAGCTCAACCCCTGTGGGTCCTCCTCCAATCACCACAAAGGTCATCCACGACTCCTGCTCTTTAGGATCAGTAATCTTTTCTGCGCACTCAAATGCAAAGAAGATGCGTTTTCTAAATTCCAAAGCGTCTTCAATGGTTTTTAAACCCGGAGCATAAACAGCCCAGTTATCATTTCCAAAATAATGATGGCTTGAGCCTGAAGCAACTATCAAAGTGTCATAAGGAATAGTTCTGTATCTCAAAATAACCTCTTTGGATTCAGTATCTATATCAACGACTTCTGATTTGTAAACTTTAGTGTTTTCCTGTTTATTCAGTACGGCTCTAAGCGGAGAAGCAATGTCGCCGGGGGACAGGCCTCCCGTGGCTACCTGATATAGAAGTGGCTGGAACAAATGGAAGTTTCTTCTATCGACCAGGGTTAATTTGATATTTGATTCACCAAGCTCTTTGGCAGCGTAGAGGCCGCCAAAGCCGCCTCCTATTATAACTACTCTGTGTTGATTATTGTTTTCTTGAGTCATTTATACTTTAATATTGGAATGAGACCGGAAAAGTTTTAAGGACAGAGTCTTTCGATTATCCATCTATCTCCTTTTTCAAGTCTGTACTGCAGCCTGTCATGCAGTCTATCGGGTCTGCCCTGCCAAAACTCAATCAAATCCGGCTTTAGCCTGTAACCATGCCAGTATGGAGGTCTTGGAATTTCCACTCCCTCAAATCTTTTTTCTGCTTCTTTATAACAGTTTTCAAGAGCATCTCTACTCTCTATCACCGTACTCTGTTTTGAAGCCCAGGCGCCAATCTGACTTCCTCTTGGTCTTGATCTAAAATAATCATCAGCCTCTTCATCACTTACTCGTTTTAGTATTCCGTTTATACGAACCTGTCTTTCCACGATATCCCACCAAAATACCATATATGCCATAGGATTATTGCTGATCTCTATTCCCTTAACACTCTCGGTATTTGTATAAAATACAAAACCACTTGAATCAAAGCTTTTTAGGAGTAAAAACCTTGTATTGGGTTTGCCTTTAGGTGTTGATGTTGAGAGCGCAAAGGCGTTTGGATACTTTATGCCCTTTTCAGCCCCTTCGTTAAACCATTTTTCAAACTGTGTTATAGGGTCTGGATCGATTTGAGATTCTAGAAGCTCAGAATATACATATTGTTTATTGAAATCTTTTACACTCATTAGTAGATGAATATAGACAGAAAATTCTAATTTAACAAATCGGCAAAAGAGCTATCTATATCCGAGTAATAAAAATCATAACCGCTGTCTAAAAGTTTTTTTGGAATTGCCCTTGTGCTGCATAAGATCATTTCTTTAGCCATATCAGGCACAAGTGTATTGAGAACAAATGAAGGTACCGTAAAAAATGTTGGCCTGCAAAGGGCCTTTCCAAGTTTTTCGGTAAACTGCTTATTCGTTACCGGTACAGGGGATACTATATTTACGGCGCCATTTATGTTTTTATTGTTGATTATAAATTCAGTGGAACCTACAACATCTTCAAGCATAACCCAGCTCATATACTGTTTTCCTGAGCCTAGTTTACCGCCAAGACCTATTTTAAAAGGCAGAAGCATCGGCTTAAACGCCCCGCCATTGACAGACAAAACCAGCCCTATTCTCAGATTAACCACTCTAATACCATGACTTTCCAATAACCCCGCTTCATGCTCCCATTTCCTGGCTACATCTGCCAAGAACCCCTGGCCATAACTGCTGTTTTCGTCCATAATTTCATCTGCCCTGTCTCCGTAGGCGCCCACAGCAGATGCGCAGAGAAAATGCTTTGGCTTGTTTTGTAATTTTAAAATGGAATTTACTAAAAATTTTGTGCCTTCTACTCTGCTTGTCTCAATTTCCCGCTTCTTCTCTTTAGTCCAATACCCGGCTATGCTCTCTCCTGAAAGATGGACTACCACATCAACACCCTCGAGTCTTTCTAAGTCAATCTCTGCAGACTTATAGTTCCAGTAAACAAACTCTTTATTTTTGCTCCTGCTGAGTTTGAGGATTTTATGTCCTTTTGATTCCAGCAGGCTGCTTAAACTGCTCCCTATTAGGCCTGTAGCTCCGGTAATTGCTATCTTCATATTGAATAATCTACATCAAAAAAAAAAATATTTAACTATTTAATACAAAAAGTTGTTTACCCTCTGCACAATTCCTTATCTTAATGATCGCAGTTTTTTCAATCTGTCTTATTCTCTCACGGGTTAAACCATATTTTCGTCCAATCTCATCGAGGGTAAGTACATCTGTGTTCTCTAGCCCGAATCTCATTGTTAATACGGTCTTTTCTCTCTCATCAAGTATGGACATACAGTTTCTAAGTATTTTTATTTTCTCGATGTTATCTACAACCGCATCCTGACTTTTTGATTTTTCATCTTCTAAAAAATCAGCATGTGTTGCAGACTCACTTGCAGATACGGGGGCATCAAGAGAGTGTACCCTGGAATTTGAATACAGAATCTCTTTAACCCCATCAGGGTTAATATCAAGCTGCCTGGCTATATCTTCAGGCAACGGCTCAATACCATTTTCCTCGATAGCCTTATTTCTGATCTCTAATATTTTGGATCTTTTTTCTATAAGATAGTGGGGGATTTTAATTAATTTCGATTTTTCTATCAAAGCCCGCGTTATATTTTGAATTATCCACCAGGCCGCATATGTAGAAAATTTAACCCCCTTTCTGTAATCAAACTTCTCAACGGCCCTTATTAATCCCAGATTGCCTTCCTGTATCATATCCATAAGAGACATACCGTTTCCTACATATCTTTTTGCAAATGTTACAACCAGCCGAAGATTAGATTTGATAAATTTTTGTTTATACGCAGTTTGAGCGCTTTGGTAATTGTTAATCCTGGTTATCAGGTTCTTAATTTCCCCAGCATCGGGATTTTTAGATTTTTCTAATCTTTGCAGAATCTTTGTTATTTCTGAGATTTTTTCATTGTACTCTATTATTTTTGAAGAAAGCTCCTTTTCTTCTTTTGCATCTAATAACTTAACGCTTGAGAGATCACTGAAATAGATATTAAGATAATTACTGGTATTATATCTTGTCTCAGGAGCAGATTTACTTAAATTAACTTTCCCAATATCCTGTTTTACCGAAACCTCGTGTAGTAACCTATCATCACCGTTATGTAGTTTAACCCCTGGTACAGATTTGGTTCCTAATGTAATATCAAATTCGCTCAGATCATTATCTTTATAAACATTAATATTTTGGTTATTAGAAATCATCTATATCCTCCTTTAGTGCCCATACGTCTATTTAATGTTTATAATAATAAAGCAATGTCTATGTATTGTCAATATTTATTTTGGATTTATGAATAAATTCATACTATTTATTGGTTTAATAAAGATGAGATGGGTCCAATATATGCTATATTTAATTTGACAATTATTAGACACATACAATGCAAAGCTATCAATTTATTATTTATTTCCTGATTATTTATACTATTTGCGGAATAGCAGTAAAAACGTATTTTTTAAATGCTGCGGAGCAAAGTCTAGGTCAAAGGTATAAATTTCTTTTTTTTTCACCCTTTTATTCGACCAAAACCTGGTCCAGATGCATAAACATATTGGACAGGAGCATGTTTCAGCCTGTAAAAAAATTGATATACCTATTATTGCTATCTGTTTTAATACTGATTTTTTACAAGGCAATTATAACAAATTATTCTCAGTACAGATACATAATGGTGCTTGCATCGATCATACCTTTTTACATCATTACTGAGCTCATAGGTCAGTTTTTCCAGATTGTTTTTTTGTTATTTAACAAAACCATTCCCGGGATTCACAACAAACCATTTATGGCCAAAAACATAACGCAATTTTGGAGCAACGGATGGAACATATGGGTGAGGGACTGGCTGTTTGAGATTACACCCACAAGAATAAGAAAAATGAATTATGTAAATATCATATTTCCATTTTTCATTTCTGGTATTTGGCATGAAATAATTATTAATATTCCACTTTTCATTATAAGTAAAATAAATATATTCGGCACAATGATACTCTATTTTTTAATACAATCTTTGGGGGTTATAGCTGACAAGAAATATTTCAGGATTAAAGCCAGCAAAAGCCTAAGATACTTATTTTGTCTGTTTATAGCGATTGCGCCGTCTCCGTTATTTTTCAATGAACAGCTTCTGAAAATTTTCTTTTTTAATCTATTTTAATTGATATCTAAATATCACAACCCGCAAGTTTCAGATAGTCAGGTCTTTTAGAAATGTTTTTGTCAAGCAATTGTCAATCAATCAGATGATTAACAATAAAAGCATATTTTCTCACAATAAAAATCACAATGATTAATGCTAGTTATAGTTAATTGTTAAACTTGACAGAATATAGACAATGTGCTAACCTTTAGTAATGTCTGGCAATAAATTTGGTATAAATGTTGTTTCCAAGAAAACAGGTCTAACATCTCATGCAATCCGAGCTTGGGAGAAAAGATATTCCGCAGTCGTTCCTATAAGAACTCAAACAAACAGAAGACTATATAAAGAAGATCACATACAAAGACTAAAAAACCTCAAAACACTTACTGATTCCGGCTATAACATAGGACAGATCGCAAATTTACCTGACTATGAACTAACTAAGCTGGTAAGCGAACTACAAACAGAAGCCGAGAAAAATAATACGGTAAAATTTGATGATACTGATGAAATTCAAAACAAGTATCTCGAGCAGGCCATAAACTCTATTATCAACTATAATGCTAATGATCTTGAGAATATAATATCAACAGCGCTTGTGGAATTTGGAAACATAGGTTTAATCAATAAACTTCTTGTCCCTCTAATGGAAAAAATTGGTGAGCTATGGCGCGAAGGCAAAGTCAGGATAGCCCAGGAGCACCTGGCCTCTCAGACAGTAAGAAGTTTCTTAGGAAATCTACTAAGCAACAAAAGCACTGCCTCTAATGCCCCAAATATAATCGTCACTACCCCTTTTGGTCAAATACACGAGCTTGGAGCAATACTCGCAGCTTCCACTGCTGCAACTGAAGGCTGGGATGTAAGCTACATGGGCCCCAACCTGCCAAGCGAGGAAATAGTAGGCGCCGCGCTCGCTAACAACTCCAAGGCCGTAGCTCTCAGCATTATCTACCCTAAAAATGATTCGACTGTTCTGGATGAAATTAAAAATTTAAGAAAATTACTCCCGGAAAACGTAGAAATCATAATTGGCGGAAGGTCATCCGACAGATATAAATCTTTTTTGAATGAAGACAATATCAAATTCATTGAATCACTCGATGATTTCAGAAACGAGCTTGAAAAGATAACTGAAAAAGCAACCCCCGGGCAGCCTCAATAAAAATCACACTGTTAATATTTGCTTTTAGAAAGAAAACATTTATTTTATCCTTTTTCTAATTATCTCATCTAAATTAAATGTCTTCTATGGAAAATCAGGATATTGCTATAAGACACGGGCTTACAGAACAAGAGTATAAGAAAATTGTCGATTTCATAGGCAGAGAACCCAATTTTACAGAAATTGGAATAATGTCGGCTATGTGGTCTGAACACTGCTCTTATAAAAGCTCAAAGGTTCATCTCAAAAGACTGCCTACAACCGGAGACAAGGTAATTCAGGGCCCCGGTGAAAACGCAGGAATCGTAGATATCGGAGACGGGCTTTGCGCCGTGTTTAAGATGGAAAGCCATAATCACCCGTCATTTATAGAGCCCTACCAGGGAGCCGCCACAGGCGTGGGCGGGATACTAAGAGACATATTCACAATGGGTGCAAGGCCAATTGCGCTTCTGGACTCTCTCAGATTCGGAAACCCCAGACTTGCAAAGACAAAGTACCTGGTTGAAGGAGTAGTCTCAGGAATCGCAGGATATGGCAACTGCATTGGAATTCCGACTATTGGCGGCGAGATATACTTTGACAGCTGCTATGACGGAAATCCGCTTGTAAACGTATTTGCGCTTGGAATAGCAAAAAGTGATGAAATATTCAGGGGATATGCCACAGGCGTTGGAAATCCGGTTTTTTATGTAGGCTCCAAAACCGGAAGAGACGGCATACATGGAGCAGTTATGGCCTCGGAAACCTTTACCGAAGAGTCCGAAGAAAAACGCCCGGCAGTTCAGGTGGGAGACCCGTTTACAGAGAAACTCCTTTTAGAAGCATGCCTTGAGCTATTTAAAACTGATGTAGTAGTAGGAATACAGGATATGGGTGCAGCAGGGCTTACTTCATCCTCTACAGAGATGGCAGAGAGAGCAGAGACCGGAATTGAAATAGATGTGAATAATATACCGTGCAGAGAAAAAGGCATGACCCCCTATGAGATGATGCTTTCAGAATCTCAGGAAAGGATGCTGATAGTACTAAAACAGGGCAAGGAACATATTGCCGAGAACATTTTTAAGAAATGGAATCTGGATTCTTCGGTTATCGGAAGGGTAATAGAGAATAGAAGCCTGGTTCTTACCAAAAACGGATCGGTACAATGTGATCTTCCCATAGATATAATCACAAATGAGGCTCCTTACTACAATAGAGAATATACAAAGCCAAAATATTTAGACCAAATAAAGGACACCCGTTCATATAAAAGCCCTGACAACTATAACAATACGGTTTTAAATCTTCTTTCATCACCAAACTTATGCAACAAAAAATGGGTAATTGAGCAGTATGATCATATGGTAAGAACCAATACAGTCTGCCCTCCCGGCTCTGATGCATCTATCGTAAGAGTAAAAGGAACAAACAAGTCCATTGCAATGACAACAAATTGTAATTCTAAGTACTGTTATCTAAACCCATACACGGGTTCAATGATAGCGGTTGCAGAGAGTGCTAGGAACCTTGCCTGCTCCGGTGCGCTTCCCCTAGCAATTACCGACTGCCTTAACTTTGGAAACCCTGAAAACCCTCAGATAATGTGGCAGTTTAAAGAATCCATAAACGGTATTTCCCAAGCTGCAGCCTTTTTAAACACCCCTATTGTGAGTGGGAACGTGAGTTTATATAACCAGACTGAATCTGAAGCGATCTATCCCACCCCTACCATTGGCATGATTGGACTAATTGAAGATTCATCAAAGATAATAAATCAGTGGTTTAAAAACGATAATGATTTAATTATTCAGATTGGGACTACTTATGAAGAGTTTGGAGGAAGTGAATTTTTAAAATTACTAAACAATGACAATGATTACAAACCACCCGCATTAAATTTAGAGACCGAGAGCAATGTTATAAAAATATTATTGGAATTGATAGAAAATGGTATAATAAATACAGCTCATGATATTTCAGAAGGAGGCCTGATAACGGCTTTAGCTGAATCATGCTTTACGCCTGCAGGCCAGATAGGCATTAAAATTGAAAATCCACTTCAAAGCTCATTAACC
>JABAHS010134331.1_pt1 | contig 12719 bp, 7 predicted proteins | sample 7062111 | NCBI WGS metagenome assembly JABAHS01 (sample SAMN14534600, study PRJNA622989) | marine sediment metagenome | biome: marine biome [ENVO:00000428]; feature: marine pelagic biome [ENVO:01000023]; material: deep marine sediment [ENVO:00002113]; isolation source: pool of 4 deep marine... | reverse complement strand
TAGGTGGGCCAATTCCGGGTGCGGCGCCGCGACGTAAAATGTGGCTGGCGAACGGACCCACCGTTCCCCATCCCTGAGCGCGATGGTTGTGACCAGCCGTGCTGTGTCTGTCATCGGAATGACCTCGTAAACCGTGACCAACTCGTCGTCCATCAGTGGTGCTTGCTCGCCGAACACCTCATCGATCAGCTGTTGTGAGATCGACGCGCCCCACGATCCCTTCTTGTACTCGGGGTACCAATCTCGTGGCTTATGGAATACCACGTAACGATAGCCATGGCGGGTCAACTCAAACTGTATGTTTGCGTAGCGGCTGGCGGGTCTGCCGTTCACCAGGACATTCTCTTGTACTGGGAAATCGAAAACCCGCTCTGATATGATGTGGCCAAACAGCGGGTGCACGTCATAGGCGCGAGAGACGTAGCCTGAGGCGATGCCCTTGCCGTGGGTCATCTGATACATTTGGTAGTAGGACGAATAATAGACATACCAGGAATCGTAGCTCCGCGCCTCAGACGGCCGGATCGGGAGATCGAACACGCCGTACGATTCGTCATCNNAGGCGGGCGATCGACGGGCGAGCCAATCCAAGCCAAAGCTGGCCGCGATGCCGAAACCCACGACGCCTACTGACATAAACCGGCCGGGCGAGCGCAGGAATTCGAGCCCTGGCAGGGAGGTCAGGCACGCGTACGGCAGGATAATGGGCAGTTCATATGCGGTGAATTCGCGCTTTCCCAACACGAGCAGACTGGGACCCAGGGCCAGGACGACACAGAAGAGCGTAAACAGCAGCCAGCGCCGCGCTGTCCTACTGCCACTGATGAGCGCGAACAGGCACAGCAACAAGCCAATCCAGGACAGGAACACCGCCGTTTCAAGCCCCGATTTGACATGTGGACTTAGGAAATCGGCGAAAACCGGCCCCAGCAGGCGGCTGGTGAAACTGGCCGGGACGAAGAACTGAATGAGATCCGGCTGATGCCGGAATGACTCCAGGCTCCTCCCCACGGTAATCGCAGGATTGCTGGCTGCCGAGAGGATAGCGACCAAGATCGGCCCGGACAGTATCAGGGTGCTCGCGGCAACCAATGCGCAGCGCTGCAACACACGCCAGCGTTGAGCGCGCCCAGCCGCAAGCAGGGCCGCGACCGCGAAAAACCCAACCGCCACCCCACCAAACACAAGCTGCTCGCTTGAGTATAGTAGTGCCAGCAATAGCGCGGAACCCGTCGCCACCGCCCACCAGCTGCTGCGCTTGAGGTTAAGTGCATGATGCAGCCCCAGCAGCGCCAGTGGCAGTGCCCCAAGGAACATACCCGTCAAGTGCCCTCCCCAGACGGCAGATAGATGCCTCGGCGCGACCAGCAGTACCGTCCCCGCGAAGAAAGCGACGCCACGCCCGAAATTGAGGCCGCGGGCCAGCAAGTACATGCAGTAGCCGGTGAGCCAACAGCCGACCAGTAGGGCCCCGTTGTATGCCGCCTCCGGCCCCCACAGCCAGAAGGGCAGCGCGAACAACCCTGCCACCGGCCCCAATGAGTGTGTCAACAGCGTGATGCCCTGGGGGTAGTAGAGCAACGACGTGCGGAACAGGGGCTCGCGACCTAGCAGCGCCTGCTTCGTGTGCCAGAGTATCCAGAGGTGATGTCGTGTATCTCCAACGCCGGTCACGGCAGTCGTGAGGTCCCGGATCAAAGGCCAGGTCAGGCCAATGCTCAATCCTATGTACACAAACAGCGCGATGCCATGCTCCTGCCAGACGCGGCGCAGCGTTGACAAGCTAGCAGGTTGGAGCACCGGCTGGGCAGTGGATCCTGAGGTCGTTAGCTGTTCCAAGATCCTCCTCGCAAACTGCATGCGTCCCTTCAGCCCCTGGGAGTTCACTAGGATAATGTACCCTGAAGCTCCCGATAGTCAAGTCTCTCATCTTAGAATCAGCGGTAGATAGGTGAGAATGTCCGTTGGAAACCTGTTCACGGTATTTGAGTTCGCGATCAGCGCGTCGGAAGCATCGCGGGCCTCAACAGTCATCGTATATCGTCTGTAGTTGCTGAGCCCGGTGAGCGTGTACTCGGTCTGTGTCCCGGCGTCAACGGGCGAGTCTCCTTGGTCCGGAGGGCTGGCGCCGGGCTCGTAGGAGAAAGCGATGTTGTAGTGATCCAGGCCCGGCACTAGACTCAGGTTCGTCTGCCAGCTCAGATGTAGCGTCCCACTCGCCACTGGATAGACGGACAGGACCATTGGCACGTATTCGTCAGCGCCGATATCAGGTTCCCCAGACAGGCTTCGGGATTCACCGTCCATGTCAGTGGTGGTCGTACTGCCAGTCGCTTGATCTCGCGCCGCCGAATCGTCCAGAATGTGATAGTCGTAGTCTGGAGCGCCGGGGGAAACGAAGCCGGCCAGCCCAATGATCATTGAGGTCAAGCCATTGAACGTGCCAGCGGGAGCAGGGCTGCCGTCAGCGTTGGTGTCCTTAGCGTTCCCGGACCAAAGGCCGCGCTGAAGGTTTACCGTGTTCCCGGGCTTCACGTGCAGAGCGGCCACGCGGCTGCCAAAGCCCGTATGGTCAGCGACAATGGAATAAGAGACATCAGCCCTCGCCCCCCTGCTACCCACTTCTATCAGCAGTATGCCTTGCCCTTGCATTGAGGAGTCCACACGATTGCGGGCCACCGTTGTGTGCACGATGTCGGCCTCGGTGGCTTGCACCCAAATCCCTCCTCCGCCTCCGCCGGTCACGTTGGTACCCGCACCCATCTCCGCCACGTTGTCGGCGATGATGCTATTGGAAACCGAGAGGAGGGCATCATACCCGCTGGAGATCCAGGTGGAATTAATTCCCCCGCCGCCAGCGGCCCCCTTGTCACCGGTCGTGCCATCACCGCCCCTGGCCGTGTTGCCGATGATCGTCACCCGATCCAGCGTCACATCGGAGTCAATCGCTTCCAGTCCGCCACCGTTGCCGAGATAGCCATTTTGAGCCTGACCTCCCTGGGCTAGGTTCTGACGTAGGTCGGCATCGATGAGTTCTAGAGTGGCCTTCTCAACCTTCAGTGCACCCCCGAAAGCGCCGCCGGCATACGTGCTGGCGTTTCCTCCGCCCGATCGTCTGATTGCCCGTTGCGCTCACGTACTGCAGCGTCACGTCACAGTAGTGCTGTATGCTCGCACCCGCCCCGAAGGCATCCGCACGCTGTCCATCAGCGGCCCGCCCGCTGCCAGCGGTGCTGCCGCCCGTGGCAATGTTGTTGCTAAAGGTAATGTAGCGACCGGACACCACCGAACGATACGTGTACAACCCGCCTCCGATACCATAGCCTCCTCGATCCTGGCCCGTGCCGCCCCGCGCCTCGTTGCCCTCGAAGCTTATGTGCTCCAAGGTCGCGTTGGTTACCCTGCGCAGCGCCAGGCCTCCTCCGGAACCCGCTCCGCCATAGGACGAACTGGTGTTCTCGCCAACTGATTTGTTGTTCTCGAAGACCATGTTCTTGAGGGTGATCCCTTGGACGCTGATGGCGAACATTCCGCCGCCGAAGCCAAAGATCTTGTCATCTCCTGACCAGGTCGGGATTCCTCGGGCCACGCCATTCTCGATCGTGAAACCTTCCATGCGCAGACTGGTTGCGGGTCCCCCGCTCCAGGTGAAGACCCCTCGGTAGGTGCTCTGTCCATCGATGATCGTCAAGTTGGTGCTCGGATCGGGGGTGGACCAATTGCCGGTGGAATACCCACCCAGGATGGTGAGCTGTTTGTTCACGACGCAAACCACCGCCGTGGTGCCACGGGACCCAGAACAGACGTCGGACGATGCATCATACGTGTACCGTGCTCCACCACCGCTACCTGCCACCAGAATAGTGTCACCTGAATCGGCCAGGTTGACTGCGTATTGGATCGTCTGACACGGCAGTGTCTCGGAGCCACATCCAGCAGTATCGCTGCCGCCGGGAGCCACTCGAATGACGCCTGTGTCTGCTTGTGCTACAGTAGATGGAGTGCCAAGTCCGTTCGAGCAGAGGTAGGTTAGAAACACGCCTAGAAGTAGGATGGTCCGTTTTTTCATATTTCTCCGTAGTGAAGTACAAGATGCCCGATCGGCCACGTTTCACTCAGTCGCAATCTTCACCCAATCGACCAGGAAACCAAGGTCACGGGTGTCAGCATTGATTTGTAGGCCGGCTGGGTTGAACGTCACGGTCTGGAATTGAAGCGAAGAGACTCCTCCAACAGGTTGGGGCTGGGCTCGGAACGAGAAGACCTGCCAGGTCTCACTTGGTGTGAATTGCCCGACTCTCTCTCCATCCAACCAGACAGTCACTGGGTCAGCCGCCACACCCTCGGGGCGGTAGATCATCGCCCGCACATTCAGTGTGATAGGTTCTTCGGTCGACAACGGGATGTCCAACGCTGCCTCGCCGGCCGTCCAGCGCATCGTCGCATCTCCTGGCAGCAGTTCCTTACCGTAGAAACCGGTGCGGATAAAGGGTGTATCGAATGTGCCGACATCGATTTCAATCGGCCCGGATGGATCCAGTGTGTAAGGCGAGCGCAGGCCCACTACATCGTAGATCTCAATCCCGTAATAAGCGGTCTGGATCACTGCCGGATAGTCGTAAAACGTGTTCATCAACATCTGGAGTGTCATCGGGAACATCTCGACTGGTTGCAGCGAAAGGGCTTGTCGCACCGCTGGCGCGATCGGATCCACGGCGATAAGCTGCACCGGTCTGCCTTGTTGGGCAGCTTGTTCCATCATGCGCTCAATGAAGGGCTGGACGCTTGCATCGTCCCGCCGAACTGTCGCGATGTCGTGTCCGAAGATGAATCGAAGCGGCACGCCGAGGGTATCGGCGAACAGCGACTCGGCCGGTTCGCTGATCAGTATGATGGCCTCTGACTTCAATCGGGCGTTCAGGTTGGTCAACTGCTCAACTGCCCCACGCAGATCCCGCTGCGGCAGCACAAAGCGCGCCTGGTACACCAACCCTGCCATCAGGACAAGCGCCAGTGATCCGCCGACCGGTCGGCCGACCCAGACTCTCTGCACCCGAGAAGTAGTGACGATCGCCACTGCCGCGTAGATCATCAGCATCGGGATCACGATTGGCACGTAGCGTCGCATGGCGTAGATGTGGTATGGTGTGCTGAAAATGTTGTAAACGTACTGAATGATCGTCAATACACCGACGGTCAAGAAAAACCCCAGGCGATCCAACGACTCTCGTCGTAGAATCTCGGCCAGGCCCAGCGTGGCCATCAGCAAGCCCAACGGCGTCAGATACCATCCCAGCCGCACCCAGTTCTGTCCGTTCAACACTGGGTACTGGTTCCCCGAAGGCCAACTGATGCCGTAGACGACAGGCTCGAGGATTGGGCGCAGGAAGTACGCGTAGGCACTGAGCGCGACGACAAGAGCGATCAACAACCACCGCAACCCACTGGCTCGGACAGAACGTCCCCACCGGTACGCCGCGAGCCGTGCCCGATTGCGCCGCCACACGATCGATCCAACAAGCAAGAGGAATACCGCGCCCAGGCCAACGACCAGCACCGGCAGAGATGACCTAATCACGATTTGTATCACAGCGCTGTACGTGTTCCAAGAATAGGGCCAGTTGATGAAGAATGCAGATAATAGCGCATGGAGAAGGAACAGACCCAGAGTGAGGGTGTAGGCCGTCCACCCCTTCGCCCAACGCCCTTGCTTCCAACGCCCGATGATCGCAACAATCGCCGCTAGCGCCACCAGTGGCAGGTCGATGCGCGTGAGAAATGCTGCCCCCAGCGCAGATGCCCCGAAGACCCCCCAGGCGGGACCGGCGGACGGCTCGTCCCACAGCGTCTGAAAGGCCAGCAGGCCGGTGAATACCAGAAGCAGGGTCAGTGGCTCAGTCGTGGGGTAGCGCGCAAACCAGATATGCGTCGGTGTAAGCGCCAGCAGTGTCGCTGCCAGCAACCCGACGTTGGCTCCAAACCACCGTCGACTCGCCAGGTACACTGCCGCAATGCCAAGAATGCCCCAGACGGGAGTAACCAACAATCCGCCAGGCAGACCAGCCAAGCCGATGCCGATTCCGATCCAGGTGGGGTGAAACGGGTAGAACTGAGGAATCACCCGGGCAGGGTCACGATCGTCAACGTACCAGCCGACGAACTGCAGCTGCCGCGTCCGCCAACTGGGTGGCTGTTGGCGCAACGTGACCGAACCGAATTCACTCAGAAAATGGGTCCACTCGTCGTGCACCACCAGTTTGCCTGTGCGCGCGACCGCCGCGCCCGTGTTCATGTAACTACCGGCATCCGTTGACCCCAGGACGTACTCGTGTGGGCGGAAGTACACTACGCCACATCCCAGCAGTAGGAGAATCAGCGCAAACTCGTGAATGCCTGGACGGTGGAACTTGGGAGCTTCAACGGGCCACCGGCGCCAGATCACTACACCAGCACCTGCCAGTATGATCACCGACAGCGCCGCCACCGAAAAGACTCCCAAAGATGCCAGGATTGTGCCTATCCAACCGGCAAAGACAGCGATGCCCACCAATGAGATGAAAACGGCCTCCAACCAATCCATCTCGGATGCCCGCGAGGATGGGGGTGATAGCCTTCTATGCTCCGACCAGACTACCAGCGAGACTGCCCCGGCGGCCGAAACACTCACGATGAACAGGCCAACGGTAGCCCAATCTGCTTGAAGTATCATCGGTACTTGCTCAACGGGAAGTGGGGAGAAGTGTGGTCCTCATTCTATCGCAACGTGTTGCCATTCGGCTGGAATATGGATCACACCAGCCTCACGCCACAAGGTAGATGAACGGACTTCAAAGGGATACAAGCGGTGATGGTGGTCGTGCGCGACCTGGGAATCGTGGTCATATATCGCTACCGTGAGTTCATATTCGCCCTGGTTCAGCGGCAGGCTCTCGATGACGTAGTCAACGAAGCCAGTTCCATCGATGTACGGAATTGAGCAGCCATCTTGGACAGAATTGGGACCGTTGATGTGAATCCCATCCCGGCGATAGAACGCCAACCCAAACGTGGGTGCGTCAATTCGCATGCGGGTCTGATAATGAATGCGGAGTCGGAAGAGGTCGCCAGGCTTGAAGAACGGTGGGGATGAGCCGTCTGCGTCCAGCAGTTCCACTTTCGTGATCTCGGCCATAAACGTCCCCCAACGCTCACTGCTCCTCTTGGGCTCGTCACGTGTTCCGGCAAAAGCGGGCTTTGCTGGTTGTTGTTGGTAGTACTGTTTGTTGGAGAAAGCGATGTATTGATCCACAACTGTGGTCGGGTAACCATCAGCCTGGACCGCGCCATTTTTGAGCCAGATCACTCGATCGCACAGATGGCCAACGTCTGCCATATTGTGCGATACCAGGACGATCGTTACCCCATCTTGTCTCAGCATTCCAATGCGTTCCATGCACTTCTGTTGAAATACCTGGTCACCCACAGACAGTACCTCGTCAACCAGCAGAATCTCCGGATCAGTGTGCACGGCTATCGAGAACCCCAGCCGCACATACATGCCCGACGAATAATGCTTGACGGGCACATCGATGAAGCGCTCCAGTTCAGCAAAGGCAACGATGTCGTCCAGTTTACGTTTGATCTCGGCTCGGCGCAAACCCATTATCGAGCCGTTCAAGTAGATGTTCTCCCTTCCAGTCAGGTCAGGATGGAAACCGGCCCCCAGTTCCAGCAGCGCTCCTACTCGTCCATCGACCGCGATGTGCCCCGAGGTCGGCTCAATGATACGGGATGTCAGCTTGAGCACCGTGCTCTTCCCCGCCCCATTGGCTCCGATGAACCCCAGCGTCTGTCCCGGTTGCACGGTGAAATCCACATCATGCAAAGCCCAGAACTCCTCGCGGGGGTGTGGGATGCGCCTCAACAGATTGACGGCCAGTTCCTGGAAGGAACGAGGGCGCTCGCGGTGCAGGGTGAATCTCTTGGACACGTTTTCGAAGCGGATGATCGCACTCACCTATCTCTTATCCTTTAGCGCTTGACCTCTTGGACTCCGCTGACTGTGTGCGCGCTTTCTTGCCTGTGTGTCTTGCGAAAACCTCAGAACCAATGTAGAATCGGCCGACGATCAAGGAGCCAGACTGCGGGATGATCAAGCGAATGAAAACCGTGTCTTTCAGATGATGGGACGTGTCAGAGTGAAAGCCATAAGGGTACCCTCTCGTCTCATCCGCGTATTGCCCGTCGTGCTATATGTCTTTCTGAGCACTTCGTACCTGTTTACCATCCCCACTGGCGAATCACCGGACGAGCCATCGCATCTCCAGTGCATTGAGCAGGTAACTCAGCATAACCGAATCCCCATCATCGATCCCCTACCCGGCGGAGACATATGGTGGGCTCGCGAACGGATCATATCCGGGCTGGTCTGCGCTCATATGCCACTCTACTACTTCCTGACAGGTTACACACAGCGAATCGTGCAACGTATCTCAGGCGTGCCTACCCACTACGAATTTCCCCCCAATGATCCAGAGTGGGAGACGGGACAGTCCAAAGCCATGTTCACCCACCCACACAGGGACTCATTCCTGACCCTGTCAGAACCTGCTTCTTTGCTCATCCTACGAATCGAATCGATGCTGCTGGGCCTGGTGAGCGTGCTTGGGGCCTATCAGATCACTCGCAGGATCGCTCCGAATTCCTCCCACGCGGCCACCATCGCTATGACACTAGTGGCAGGCTGGCCCCAGTTTCTTTTCATGAGCCGCGCCATCAGCAACGACGCACTTGCGGTTGCTCTGGCGGTTGGGGTCCTCATCGTCCTGCTGGAAATCGGAAAGCCCTATCGATTCGTCCTCGCCAGCGTCTTGGCTGCCCTGGCCACCTTGTCCAAACTCACGATGGTCTTCTCGGCAGGCACGATCGTGCTGGCATTCGCCCTGGAATTCGCTGCAAGTCGAGAGCGTTCCGCCTACCTGCGGGCGGGCATCGTCAGTGTAGGAGTGTTCGGCTCGCTGGGTGCGTTGCTTTTCCTTCAGCCAACGCTGCTCTCTCACCTCGAGTGGTCGCGGGCGACCATGGCTGGCATCAACCCCGCTGTGTGCACCGTCACATACTGGCTCGACGTCCTACATGCGAGCGTTCAGTCTGGCTGGGCAAGATTCGGCTGGATGAACGTCTTGACTCCCGATGTGCAGGCCTACACCTGGTGGTCAGCAATAGTGCTCACTGGTGCAGCCGGTGTATACGCTGGCATCCACCGCTCGAGCAGTCGAAAGACGCGCTTGGCGGTGATCGTAGCTTGTGTCTGGCTGCTGAGCTTTCTACTCGCCTATCTCCGCATCAACATGAACCGATTTCAGCCTCAATTTCGCTACATTTTTCCCATTGCGCCTGTGTTGGCCGCGTTCTCGGCGACCGGGCTATCCGTAATCGGTAGACCCTTCGAACGCCTGAAGCCGGTAGCTGTCCCGGTCGTCGCCGTGTTTCTACTGCTGGCCAATCTGTGGATAATCTTCAACGTCGTCGTGCCAGCCTACTCTTGACCACCTGCCGGTTCTACTGCAGGACAGCGGGTAGATACGTACCGTAGGTCCCCACCAGAACAGTCTCGGTCATAACATTGTTCGATTCCAGGCTTTCCTGGATCAGGTTGTCCGGGTCGACCTCAATGCGCATCGAGTGCAGCCCCGGAGGCAGATTGGGCCAGACGACACCGGCTTCGCGCAGTGTGCCACAACCGGTGANNTGGCCGTCGGTCACGTCGAAGAACCTGACGGTCACCGATATCGGCGGCGTGGAGTTGCCAGTGTTGGACACCATGACCTTGAACGTGGGCGAGATCGTCTCGCCACTGGAGACAATCAGTGCGCCAGGATCGGTGAGTGATCGATATGGTAGCAGATCAACGCTGGCTGGCAGCATCGCCGTGAACCCAGCGTAGTAGTCCCCGGTAGCAGTTCGAGTGTACGGTGGCGTAGAATGGAACAGAAAACTCCCCCAGCGATACGGGACTTCAGAGGGACTGAGGGCACCGAAGACCTCGTCGTGTCCGCCCAAATACGGCTGAAACAGGTTGCCCGCAGCCCGGGAAGCACTGAGGCTATCGAAAACGCTGTCGTCGTCCAGGCTGTATAGCGCCGCCTGCTGCACCAAACGATAGTCATCCGCCGGGTAGCCCAGGTTCACGACTGTGGTTGAATTCATGTAACTGATCGCATCGGCGATGAAGGTGTTGATGTCATCCTGGGTGAAACCGAAATCGTCCAAGTACCATAGCGGCAGCAGGGCGCCGAATTCGGTGATAATCAGCGGTTTGTCCTGGTAGCCACGCTCCTTCATCCAGGTGCGCAACTCTGCAACCAGTGACATGAACACGCTGATGTCGAGATGGTCTTCGGGCGTGTAGAGCCTGCCAGTCGATTCATCGATACCCGGCGGGATCTCAGCGCCTGGCTTGCCTCTCTCCTCGGCGATGATGTAGAGGTGCGTATTCCAAACATCGACCGGCAAAGAACTGCCATATCTGGTCCTGTATTCGGTCAGGACAAGATCTAGGTATTGCAGCCGAATGGGCGTCGGCTGGACTACCGCACCAATGGCAACTTTCGCTGTTGGATCAATGCCCTTGATGAAATGATAGGTGTCGTGGTAGATCTGCGCGTACATATCCGGCATCGAATCGCCTTGCGAGATCACCCGATCCGGCTCGTTGCCGACCAGCCACACTGACCCGGGATTCGCCTGCACCATCGGCCCGAGCCCACCCGAATCGAAATCCAATGTCGGCGAGATGTAGTAGGTCGGCAAATACTCCCCCTCAGAAGAGCGGTCCTGTTTCGCCCAGATCGTGTGGTAGTAATCTATCCCATCAGGCCCGATTGGCGACGTGCGTGCTTTCCAGTCGATATACCATCCCGAGCGCAGCGGCATGTAGTCGTACGTTGTTATCGGATTGAACTGAATACCCACGCCCAAGCGGCAGTTTGGGTAATCCGTGTCGACCGCCCAGTTCATCGTGGAGAGATGGTCCTGGGAGACAGGCGGCGGCGCAACGTCAGGAGTGCCCTGATCCTCAGGTTGGGGTGGCGCCGCCCAGCTTCGTGGCTGCAACACGAGCATCAGGCCCAAGCCAAGGCCACCGAAAATAGCGAGCAACGCGAGACACCTTCGTTTCAAAGTTATCCTCCTCAAGCAAACATTGTAGCAAGATCAGTACTATCGGACTCAATGCAACCGCCTTTCGTGCGTCTCAGAGAACCAGAGAAGCCACTGGCGGTGCAGACATCATTGTACAAGGGAAGGGGTCAGATCTAGGTCAGCCACGTGCCTAGGACACGCCGCCCGCCTGTTGCTAGGACAAGAAGGCCAAGTGCGATTAGCACCCAACCCAGGCGGAGGCGAATGCTCCGTCCCCCGGCTTCGGGCAGGAGCGGACTCGACGACCCTGTGGCGGGGATGTTCTCGGACGGGGTCGCCGTCGGCGTCAGGGCGGTGGATGTGGGCCTTGGCTCGCTCGTCGGTCGTGGCGTTGGCGTCTCTGTCGGTGGTGACGCTGTCGGAGTCCGTGTCGGCACAGTCTGGCGCGCTGGGCTCTGCCCCGGCGCAGCCCACAGGCCGGGCCCAGCCACCAGCCCCAGCGTCAGTATCCCCAGCACCACGATCCAGAGCGTCTCTTTCTTCATCGCTCTTTCCCCAAAACAGCTCGGAACTTCCTATTCATGTCCTCAATTCTACCACGTCTGTCGCAAGAGTCCAGTAGAGCCGTCCGCCGTCTTGTGGGATCAACGCCTCCGTCTTGCCCGTAGGCTGGACTATACCTGCATCAGGGCCGCGCCGGGTGCGCCTACTGTCCATACTCGTACATTACCTCCACGATAACGTCGGTGTCGAGACCAAGGTCGAATGTCAACGCCTCTCCGTCCACAATGTGAGGGGGCGGTGTAGCGGCCAGCAGTTCGGCGCCGGGCGGGAGGGCGATTGTCAGCGAAACGGGCGTGCTGCCCGTGCCGGGTTGCTTCTGAATCAAGAGCGTGTAGCGCCACTGTCCCTCATTGCTCTCACTCAGCTGGGCAACGCGGGGCAGGTCATACTCGAAGCGTGTCGTCAACGCCCCTCCACGCTCGACGACGAAGAACTGTGCAAGAACATCTTTGCCCAGCTCGCTTGGCAGTATCTCGGCCTCACCCGCAGCGGCCACGCCTCGTAGCAGATATTCGGCTGGCGTCGGATGACGAGATGCTGCTCGCACGTGGCTGCCTCTCGGCACGTATACGCGAAGGTAGTTCCAATAGCAGCCTTCCATGAGACTCTCGTAGGTCACTCTCTCGCCACGGCTGTATGTCGCGCGGTGATTGCACCGCTCGCCGTTTGCTGGCCTGGTGTGTCGATAGCCCAGCGACAGGCCAGCCTGGGCACTGCCTTGAGTGTCAAGCGCGACCCTATACTCCAGCCTCCGTTCGATGTGAGGGTTGACCTTGTTGAAGCCTAGATTGGCGTCAACCACCATAAGGTAGTCGCCCTCCGTTGGGCGTAACGCGCCATCCCAACTCTGTGTGCGCAGCCAAGAGGCCGCAGTGGGCTCCTTCAGGTAGACGAGCAGATGGCGCTCCTGCAGCATCTGCCACAGCGCCCGTAGCAGTTCGAACTGGTCCACCGTCTCCGGCTGTTCTCTCAGCCGTTCCAGCACCGTCTGCGCCAGTATACCCATGAAGTCCTTTCGCGTGCGTGCCCACTCG
>JABAHS010148695.1_pt1 | contig 12720 bp, 10 predicted proteins | sample 7062111 | NCBI WGS metagenome assembly JABAHS01 (sample SAMN14534600, study PRJNA622989) | marine sediment metagenome | biome: marine biome [ENVO:00000428]; feature: marine pelagic biome [ENVO:01000023]; material: deep marine sediment [ENVO:00002113]; isolation source: pool of 4 deep marine... | reverse complement strand
ATCAAGCCCAATCAGATCGGGACTTTAACGGCTACGCTGAAAGTTTTGAAGCAAGCACAGGCGGGCGCCTATCGCTGTATCGTGTCTGCCCGCTCCGGCGAGACCGAGGATTCCAGCATTGCCGATCTGGCGGTCGCTACCGGAGCCGGGCAGATCAAGATCGGCTCCTTGGCCCGCTCTTCTCGGCTGGCAAAGTATAACCAGTTGCTAAGAATCGAAGAGGAAATCGGGGCGGAGCGTTTCGTTGGCCGACAGCCACTGGAAGCGTTTTTGCAAAACCGAAAGAGGCTCTAGCCGCCCGTACCACTCAAGGTTGACCGGCTTGTCAATCGGCAGGTGGTTGAATCCGTCAGCAGCAGAGTGCTCAAGGGCAGATGCCCGCCCGGTTGACAACCGCCGACGCGGCCGATATGTTTGCCTGTTAGACAAAGCCGATCTCAACTCCAAGCTGAAAATCACCGAGCCACCTCCCGTGGAACGTTCTTCCAAGCCGCTGATTCCCACAGAAAAATTTGAAATCTTTGCGGATGGGCTCGACCATCCGGAAGGGTTGGTGTTCGATACCGACGGTAACCTGTGGGCGGGCGGCGAGCTGGGGCAGGTTTATCGGATTGACCGCCGGGGCCGGGTCCGCCAGGTGACGGTTCTGGGCGGGTTCTGCCTTGGGCTGGCCTTCTCGCCCCAGCAGGTGCTTTACGTCTGCAATCTGAAGAAACACTCGCTGATCTGGTTGACCCGCTCCGGCCGAGTCCGGGGTTATCTCGACCGGGTGGAAAACCGAAAGCTGGCTACGCCCAATTTTTCCGTGTTCGACCGCGCCGGCAACTGCTATTTCACGGATTCGGGTGAGTGGCCGCAGAGTAATGGCTGGATCTATCGGCTGCGGCCGAATGGACGCGCCGAGGCGTTTCTTGGGCCGCTGGCCTTCCCGAACGGATTGGCCCTCAGCGCCGATGAGAAACACCTGTTTGTCGCCCAGAGCTTGCAGAACAACGTGCTGCGCATCGAAATCAAGCCCGATGGCCGGGCCAGTGCTCGGCATGTTTACGCGCGCAACTTGGCCCGAGTGCCCGATGGGCTGGCCCTGGATGGGAAAGGAAACCTCTATGTGACATGCTATGCCTCCGATAACGTCTATCGCGTAACGCCTCGAGGGAAAGTTTCCCTTCTGGCGTATGACCCCATGGGCACCGTCCTCGCCCGGCCCACAAACGCTGCCTTCGGCGGGGCTGGCAATGAATATCTTTACCTGGCCAACCTGGGACGCTGGCACATCTGCCGGGTTCGCTTGGGAGTGAAAGGACAACCGTTAGCCCATCAGAGCTGTCACGGCTGACGGGAAACAACCGTCCCGCTGCCTGGTCCGAGAACACGAGAGGTTGATCAACGTTATGAAACCTAAGAAGAATGGTCTGGTGCTTTTCGCTTCTTTCCTGCTGGTTGCTCTTTTCGGGGCCTCGTGGCCCGCATGCGCCGCCGAGAAGCTTGTCTGGCGAATCGGCAGCTTCAATGCGTCCTCGAGGGAGTTCCAGCTTGAACTCTCCGATTATGACGTGGCGGAGGTAGGGCCCACGTTTGTGGTAGGCCAGAGCCAAGTAGAAGAGTGGGTGGGTTTTCATCCCGGCCCAGCCAACGGGCTGGCTGGCGGCCGCGCTCGTCCCTTCACAATACTGTTTGACTTGCCCGAACAGCCTGTTGGTGTCTTCTGGCTAAAAATCGGCATCCTCTACGAGACGCAGCGACTCTCCCACCTGCGGGTTGAACTCAACAATCATGCCGGACTGTTCTATTTTCAGCCCAGGCTGAATTATCAAGCGGGCGACTGGCAGGGAACTTTTGTGCCACAGACTTCGACGGATACAAAGATGATTGAGCTGCCGGCAGAATGGTTTCGCGGCGGACAGAATCGCCTGGTCTTAATGGCGCTCGATGAGCCGGCGGAGGCAGAAAATGCCGTCGGGACCATCGTCACCGGTCATAGCGGAATCGTTTATGACGCGTTGGAGCTTCGGCACGATGGTGCGGCCACATACGATCGCGAGCGCGTCCGCGTCCGTGTCCGCCCCACCATCTTCTACCGGGAGTCCAATGGCGGGCTGGCTGAGCTCGTAGAGGTCTACGCAGGCTTCGCCTTGTTGCCCCAGGAAGGCGAGGTGCAACTCCATGTCGGGGATGGGCGTTTCAATCAGAGATTTCAAGCCGGAGAACAATTCGGAGAAAAGCGGTTCGTGTTCGAAGTGCCGGAATGGGAGGGAACGACGGCAGCGACCGTTTCTCTCCGCAGCGGTAAGCAAAGCAAGGACTTTCCCGTGGAGCTGACGGCGGCGAAGAAATGGACGCTGTTCATCGTTCCCCACCAGCACCTGGACATAGGGTTCACGGATTATGTGGCTCGAGTAGCGGAGTTGCAATCACAGGTGGTGGATGATGCCATCAGCCTCATCCAAGAATTCCCAAACTATCGGTACACCTTGGATGGTTACTGGATTGTCCAACAATACTTGGCGGGACGCTCCCGCGAACGACGCGAGGAATTGCTGCGGATGCTGCAAGAGCAAAAGATCAGTCTGCCGCTGCAGTACGCCAGTCAACACACCGGCACGGCTAGCCTCGAGGGTCTGATTCGGTCGCTTTACCCCAGCCATTTTTTTGCCCAGAAACATTCGATTCCCGTCACCCACACGCACATTACCGACGTTCCCTCCTATAGCTGGTCGTATGCCTCGGTGCTGCACGCAGCCGGGCAGAAATACTTTGCGGCTGCAAGCAACAATTGGCGCGCGCCAGTGCTTCTGCTGGGACGGTGGAATGAAAAGTCGCCGTTTTATTGGCAAGGACCCGACGGCGGAAAGGTGCTGATGTGGTACTCGCGGGCGTACTTGCAAATTCACACGCTGTTCGGCCTGCCGCCTCAGACCACAGCGGCGAGAGACTCCCTGCCGGTTTTTCTGCAGGCGTATGAGTCGCCGGAATACAAAGCCGATGCCGCCATCATCTTCGGCGCCCAACTTGAGAACACGCCGCTTGAAAAAGGGCAAGCGACTTTTCCCCGGCGTTGGGCGGAGCTTTATGCTTGGCCACGACTGATGTTCGGCACCTTTGCAGAGGCCCTGGCGGAAATCGAGCAACAGTGGGAGGGAGACATCCCCACCGTACGCGGTGACTTCGGGCCCTACTGGGAAGACGGTTTTGGCTCCGATGCCTTGCATACGGCCATCCACCGGGAAAACCAGCAGAGAATACTCTCGGCAGAGAAACTTAGCACGCTGCCGGCACTGCTCCGACCGGCGTTGGAGCCCGACGAGGAGGTGCTCGAACAGGCCTGGGAGAATATCCTGCTCTTCGACGAGCACACCTGGACTTCCGTCCGCACGGTAGCCCAACCGGAGCATGAGCAGACCACGGGGGGACTGGCGGTGAAGCGAGCGCGCGCCACGGAGGCTCGTAGGCAGATCAACCACACCTTGAGGAGAAGCTCGGCACAGCTTGAAGCCCTGATCGCGCCGAAGGAGCCCGTCCTTCTGGTCTTCAACTCTTTGAACTGGGTACGAAGCGGTTGGGTGGAGGTTGACCTGAATGAAGGCGTCGAAATCGTTGACCGGGCAACAGGCAAAGCCGTCCCCCACGAAGTGGTATACCGGGGCAAGGGTTTTCCGCTGCCGATCTTCGGCCCTGCGTACCGACGCGTCCGCTTCTATGCTGAGAATCTCCCGGCAGTCGGCTACAAAGTATACGCGTTGCGCTACTTACCTCTGAAAACAGCGCTTCCCCGTGAATCTTCGTCCGAGGAGGGACCCACCATCGAATCACGCTACTACCGGGTGACGCTCGACCCGGCGGCGGGAGCCATCAAGAGCCTGTGGGACAAGGAGCTCAATCGGGAACTTGTGGACCAGGACAGCCCGTATCGATTCGGCGCCTACCTTTACGTGACCGGAGGCAACGATCTTCCCGACAACAGTCTCTACCGCTTCGGCTCAGGCCGAAAGCCACCGAAGCTGACCGTGCATCCCGCTCGGTGGGGCCGCATCGTCTCCGTGCATTCAAATCGGTTGGGAACCACAGTAGTGTTGGAGTCGTCTGCTGTAAATACGCCAACCATCCGCACCAAAATCTTTCTTTCGAACTTGGAGAAAAAGATCTACTTTACCTATCGCCTCACGAAGGAATTTATTCTGGCCAAGGAGGCGGCTTATTTCGCTTTTCCCTTCGCCGTTTCCAACCCGGAGTTTCTCTACGAGACACAGACGGCTTGGGTGAACCCGGCGCGGGACGAGCTACGCGGGGGAAGCCGGGAATGGTATGCGGTGAATCACTGGGCGGCTGTTCGAAATGACCAAGTGACTGTTGCCATCCTTCCTCTGGATGCACCTCTGGTGACTTTCGGCGACATTGTCCGTGGCCGCTGGCCGGCAGAGTTCCATCCCGAGACCAGTACGATTTTTTCGTGGATCATGAACAACTACTGGCAGACCAACTTCGCCCCGGGTCAGGGAGGTGAGTTCAACTTCCGCTACGTGCTGGTGAGCGGCAAACAGCTAAGGCCAAATGAACTGACCCGCCTAGGGTGGGAAGCCATGACCCCCTTGGAGGTCAGTGAGGGTGCGCCGACAGCCACAGGCCCGGGTCTCTTGCCTCCCCACCAAGCTTCGCTGCTTTCGCTTACCGCCCCCGATGTCGTGCTGTCTACCTGGAAGCTGGCGGAAGACGGCGAGGGTAGTATCCTGCGAATTGTCGAGACCGCCGGAGAAGCTAAAACAGTGCGGATCTCGAGTTCGCGGTTGGACTTTCTCGAAGCCTGGCGGGCAACCGCCTTGGAAGAAACGGAGTCACCGCTTGCGGTGACAGCAAGGGCCCTGGAGTTCGACATCCGGCCTTTCGAAATAGTGACGCTGCGAGTCCTTTCCCGGAGTCGAGCCAGTCCACAGCAACCTTAGGCAGGCATTTCAGGCCAGCCCGAGGGAACCCAGGCCGGCGGCGGGCAGACGAAGCACGCCCTTCCGGGCGGACCCGAGCAATACAATGAACTTTTTCTCCAGAACAATGTCTCGGACTATCCCCCAGTTTGGGGGGATCTGAGTCAAGAAAACGAGGTAGCTCACCTGCTTTTGCCTCCGCGCAGGGACCCGCGTGAGCCGAGGAACACCAAATAGCGGCCCGGCGAGGAAAGTTTCTGCGCGGCCGAGCGGCATCGGCGTGGTGCCGAATTCGAGCCCGCGTGCCTGTGTGCGGCGATTCCACGGAGAGTATGTCCGGGCCCGGTTCTCCTCCCAAACGGCCACCCAAGGGTAATCCTCGCGCCGGAAGCAGTACCCCACCAGCAGGCCCAGGGAGCGGTTAAGGGCAGCGACGTAGCCCCTCTCCCGGCGTGGGTCGATAAGTGCGGCGGAGACGAAGCCCGTCCCCCGGCGAGGGAACGGGCGCGACAAGTCAATCCGCTCGCCCCGGTGTCGGCCCGGGGCCCACGGCCACAAGAACTCCTTGTCGTCAGCCAGTAGATTCTTGCCTTCATAACCGAGGGGCCAGGTCTTGGCCTGCGTGGCCGGCAGGAAGACTTGGCTCTCGCCGGGCGCCAGGAATGGCAGGCCGAGCGTCACGTGTTGTGTCCATTGGAAGAAGTGATCGAGCGCACGCTTGTTCTCGGCAGTCTCGACAATATAGACCACCGATTCACCCCGGCGAATCCTCAGCTCCCGTTCAAACTGCAGCCCCGCCGCCGGCAAACGGACGCCTAACGACAGGCACGCCTCCCGTGCGGAAACCGAGTGCGACCGGCGAGTCCAGGGCAAACAAGGCGCTTCGCCGTGAATGGAAAGCCCGAGCCGGGCCTCCTCCTCGGAGGGTGCGCCGAAGTAATCGAGGGCTAGGCTGTGACCGGTGTAACCGGAGAGGAAGCGCCCGACCAACGGAGTCCCGTAGAGGCGCACGTGACGCTGCGGGTGGAATCGTTGAGGATCGATTGTCTTCCAGGGGGCGACCCACAGCGGATTCACTGTGGGGCGGCCCGAAGCGTCACGAAACTGAAATGCAGCGATATGGCCACCGCCGGTCAGCGTGATCAGCTCGACTTGCTCATTCTGCAGACGATACGCGGGCCGGCCGCTCCAAGAAGTCTTCTGGGACATCGGCTGGCTAAAATTTGTTTTAACCATCAGAGCGTTATAGGGCAAAGCCTCCGTCAATGGGGAGGGCAACCCCGGTCAGAAACTTAGCCTCGGAGGAGACCAAATAAAGAGCCGCCTGAGCAACTTCTTCCGGGGTCCCGAAACGGCCCATAGGCTGCCGCGCTTCGAACTTCTGGCGGGCTTCTTTGGGGTCGGGAAAGGCTGCCAATCGGGCTTGGAGCGATGGAGTATCAATCGTCCCAGGACAAAGGCAGTTTACTCGAATGTTATCCTTCACATAGTCAAGGGCCATGCTGCGAGTCAAAGCTAAGACTGCTCCCTTGGAAGCAGCATAACTGGCCCGGTCGGTTACGCTGCGCAGCACCACTCCAGAAGAAGTGTTCAGGATGATGCCCCCACCTTGTCGCTGGAAGACGGGCACCACGGCGTGGCAGAAGAGGTACATACTTCTAACGTTTACGGCCATTGTGCGGTCCCAGTCGGCTTCAGTGGTTTCATGGATTTTTCCCGGAATTACGATGCCTGCGTTATTGAAGAGAATGTCAATCCGGCCGTATTCTTCCAGCACAGCCGCGACCACTCGTTCCACGTCGGCGCGCTGAGAGACATCGGCCACTAACGCTCTTGTGGCTCCGCCCTGGCCGCGGATCTCCTTCGCGGCCTCTTCCAAAGCGGCGGCGTCCAGATCCACCGCCGCCACCCGTGAGCCTTCGCTGGCAAAGAGCACCGCGGTAGCCCGGCCAATGCCGGCGGCGGCACCGGTGACAATGGCCACCTGGTTTTTCAAGCGCATCGGATCTATGCTCCAGTCCGGACACCGGTAGCCGGCTTTACTTCTGGCTCCCGGTCCCCCCTTCCTGGAAGGCCATGCCGCCGGCGGGGACCAACATCCCACCGTCCACCAGCAACGCTGAGCCGGTGATGAAAGACGCCATCTCGCTGGCCAGGAAGGCAATGGCGTCGGCGACTTCTTCCGGCCGACCAATACGGCCCAGGGCGTGGGCGCGGTGGCAGCTTTCGATGACCTTGTCGGGATCCGGCGCCAGGCTGGCCGCCCAACGCAATGCGGGAGTGTCGATAGCCCCCGGGCAGACGATGTTCACTCGGATTTTGCTCTTGGCATAGTCGACGGCCAGGGAACGTACCAGGCCCAGCAGGCCGTGCTTGGCGGTGACGTAGGCGGCCGAATTGCCCAGGGCAGAGAGTGATTGCACCGAGCCGGTGACCACAATAGAGCCGCCCCCGCGCGCTATCAAGTGTGGGATGGCCTGCTTGGAAAGCAGGAAGAGAGGTTTCAGATTTACGGCCATCACTTCGTCCCAAAGCTCTTCCGAAGTATTCACCACGTCGCCGTAACGTTGGATGGCGGCGTTGCTCACCAGGACGTCGATCCCCCCGAAGCGGCGGGCGACAGCCGCAACCGTGCTTTCCACCTGTTTTGCTTTGCTGACGTCGCAGGGAAAGAACTCCGCCTGCGCCCCTGAAGCCTTGAGGGATTCGGTGGTGGCTCGGCCTTCTTCTTCCTTGATGTCGAGGAGAGCCACGTTGCCACCCAAGGCGGCAAAGCGGCGGGCAGTGGCTTCGCCGATACCCATGGCGGCGCCAGTCACCAACACAACACGGTCCTTGAAACTCAGGGACATTTTCTCCCCGCTCCCTTTCGTGACGAGATTGGCGAGTCTTTTCTCTTAGCGCCAATCTTTTTGCTTTGCAACCCTGAGGTTCGAAAGAAGCCAGCGCCGATGCTACCCCCAACTAGACAAGGCGGCTGGCCCATGCCAGCACAAAGATGGCCACCACCAGGACGGCAACGCCCCCCATCATGATCTGCAGCGGCTGGCGGCCCGTACCTTTCCACTCCTCCGTGAGAATCCCCCAGAGGCTGGCTGTGATCACGATGAGCGACATAAACAAAGGCCAGCCCAGAACCGTGCCCAGTTCACCCAGCTTGCCCGCCGAGACTCCGTAGAGTTCCACGCTCCCCAACCAGAAGACCCCCATCAAGGCGGCAAGAAACCAGTACGGGCCGGTCCTTGCCAGCCGAAAGCGATTGCCGGTGTGGTTCTTCCGCAGCAGGTAGCCGCAATAGACGATGTTGGGAATCGCGCCCGCCAGTGTCAGCGGCATCCACACCGCGTTAGGCGCCCAGACTGCTTGAGCGCCGGCCCGCTCGGCCGTTTCCAACAAGGGCTCTCCGAAGGCCAGGCCCAAGTTAACCAGCGCCGCGCCCAGGCCGCTGAGCACGCAGAACACCAGGCCCTTCGTGGCGGAGGGCTTGCCTGCAGCTACAGCCGCCATCCCCAGGAGAGCCTCCCGTCGCCGCCCGGCCACAGCACACACGCCGACGCCGATTAGTACCAGGGCCACCCCAGCCAGCACGGCCAAGCCGCCCTCGGTGAAAATCTTTTCCGGGTGGAACCGAATGAGGGGAATCAGGCTGCCCACCACAGCCGACAGGCCAAGGACGATGGAAAAAGTCAGGGCGATTCCTACCGCATCGACCGCCAAGCCGAAGAATACTTGTGCCACACCCCAACCGGCGCCGCAGCCGGCTACCACTGCGACCAGCCCAATACCCACTTCGCTGTAAACCCCGCTGAGATGGGGTACCGTGCCGAAGGCCAACAGGGGAGAAAAGATAACTAGGCCAAAAACGCTGAACATGAGCCAGGTATTTTCCCACGCCCATTCTCGGGTGAACTTCATCGGCAGGGTGAAACTGCCATTCATGACGCCGGCAAGGAGTAAGAGTATCAGCCCCACTGTAATCGGATCCATCGAGTTCCGTCTTTGCCGCAAAATGTAAGGCGTGCAGGCGGAATACTAGGGGAAGGCTCAAGTCATGGCAAGCAGAATGTCAGCGACGGTTCGAGTGGGCGCTAGCGAGCGGGCAGGTGTTGCTCCAGAAAATCCCAGATGACCCCGTAAACTCGCTGGTTTTTTTCCGGGCCGAAGTTGCCGTGCTGACCGCCGGGAATGGTGACCAACCGATGCGAAGCCCCAACTTTATCCAGTGCCTCATGGAGGCGCTCCGCTTGGCTATAGGGGACGACGGTATCCTGATCACCGTGAATCGTGAGAATCGCCGGCAGGCCGGGACGCACGAAGTTGAGGGGCGATACGTGCGCCGCTACTTCCTGACGGTCGGCCTGGCTGCCCAACCAGGAGATCGCATAGGACTTGGCGTCGGGACCGTCCAGTAGCTCAGCCACGTCGGTAATTCCGAACCAATTGACAATGGCCGCCACCTGCACCTCCTGCTCGCCTTCTTGCCCCTGCGGGGTTCCGTGTTGCCAGTCGCACTGGCGGTCGAGCCCGGCGGAGGCCGGTAGCATCCCGGTGATCAAGGCCAGATGTCCGCCGGCAGAATGTCCCATCAAGACAATTCGCCCGGTGTCGATCTTGTAGTCCCGGGCGTGGTGCACCACCCAGTGAAGCGCGCAACGGCAATCCTCCACCGCGGCGGGGGCCGGTGACACCCGGGCCAACCGGTAGCCCACGTTCACAACCGTCCACCCGCGGGCCAGAAAAGGCAGCGCAAAGAGAAAGGCACCGTCTTTTTTCCCCGTGACCCAACCGCCCCCGTGGAAATAGATCAGAGTGGGGTTGGGTTTCTCGAGATCGCGGGGAAGGTAGAGGTCTAGCTTGAGGTCGTAGTTGTCGGCCGTGAAATAAACGACGTCGGTCCTGACCTGAAAGCGGTCGAAGTTCGCTTCCGCCCACGGGGAAGCTTCGGGCGCCTGCCCAGTTGCTGGGAGGGCTGACAAGAACAGGAATCCAACAAGGATCACGTGTCGCGCCGACTGAAAGCCACATTTCATTGATGCCCTCCCCCTTGCGCTTGGATAGGAACTGTTCAATACTACAGGCAAATGCAAGTTCAGAGGCAAGGCATGCGTGTTCGACTACCTAGATGGTTATTGCTTGGAGTTCTTGGGGTTGGCTCTCTACTGTCCCTTCCGGCAGGGGCGGGGGAGTCCAAAGCGTGTATCCCGGAATTCCCCTTCAAGGATGGATGGTGGGGTGCCGATGCAGCTTACTCCATTCCACTGCCCGATGGGCGGACGGTATGGATCTTCGGAGACACGCTATACGGTCGTGAGCGCCATGTGGAGGGTATCGTGCCGCGCATGGTGCGCAACAGCATCGGGATTTCCACCTGCGAGTCAAACGGGAATTGGACAATCGAGTATGTTATACGCGGGGCCGAGAGCGGCCAGCCCCGGGATTTTTTTGAATCCAGGGATCCCTCCTACTGGTACTGGGCGTTGGATGGTTTCCTGCATGGAGAAACTCTATGGGTGACGCTACTCTGCATCCGACACAAAGAGGGAGCCACCTCTGAAGTGTTCAGCTTTGAGACTTGCGGAGCCGACTTGGCTAAGGTCACTCATCTTGGCGCGTCACCACAGGAGTGGGCGATCGAGTATTTTCCGCTGGTGCCCGACGGGGTTGGCGCCTATCCTTCCGCCACGGCGGTAGTGGAAGGCGAATACGCTTACATTTTCGCACTCTACGAAGAAGGTAGCCGGCCGATGGTGCTGACCCGGCTTCCGCTGGCGCGTCTAGAGGACCCAGCTGAAAATCTTGAATACCTGGCGGGGGACGGCACCTGGAAATCCGGACTGGTGCCCTCGCAGGCAAAACCTGTCATGGACCGGGGTGCCTCGGAGATGTCCGTCCGGTATCACTCCGGGCGGCAGGAATGGCTGGCGGTGATGATTAATCCGGATCTCCCCTCCGAAGAAGTTTTCCTGCGCACGGCGAAGAGCTTAAGGGGCCCGTGGACTGCGTCGCAGGTTCTCTATCGCATACCTGACATGCGTCCCACCTCACCGACGTACGACCCTGATACCTTCTGTTACGCGGCGAAGGAACACCCGCAGTACCGGCAACCCGGGAAAATCCTGCTCACTTATGTCTGCAACACGATGAAGGTGAAAAAGCTGGAGACCAATCTTTCGATCTATTTTCCGAAGGCCGTTCTGGTCGGCCTCCCGGCGGAAGATTGATTTTCCATTGGCTTCAGGAAGGGGGGACATGGGCCTCTACCGCACTTCTTGAGTGCCTGCCGGATTTTCCAACCTGACCGGGTTTCTTAAGCGCCCTAGCCCTTCGATCTGTGTTTCCACCACATCGCCCGGCTGCAAAAATGTCGGCGGGGTGCGAAACATCCCTACCCCTGGTGGGGTACCGGTAACTATGAGATCTCCTGGTTCGAGAGTAATCCCGGCGGAAATGAACGCGATTAATTCAGGGATGCGAAAGATCATCTGGTTGGTGTTCGAGCTCTGTCTAACTTCATCATTCACCTGAGTCTCGATGATCAGATTGTGAGGGTCAGGGATTTCGTCTCTGGTTGTCAACCAAGGACCGGAGGGAGCAAAGGAGTCACAAGATTTTCCCCTGGTCCATTGTTTGTCCGAGAATTGCCATTCGCGTGCAGAGATATCGTTAAAAACCAGATAACCCGCCACATGGTTCAGAGCTTGTGACTCAGAAATCCGCTTGCCGCGACGACCGATGACCACGCCTAACTCTCCTTCGTAATCAACTTGAGGATTGCCTGGGGGGAGCACAACAGGATCAAAGGGGCCAGTGAGGCTGTTGGGAAATTTGGCAAAAATGAGAGGTGTCTTCGGAGGTTCGATTCCCTGTTCGGTCGCGTGATCACGATAGTTTAATCCCAGGGCGATGATTTTACTTGGGCGAGTCACCGGCGCCAGAAGATATGCGCTGGCAATGGGCCGAGCTTCTCGAAGCCGGCTCAAGTCTTCCTTTTGCGCCCGGTCGACCAGTGTCTGTATTGTTTCCAGCCCATCCTGTCCCGCACTCAAAAGTGAAATGACTGAGGAAAAAAATGATTTCCGAATCCCGGAATGGTGGGCAAACTCCTTCAGGTCAACCAAGTAATCGTTTAAGAGAAACGCCACACATGGCTTGCGTCCCCGGGCATATGTCGCGATCCGCATGTATATTGTTACCTCTCTAATTCGAAAGACCGCCCTCCAGCAATCTAAACGGAGAAAGCGCTTCATAATATCTTAACTTCCTCGGAGGAGCGACTAAGCTTCGGCTGCTCCTTGACTACGTTCGATTCTTTGCAATGTGCACGGTCGACGTAGGGAATAATGAATTGTGTCAACCGCGACCCTTCCCCGTTCTAGTATCACCACTCAACAGGCCATTGGTATGTCGACAAACACCCTGAAGGATCTCCGCAATATTTTTGACTTCCATGCCCGCAAAGAAGGGATTTTGCTTGCCGTCACAGTAACAGATTTCAATTTCTCCACAAAGCTTCTTTTGTGGCTTTCGCAAATCGTGGATGCGAAGGGTGCCTCACCATATTTTTTGAAGCTTACTGCACCAACAGAAGAGGTAAGAGAAGTCCACGGAAGCGTAGACGGGCATTGCGAGCCGTTCGCTACATCGTCGACATTGGGCGTGCAAGCAGAATTCTGTGCAGAAGGAAATCCTTTGCTTTTGCAGGAATGTGGCACTGATACATAATCGGTGATCCAGGGGTCAGGAAATCTATCTGAAAACAAACAAGATGGTGAGCCGCCCAGGACTCGAACCTGGAACCCGCTGA
>JABAHS010131970.1_pt2 | contig 12747 bp, 10 predicted proteins | sample 7062111 | NCBI WGS metagenome assembly JABAHS01 (sample SAMN14534600, study PRJNA622989) | marine sediment metagenome | biome: marine biome [ENVO:00000428]; feature: marine pelagic biome [ENVO:01000023]; material: deep marine sediment [ENVO:00002113]; isolation source: pool of 4 deep marine... | reverse complement strand
ACCTGCTCCTGCCAGCAGGCACTTACTTTGTCGGGATAGCATCGGATGATGCGACAACAGTGGAGCTGCTCGGCTGGTCATACGCAACTTATCTTGGCGGATCGGAGCTTGGACGTAGTAACTATGCCTCGTCAGGTGCGGCTTACACCTGCTATGAGGATCTCGGCGCAAGCTGGACTGATCTACCAACACAGTCGACAGTTACAGACACTGAAACAAATATTTTTCTAGCGCCACACGCACTAATGGGGTAAAGCATGGCAATAAATTACACAGAGAAAGGCGCTGGGCTGCACGAGTACATCGAGGAGCAGGGTGAGGGGCTGTGGCAGGTTGATGGGGTTTGGTACTCCACCAACGACGCGGTTGTTCAGGTGCTTATCGACAATTTCGACGCGCTTGCCTACGCACAAGCCAAAAAGATCGATGCGATCAAGGCTGAGGGTGCGAACAGGGCAGCGAGTATTTTCTCTTTTATGAGCGATAACCCGGAGCACGCACTCGATTTTTATCGTCTTGGGTCATTGATCATTGACGTCATTGACCCAGCTGCACGCCAAGCCATTCCACAAGATTTGCTTGATACAAAGGCTATTTATGACGCAGCGATGGCTGCGGTTGGGGTCGTTAATGGAATGACAGACTGGGAGCTCGTAATGGCCTATGACGAGGTAAATACGCCCGCTTGGCCATGAGGTAAATCATGGCAACCACGGTAAAAACATTCGACTGGAGTACGGACGCTGATTCGTTCACGTTTACTCCTGCGTCTGATGCAACGGGCACGTGGGCGAACGTCGCCGGCAATACCGTTCTCCGTACGCAGCTCTCCGGTCGAAACAAGACAGACACTGGGTACTGGTCCCGCACCCTAACCTTCGAAGCAATGGACGTCCCGTCCGGGGCGACCGTCACTGGCATCACTTCTGCATCGATTCAGTCGCGTGTCTACGCGATTGGTTCCATGGACTCCGCTACGATCGGCAACGTGACGCTGGACGATGGAACAACAACCGTGGTTCTTGCTGCGTCGCGTACTGGTCCTACCGGCACCGCTGAAAGTAGTTTTACAACCCAGAACGGCACCGACAACACGTCGCTCAACTGGGCGTCGAACCAGAGCGTCACGATCACGCTCAATCACAACCTCGATGCCGCTAATAACGCCGGCCTGAACTACGATTTATTCTGGGACAACCTGACCTTCACCATCACGTATGCTGAAGATACTGATCTGGATGCCACAACAGCGACGGCAACGGCGACAACTTATGATGCGTCGATCAACTACAACCTGTCGGCCACGACTGCCACGGCATCAGCGGCAACCTATCAGGCCACTGTCCTCCTAGCTGAACCCGTAGAGATTGATGCCACGACCGCCACGGCATCAGCGGCAACCTACGACGCGTCGATCGACTACAACCTGCAAGCAACGACAGCCACCGCCACTGTCGTTACGTGTTGGGGTGGTGAAAGCGCAACGAGCACCGCGCTAGGCGCCGGTACGCTGGGTGAGGGAACGCTCGGTAAGCTCACCGAAGGGGGCGGCTGTGTTGGTGCGACGGTTACGCTGGAGGAGACGTCAGACACTGAAGTCAGCGCCACAACCGGTACGGCTTCAGCTGCAACCTATGACGCGTCAGTTGACTATAACCTAACCACAAACACAGCAACGGCCACGGCGGCGACCTACACCGCGTCGATCGATTTTGCTTTAGCGACAACAACAGCCACGGCCTCTGCGGCAACTTACGATGCGTCGGTTGATTACAACCTGCAGGCAACGACAGGAACAGCCACTGCAGCGACCTACACCGCGTCGATCGATTTTGCTTTAGCGACAACAACAGCCACGGCCACGGCGGCGACGTATCAGGCAACGCTGTCTGAAGATACCAACATCGATGCGACGACGGGGACTGCTGATGCGGCGACCTACGATGCATCGGTTGACTACAACCTGCAAGCGACAACAGGGACCGCTGAGGCGGCGACGTATCAGGCAACGCTGTCTGAAGATACCAACATCGATGCGACGACGGGGACCGCGCAAGCTGCGACCTACCAAGCCACGTTGGTTTACAACGTTGAGGTGCTGGCGACTACAGCAACGGCTAACGCAGCCACCTACCAAGCCACGTTGGTTTACAACGTTGAGGTGTTGGCGACTACAGCAACGGCTAACGCAACAGCGTACGCAGCGTCGCTGACTGCAGATACCAACATCGATGCGACAACAGGCACAGCCTCCGCTGCAACCTACGATGCGTCGATTGATTACAACCTGCAAGCGACCACGGCAACGGCTTCAGCTGCAACTTACGCGGCTTCGCTTGGCGCTGATACGAGTATTGATGCGACCACAGGCACTGCGCAGGCAGCAACCTACGATGCGTCGATTGATTACAACCTGCAAGCGACCACTGCCACTGCGTCGATAACCACCTATTCAGCCGGCCTTGATGGTGTCCTGACGTATTACATGACGCCGTTTACCAGTGATGGTGTCAACGGCGACGTGGTTAATAGTGACGATACGACAACAAACCTCTATTCCTACTGTGATGATGACGCAGACGGACTGTCGAGCGATTACATCAACAACAGCCCGGGAGTGGATGGGTATTGGACAACTGGGGCGACGCCCTCAAGCGTTCCTGCGAACTGGCAGAAAATGCTGTACATCGATCTTGTTGTCGATGTGCAAGCGGTTAACTTTGAGACTGCTTCCTGCTCGCTCACAGCGACCCTTGCAGGGCAACAGCCACCCATCCTGCAGTATCTACCGCTTGGCTACCAAAACACCGAGATTGCGGATGAAACCGATTCGACACGCACGCAGCGTACGATTCGGTTGTTTGATCACAGCGTGCATGGCGAGTATTACAACTTCACATGGAATGGCCTGCGCGTTGAGTTTGTTTGGGACTACAGTAATGCGGGCTCTGACCCGGATGGTGAAGTCCGCCTGTATGGCATGGAGCTTGTCGCGACGTATGAAGCGACAGCCGAGTTTCAGGTTGATGCGTCAACCGCGACAGTCGAAGCCGCAACACATACGGCGCTTATCTCATCAAGCAACACCGAGCTTTTCTGTGCTGTTGCTGCCGCAAGTGCCGCTAGCTACACCGCAACACTTGACGTTCCAAGTCCGCTCGAGACGTGGACGGGTACTGTCGTTAGCCCGGATAGCAACTTCCTCAACGTCATCAACAGTGCCGGCAATACGACCAACATGTACAGCTACATCGACAATGCTGTCGATGGGTCGTCGGCCGATTATGTCCACAACAAGAACCAGCAAGGCGGCTACGCGTTCTTCAACATCACGGACATTACGGATACCGATTTCCAGAACATGGCGCAGGGAACGCTTGAATTCTCTGTCGATGTCCAGTCGCTCAACTTTGAAACATCTACAGCGTATTTCACGTTCCAGTTTTTTGCGTCAGACGGTGTCACGGCCTATACCCCGGAAACGTACCTCACTACGGACAACCGCTACCTAACGGAAGCGGACTCGACGCGCACACAACGAACCATTGATTTTGGTTTCACAGCGGCGGGTACGTCGGCATCGCGCACGGACTGGAACAGCGCACTGCTGAAGCTGACATATAGCTACAACAATATCAGTGCGGACAATGACGGCAAGCTGCGAACTTACGGTGTCCAGTTTCAGGCGCAGTACACGACTTCGGCGATCACGATCAGTTGTGATGCGGCGACAGCTAATGCGACGACGTATGCAGCAGATGTTACCTTGCCTGTTTTTGTGGACGCCACGGTTGCGGCGGCTACCATTGCAACGTATCAGGCGTCGCTGACAGCGAATACAGCGATCGATGCGACAACAGCGACAGCTAACGCAGCCACTTACCAAGCCACGCTGTCTGAAAATACGGCAATCGATGCGACAACAGCGACAGCTAACGCAACAGCGTACGCAGCGTCGCTGACAGAAGACACCAACATCGATGCGACTACAGGCACAGCACAAGCCACAACACATCAAGCGTCGCTGACAGAAAACATTGAGGTTGAGGCCACCACGGGTACAGCAACGTGGACTGCGCTGGCGGCGAGTGTTGCGCTGGCGGTTGGGATCACCGCCACTGTTGGAACGTGGTCAGCGACAACGCATGCGGCGGATGTCACCCTGCCAATCATTGTTAATGCAGCCAAGGCAGCTGCTGTTGCGACAACGCTCCCTGCAGGACTTGGTGGAGATGTGCTGGTTGGTGCGTCAGCCGCAACGGCGGATTACACCGGCCACGCGGTGACATTCACTTATGATGTGAATCTCCCGGCAAACTACACGGCACAGGCTGTTGGCCAAACGCTTAAAGCGACAGTTGAGTATTCTTCGGCGCTGACAAACTTCAATATCTACCCGAACGGCGATATTGTTGATAGTGGGATTCTGAATAACAACGGCAACTCAACGAACCTGTTTTCACACGTTGATAATGCCGCAGATGGCTCAACAGCGGACTACATCTACAATTTCCGCCCATTCGGCCCGCCATACGCGTATTTCAACCTCACTGATTTGCCGACAGACTTTGTGGCGATGGAGTCGCTGTCTTTGGCAACCGACTCAATTGCGCAACTCTTTAGCAGCTCCAGTTGCCCGGTTTTGATGCAGGTGTTTGCCAGTGATGGCGTGACGGCTTATACCGATCAATTAACCGGTGCGTCGCACAACGACGGAATACGCCTACAGCGCCTGCAGGATTTCACACTGACCGCTGCCGGCCAGTCTGCTGATTTAACGGCGTGGAATGGCGCTCGCTTGCATGCAGACTGGGATTACAACGTTGTTTTTGGCGACAATGACGGGGAAGTCATCGTTTACGCCATTGAGCTGCAAGCTGTTTATCAGACTGGAGCGTCAGACGGGTTCGATATTCTCGCAACACGCGCTGTTGCTGAGATTACGACACTTCCAGCGACTTTTGACTACGAGATCCAGACGCAGCTGGGAACAGCGACAGCGGCATCGCACGCAGCCACAATCGGCCTGACGATCCTTGCAAATACAGCAACAGCCAACGCGACGACACACTCGGCGACGCTTGATGGGTCGACACTGGTTGATGCGACAACGGCGCTTTCCACGGCAACCACACACGCCACGACGCTGACCTCCAACGTTAATGTGCCAGCTCAGACAGGGCTGTGGTCTGCGACGACGTACACCGCTGTTGTAGACACCAGCAGCATTATCAACGCAAATGTTGCAAGTGCAACAGCACAGACGCTGAATGCGACCTTTGCGTGGAACATTGGCCCGGATACAGCAACAGCAACAGCCACAACGCATAAAGCCGGGGTAGTGGCCTCTGGATTGGTGAATGCGCTGACAGCGACCGCTGAAGCACAAAGCCACACGGCGGTGATTGAACGGACGGTACTTGCAAACACGGCAACGGCCACTGCGACGACCTACACAGTCAGTTTCTTCCCGGAATTCATCATCGAGGCCGAGACGGCAACCGCGACAGCCAGCGGGCTGACAGGCTATGCTGTCCTTGTCACCTTTGACACATTTGAAGAGTTTCCGATTGATGGCACTGCAACAGTTCGCGTGGCGCCAGATACGGGTGTTGTACGGACAGAGCCAGATACGGGTGTTGGCTCCATTGCGACTGATGTCGCGCAGGCCGCCCCTCCAATTGACGAGGCAGAGATATGAGTTACACGAAAGAAGTTGACCTTGAGCGGAAGTGCAATGATACGTTCCCCTACAAGGTAAAGATGGTCGACGAGAACAACCAAGACTTCGACATCACTGGTTGCACGTTCTACCTGTCTATTCACACTGACCGCAACCCGGTTGATACGACGACACAGGTTGCTTTGCTGTCTGGGGTGACAGACGTTGATACCAGCGTCGTAGCGTTTCCATTCAGTGAGACTGACGCTGCCCAGACACCGGGCACCTATTATTACGACATCCAAATGACGGATGCGGACGGCTACAAGCTGACGTTTCAGGAAGGGTCGATGATTTTCACCGAGGACAAGGTGAAAGAGTGATGGATTGGAAGGTGTTCGTGTGCGGTAACGACGTAGAGCAGTTGATGCACGTTGTGCCTGTGACGCCGGACGGCGAGCCGAAGAAGCCGCATGTGTTGTCAGAGTTCTGTTGTTGTCGGCCGGAGCAGGATAAAGATGACCCGGATGTTTATGTGCACAACATGTTGCATTAATGACAAGACAGCATTTTTCGTTTATTTTTAAGGCATTATGGCACAAGCGAAGTTATTTGAATTTCTGGTTGAACCGCCGCGTAAAAGCGACGAGGTCACTTTTGATGGGCTTATTCCGCCCATTGAAGACGTCCCTATGGAGAGCTACAAACCGCAAACACTTCCAAGTGACCGCGAGGAAGTTCACGCCTCCGCAAAGACGGCGATTGTGGAAGCCCAGCTCGAGGGCCGGGAAATTGACATACCAGAGGAAGAAGAGACTGTCGCCAGAGAACTTTTCACCACGGCTCGCTCTCCGACGAAATATGAGAGAAAAATGCCTGCGGCCATGATTAAGCTGGATGCGTTGCTGACAGCTTACGATTATGACCTGCTCGAAGATGCAAACCGCATGCGCCTTTATGTTACCAACCGGTTGGTGGAGGAAAGTGATGATCCTGACCCAAAAAATCGACTACGCGCGCTTGAAATGCTTGGCAAAATCACCGAAGTCGGGCTCTTTACTGAGCGGAAAGAAATTAACATCCACACCCGCACAAGCGAAGATCTCACAGACGAGCTCCGACACAAGCTTGAAGAGCTGAGAGGGAAGATGGTAGAGGGTGAGGTAGTCAGCCGTGGGTGACCCCGGTCAACTGCGGATACAAGATCAGCAGTCGCTCGAAGAGGAGCTGGCTGCGCTGACGGCGCGTGAGCACGTCAAAGAGGTCAATCTCACCAACCAAGACCTGTCAAAAGAAGAGATCGAGTTTCTTCTCAAGAACATCCACCTGCTCGATCATTACAGCCAAACACAATTACTGGAAATTGTTGACGAGCTGAATGCTCGGAAAACATCAAAACAGGGGCAGATGTCCCTGTTGAGTTTTGTGCATGCTGTTGACCCGGATTACATTGTCGGGCCACACCACAAGAAGCTGGCACAGCTGCTGGAAGACATGGCCTTTGGCCGCAAGTCCCGCGTCACAGTGAACATTGCGCCCCGCTTTGGTAAGTCAATGCTCACTTCTATCTATTTCCCGGCGTGGTTTATTGGGAATTTCCCTGACAAAAAGATCATGATGGTGTCGCACACCGCGGATCTCGCTGTCGATTTTGGCCGGAAGGTGCGAAATGTCGTTGACTCTGATGCGTATCAAACGATTTTCCCCGGCATCGAGCTTGCCAAAGACTCAAAATCGGCCGGCCGATGGAATACTAACAAGGGCGGGGAGTACTTCGCGGTTGGTATCGGCGGCGCCATCGCCGGACGAGGTGCTGATCTGCTCGTCATTGATGACCCGCACAACGAGCAGGACGTCCTGAACGGCAACATTGAGATCTTCGAGAAGGCGTATGAATGGTATGCCTACGGTGCTCGGACACGTTTGATGCCGGGCGGGCGCGTAGCGGTCGTCATGACTCGATGGGCCCTCAATGATCTTACGGGCAAGCTCGTTGATGACATGGTCAAAAACGAGAAAGCTGATCAGTGGGAAGTTGTTGAGTTTCCCGCCCTGCTCCCTAGCGGCGACAGTTTGTGGCCTGAATTTTGGACAAAAGAAGCCCTTGAGCAGACAAAAGCCAGCATGCCATCGTTCCAATGGAACGCCCAGTACATGCAGCAGCCCACGGCGAGCGAGTCTGCCATTATCAAGCGTGAGTGGTGGCGCGAGTGGACAAACATCAATCCACCCCCGTGCGAGTACATCATCATGACCTGTGACGCCGCGGCTGAGAAAAACAACCGGGCGGACTATACTGGCATCACAACGTGGGGTGTGTTTTACCTGACTGACCCGGATACGGGTGAAGAGGGCACGGCCAACATCATCCTGTTGAATTCGATTAAGCAGCGCATGGAGTTCCCTGAATTGAAAGCCGTTGCTGCGCGTGAATACAAGGACATTGAGCCTGATTGGTTCGTGGTGGAGAAGAAATCTGCGGGGACGCAGCTTTACCAAGAGATGCGCCGTGCTGGGATTCCCGTGCAAGAATACACACCGCACCGTGGAAGTGGTGATAAGGTTGCGCGACTGAACAGCGTTTCCGACATTTTTTCAGCTGGCATGGTGTGGTATCCAGCCGGCCGGCGGTGGGCAGAAGAAGTTGTGGACGAAGTCTGCGCCTTCCCTGCGTCACCCAATGACGACCTCGTTGACTGCACGGTGATGGCACTGATGCGGTTTCGTAACGGGGGTTTTATCCGATTACCTTCTGACCGCTGGTGGGACGATGAAGATTTCGAACCGCGACGGGCAGCCTACTATTGAGAGAGCTGATGGACATTAAAACTGGAATCCCAATGCCCGTGTTTGACGAAGACGAAGAGCTCGGTGAAATCCCCGAAGTTGATGTCGAAGTACTCCCTGAAGGCGAAGGCATCATCGAGGAGCAGCTGGCGCTTCTGATTGAAGACGACGGTAGTGTTTCTGTGCTCGATGACATCAATATGTTGGAGCAAGAGGCAGTCCCGTTTAACGCCAACTTGGCCGAAGTGTTGGAGGAGGATGAGCTTGAAACCCTGTCGACCGAGCTTCATGCGCTCTACACCGTGGATAAAGAATCACGCAAGGAGTGGGAGAAAACCTACAAGGATGGCCTTGAACTGCTTGGGCTGAAGATCGAGGAGCGGGATGAACCGTGGCAAGGGGCGTTTGGGGCGCACCACCCTGTGCTGGCTGAAGCCGTCGTCAAGTTTCAGTCGGAGACGGTTGTTGAGACGTTCCCCGCCGCGGGCCCTGTGAAATGCAAGATTGTTGGTGAGCAGATTCCTGAGAAAGAGGTGTCTGCAGCCCGCGTTAAGGAGGACATGAACTACCTCCTGACGGAAACCATGTCTGAGTATCGCTCTGAGCACGAGCGCATGCTGTTCAGCCTGCCGCTGGCGGGCACGGCCATCAAGAAGATGTGGTATGACGAAGAGGCGCAAGCGCCTGTTTCCTTGTTTATCCCCGCCGATGATTTCATTGTCAGCTACGGCGCCACGGACCTGAAAAGCGCCCAACGCTACACACACCGACTCAAAGTTTCGAAAAACGACCTGCGCAAGATGCAGGTAAGTGGGTTCTATCGCCAGTGTGAACTGGAAGAGCCGGAAGGCATGGAGTCTTCCGAAATCAACGAGATTGAGAAGGCGCGTAACGAGTACACCGGTCTGGACGAGGAGAAGGACGACCGCCATACCCTGCTCGAGATGCACTGCAACATCAACCTTCCCGGTTTTGAAGATCTGGATGTTGACGGCGAAGGGCAACCCTACGAGACAGGTATTGAGCTGCCGTACGTTGTGACGATTGACTCAACCTCTCGCAAGATTTTGGCGATCTACCGCAACTGGGAAGAGGATGATCCGGGCCGCAACAAGCGCATCCACTTCTCCCATTACACCTACGTGCCCGGTTTCGGATTCTATGGTTTTGGCCTGATTCACCTGATTGGCGGTTTCGCCAAGGGCGCAACGAGTATCCTGCGGCAGCTGGTTGACTCGGGTACGCTGGCCAACCTCCCCGGTGGCTACAAAACGCGCGGCCTGCGCATCAAGGGCGGCGATGACCCGATCGCACCGGGAGAGTTCCGGGACGCCGACGTGCCTGTCGGTACGCTGAAAGACAACCTCATGCCGCTGCCTTACAAGGAGCCCTCTGCAACGCTGTTTGGTTTGCTGGAAAACGTCGTCAATGAAGCCCGCCGGTTTGCTGCTATCACAGACATCAACGTCGCTGACATGCAGCCCAACGCACCGGTTGGTTCCACGCTGGCTGTCCTTGAGCGCACGCTGAAAACCATGACGGCTATTCAGGCGCGTGTCCACGATGCCATGAAGGATGAGTTCAAAATCCTCAAGAAACTGGTCGTGGATTTTGGGAATCCGAGCTACGTCTATGACGCTTTTGGCCAAGACGCCCCCAGCATCCGCTTGCAGGACTACTCTATCGTCGAAGTGATTCCAGTCTCTGACCCCAACGCTTCAACAATGAGCCAGCGCATCGTGCAACACCAAGCTGCCCTGCAGCTGGCCCAGACCAACCCAGAGATTTATGATGTGCCCTACCTGCATCGTGAAATGCTGCGTGCGTTGGGCATGAAAGATGTTGAGAAACTGGTGCCTGACAAAACACAGGTTCCAGCGATGGACCCGATCGCAGAAAACATGGCTGTCCTCATGGGCGAACCCGTGAAGGCTTACATGCACCAAGATCACGAGGCGCATATTGCTGCGCACATGTCATTCGGCCAAGACCCCAAGATCCAACAGATGCTGGAGATGCAGGGCCCGGCTGCACAACAGAAGATGGCCGCCGGGATGGCGCACATCAACGAGCACCTTGGCTTCCTCTATCGCAAACAGATCGAAGAGCAGCTGGGTGCACCCCTGCCCCCTCCAGACCAGCCACTCCCACCCGACGTCGAGGTACAACTCTCGAAGCTCGTTGGGGATGCCGCGCAACGCCTCCTTGGCAAGCACCAGCAAGAAGCTGCCATCGAGCAGGCGCAACAGCAAGAGCAAGATCCGCTNNGCAGGGTGAGCTTGAACGCAAGCGCGACAAGGACAAAATGGACCACGACGAAGCAATGCGCAGGCTTGAGATTGAGCGCGAACGCATTCAGTCGCAGGAAGACCAAACGAATACATCCGTCGCGGGGCGTGTCGCACAGACCGTCATCGAAAAGGATGCAGATTTGCAGGGTGTCGGCGCCAAGATTGGTGCGGAAGCCCGCAAAATGGAACAGTCTGACCTCCAAAAAGGCTTTGACGCAGGCGTGCAGCTATCGCTCGATGAGCGGAATGCACAACGAGAAGCTGAACGGGAGCAGAGGGCTGCACAACAACCTAAACCAGAGGATTCAAATAAATGATCCACACACTCGAAGAGCTTTATCGACAAGACCTTCGCAACGAAATGAATGTCATCACAGACTCGGTGGCTACCAATGAAGAACTGACGATCGAAAAAGTGCGTCATCTGCAGGGGGTCATTAAAGGCCTTGCTGTTGCAGAGCGGTTTTTCCTCGATCGCATGCAACAAGCACGGGAGGCGCTCGATGACTGAACAAGTGATTGTTCCACCGGAACTCGCTGGGCGTGAGCCGGAAACTGAATGTGCACCCCCGCCACCGATTGAGATCACTGAAGCGGATGTCCCTGTACCTGTAGGGTGGCATTTGCTGGTTGCATTACCGCAAGTCAGTGACGCCTACAGCAGTGGGATTCTCAAGTCTGACCAGACCAAGCAAGCTGAAGAAGTTTCTTCGGTTGTGGTCCAAGTTGTTGATATGGGCCCAGACGCGTATTCCGATAAGACCCGGTTTCCTACCGGCCCTTATTGCAAAATTGGCGATTACGTTCTCGTTCGTGCTTATGCCGGCACTCGGTTTAAGATCCACGGCCGCGAAATGTTTCGCCTTATTAACGACGACAGTGTCGAAGCTGTTGTTGCAGATCCATCGGGTTATTCCCGCATTTAGGAGTAAATCATGCCTCGTGAAGAAGCCATTGTGACGGACCTCGAGCAGTTGATGGACGGCACTCCAATCGACCTGCCGCCGGAAACTGCCCAAGAAGGGGCCCTTGAAGACATTAACCAGCCCGTGTCCACCCCGGAGGACATGCGTGAGGTTGAAGAAACCGAAGAAGACATCGAAATCGAAGTCATCGACGACACCCCGGAAGATGATCAGGGGCGCACCCCGCTGCCTGAAGACATCAAGAAAAAGCTGGAGGAAGAAGACGACGACGAGCTCGATAACCTGTCCAGCCGTACCAAGCAACGCATCGCCCAGCTGAAAAAGGCGTGGCACGACGAACGCCGTGAGCGTGAAGCGTCTCAGCGTCAGTTGAATGAAACGCTGGAGATGGCCCGCAGACAGATGTCGCAGGCTGAAATGATGCGCCAGCAGCTGCAGCAAGGTGAAGAGTGGGCACTTGAGCGTGCCAAGCATGCTGCTGATCTTGAGCTGCAGACGGCCCAGCAAAAATACAAGGAAGCGTATGAGTCAGGTGATAGTGATGCCTTTGCGCAAGCATCATCTGAACTGGCGCGTGCAACCTCTGTTAAGCAGCAAGCTGATGCAATGTTGCCGCAATATCAGAACCTTCCACCGTTTTTACCCGAACAAGGTTTACAACAACCAGAAACTGGGCAATACTATCAACAAGAACAACCAGTTACTCCGCCCCCGGTCGACGACCGCACCAAAGCATGGGCAGAGAAGAATAGCTGGTTTGGAACTGACCCCGAGAAGACGAGTTTCGCTCTCGGCGTCCATCAGCGGCTTGTTGATGAAGGCATCAGCCCTCAAACAGACCCTGATAAATACTACGAGCGACTTGACGCTCGCATCAATGAGGTTTTTGGCGCCCCTAAAGCCAAACGGCCCTCCACCGTAGTCGCTGGAGCAAAACGGACACCATCTTCTGGTAAGAAGGTAGTGCTCAGTCAATCACAACTTGCAGTTGCTCGGAAGCTAGGGATCACTCCTCAAGCTTATGCAAAAGAACTGCTGAGAGAGCAGGAGAGAAACAATGGCTAACACCGACACGCGTTCA
>JABAHS010006277.1_pt2 | contig 12752 bp, 16 predicted proteins | sample 7062111 | NCBI WGS metagenome assembly JABAHS01 (sample SAMN14534600, study PRJNA622989) | marine sediment metagenome | biome: marine biome [ENVO:00000428]; feature: marine pelagic biome [ENVO:01000023]; material: deep marine sediment [ENVO:00002113]; isolation source: pool of 4 deep marine... | reverse complement strand
ATTCCTCTGGTCAGGTGGATGTTACTGGATCTGTTTCCAGTACTTACGACTTCGCAGGAACAGCGACAGGCTCAGGCGGCACTGCGGCTGCTGCTTCAGGAGACTACCAGTACTCCGGGTCAGCGGCTGGTGAGACCACAGTCCTCGGGACTGCTTCTGAGAGCTACACCTACAGCGGTTCAGCCTCGGGAGAGACGAACGTTGTCGGAGTCGCGTCCGGGCAGTATGCGTATGACGGGTCCGCTGCCAGCCAGGCGATAGCCGAAGGATCTGCGAGTCAGACGTACTCCTACATAGGAGACTCCTCTGGCGAAGTCACTGTAGTCGGAACAGCAGATTCCACATACAGCTACGACGGCCAGGCTTCTGGCACTGGCGGAGCTGTAGCTGCGGGATCTGGTGACTACGGGTTCCAGGGCACAGCCTCGGGTCAGGTTACTAGATTCGGTTCTGCCAGTGGGGATTACTCTTACGCTGGAAATGCTACCGGTGCTGGAATAGTCCTAGGTTCAGCAGATTCTACATACGACTATACCGCGACTTCCGATGGAACAATCGTCGGGTCTGCGGATTCCACATACAGCTATTCTGCGACGGCGACTGGTGAAGTAGTTACCACTATCGCTTCTGCTGGTATTACCTATTCTTACAGCGGAAAGTCGTTCTCTCTGAACACCATTGTTGCTGATGCCTCGGGTGAATACGAATATTCCGGAAACGGGGATGGTGTTGATACCACTCCGAGATGGAAGACGTATTACGCCTTGGCTGGTAATCGAAGAATACCTTTCATGGTACGAGTGAACTAAAGGAATGATTTTTTGCCGAAGATAGTTTATTGGCGCGGAGCTAAGACGGATAGTCGAACACGAGCGATGCTCGCTGAAGTTGCCACCATGGTGAAGCCTTATGTTCGTCCTATTCAGGGCGGGTATTCCAACTCGGTTTCTGCCAGCGCTGGTACACATGGGCGAGCAGCAGTTGATATTTCTTGTGCTGGTTTGTCTACCAGACAATGCAACCAGATCGTACGAAAAATGCGGAAGGTTGGTTTCGCTGCCTGGCGGCGAGACACCAGCGAAGGTCCGTGGATCAGGCATATTCATGCAGTTCCAGTAGGCGGGAATCTGTCTGCTGCTGCACACCGTCAGGTTCATGCCTATAAGCGCGGGCGGAATGGACTTGTGAACAACCGTCGTGATCGTCATACCAGACGGTACAGGAAAAACACCTGGGAGAAGTACAACAGGCGCAAGAACCAGAGGAAGAAGAAACGGAAGAACAACCGTAACAAGTCTGTGAAGTACAGAGAATACCGGAACATACGTCCTGGTGCGAGATGGCTTCGTAAGAGAGACGCCGGTTCCGATGTTCGGTACGTTCAGTCTTTCATTGGTTCTGACAAATGCGGGCCAGTAGACGGGCTTTACGGTCCAAAGACTGTTTCTGGGGTCCGTTGGTATCAGAAAATGAGGGGACTCGTTGTGGATGGAGTTGTTGGTCCACAAACTTGGTCTCATATCTTGTAAGGAGAAAAACAAGTAAGTGGCTATTCTAACCACTCAAGAAGTTACCACAACGGGTACTGCTCCTACATTTGTCGCCGCTGCGAGCGGTGGTGATTCTGGAGAAACTGGAGCGCGGAAGATCCTGGTTGTAAAGAACGCTAACGCTTCAAGCAGGACAGTAACAATCGCAGTCCCAGGAACTCTGGAGACTGGGGATGCTTATCCCGACAGGCAGTACACCGTTCCTGCTACAGATGAAATTTGGGTTCCACTGAAGTCAATTTATCGTGACCCCACATCTGGTCTAGCGGAGATTACCTATTCGACGGAAGTTGATCTTACTGTCGCCGTGGTGGAGGTATAAATGGCAGACGGCTCTTATGAGAGCGGGCTCGCTCTCCACAATAGGTTTGCATACGAGGATGTTCGGGTTCTTATTCTGAACAACTCAGGAACCCCTGTCTTTAATGCTCAGGATGCCAATCTAGACGACGTGCTGGCTCGCGCCGGGAATGTCGAAGAGGCTAACACCCGAGACAAGGTTGTTCCGTCTCGGACTGTGGTTGGTGACCGCCTGGATCATGGTGATATCACGTACACCACCCCAGCGTCCGGAACCTGGGTTGCAGCAATCTATTACATCAAGGGTGACAGTGACGGGGAGTCTCCGGTGCTGTACTTCAAGGATGCTGCGGCTAACCCTGCCGGAGCTGCTGACGTAACGCTGGCGACCGGAGCGTCAGGTCTTGTGGATGTCGTTCACAGCGACCGTACCACCGTGCTGACCAGCGACGAGAACGACTATTCGTCTCGCGTTGTCCATGCTGACCTGAACCTGTGGGCAGACACACACCAGGCACTGGTTATCACCGATACATAAGCCGATGACTAATCGTTCGGTAGTTGATGCTGTCCGTGACGATATCAAGAAATTGCCAAGTGAGCTGAGGGAGTCTGGTCTTGCTGCTTCAGCTCTAACTCTCGCTGAGAGACTATATATGGCAAGCCCGCGAGACTCGGCTGGTCTAGCCAAAGAACTCCGTACGACCCTCGAACTGCTGCAAATAAAGGCAGGAGAAGAGGTCAGTGAGGAGCACCCAATTGAGTCTCTGCGGAAGGCAGACGCCTACTTACCGAACGGTACCAACTGAGTACTCTTTTTCCTACGGACCTAGGGCGATAAAGTTAGCCAAGATTCTTGACATCTATCTTGATGAATGGCAGCAGAGTGCTATATCCGATGCGCTCAGAGTAAAATCTGACGGTAAATGGGCTGCTCCGGACGTTGGTTTGATCGTCCCTCGGCAGAATGGCAAGGGTGCTGTACTAGAGATTGTTGCTCTAGCTGCACTTCTGTTCGTGGATGATGTAAAGCTTATCCTGTGGACCGCACATGAGCACAAGACTGCTCGTGAAGCATTCCTCAGGCTTATGTCTCTTGCACAGCACAAGCAGATGGAGCCGTATGTAGAGCAGATCTATACTGGTGCTGGAACCGAAAGCATCAAGATGAAGAACGGTTCCCGCATCCAGTTCCTCGCTAGATCTAAGGCATCCGGTCGTGGATTCAGCGCGGACATGCTGATTCTTGATGAGTCATATGCTTTGACCGATGACCAACTGTCTGCAATTCTTCCGACTATTCTGGCTCGGCCTAACAGACAGATCTGGTATACATCTAGCGCACCGCTACTTACTTCAGAAGTTCTCAGACGGTTTTGTAAGCGAGGTAGAAACCCGAATTCTCTGGGAATTGTCTATCTGGAATGGTGTGCAGACCAAAAAGACGACATCTCGTCTCCGGAGGTATGGGCTAGAGCCAACCCAGGAATGAATATCCGGGTTGATCAGGAAGCGATAGCCAGTCTCTACGGGTCGATGGACCCAGAGGATTTCCAGCGAGAGATTCTCGGTGTCTGGCTGGAAGATGCGTTCGAGACTGTCATCGATCTACAGATGTGGAACAGCATCGATACCGATGACGAAACCTCAGGAGATCCCTTCGCACTCTCAGTAGACGTTACGACTGACCGGCGATTTTCTTCGATCTGTGCGGCCAGTCTTCGCGAGGATGGGACGGTACTGCTGGAAGTCATCGATCATCTCCCAGGAACCAACTGGGTTGTTCCCAGGCTGGTGTCTCTGGTCGAGGAGCACCAACCTTGTGTGCTGGTGATCGACTCTTCGAGTCCGGCTGCGTCGTTGTTGCCGGATCTGGAAGCCGAAGGACTGAAAGTAACCACCGAGCCTGAGTCTGGCTATGACGAGATCATAGTCAAGACTACGACTAGCCAGTTGGCGCAGGCTTGCGGGTTGTTCTACGACGCGGTTACCGGACAAAGCACCGAGCCTCTGCACGACACCGAGGGCAACGAGATCAAGGTAGAGGTCAAACCGATCAGGCACCTTAACGACCCAGCTCTGAATGCTGCGGTCGAAGGAGCCTCGCAACGTCCTCTCGGTGATGCGTGGGCCTGGAGCCGAAAGACATCAGCGTCGAACATAGCTCCGCTGGTTGCCTGCACGCTCGCACTATACGGTCTGTCGGTTTACGGCGCGGAAAACGACCCGGAACCATTCGTGTTCTTCGGAAGATGATTATTAGATTATAAGGAAATATCTTTATGTGTATTAAGTGTCAGCAGCTCAAACCTCTAAAGGAAGCTCAAGAGCAAGTTCAGGCCATTCTTAGGCCATTTAGAGAAGCTCAGGCTATTCTTAGGTCCTTTACAGAAACTTATCGTAGGATGTTTAATTGCAACGTCGGCCACTTTGATGAAGAAGAGGACTGACCAACGAGGGTACGACTATACCCACAAGCAATTACGTAAAGCACTGCTCCCGCTAGCTTATGGCCAACCTTGCACAATCTGTGGTGAGGAGATGCAGAAGGGCCAGGAACTACACCTGGACCACAACACCGACAGAACTGGCTACCGAGGGTTTGCTCATGCTGCTTGTAATACCCGAGACGGCGCTAACAAAGTAAACGATAAGCGCAAACGAAGGAACTCACGAGACTGGTGAACCTGCTAACTCTGCTCTTTCTAGTGCTAGCTGTAGTACTCCTGATTACCGGGTTCTGTCTTATCTATCCTCCATTGGCCCTTATTGCTGGAGGCATTCTCAGTGGAGGTTTGGCTGTGTTGTTCTGGGAAGTTGAATAAAGGTGATGTATGGCTAAGCTATGGCATCGCCTNNCGCTGGACTTCGAGACGTGGCTACAGCAGATCCAGAACTCTCTCACCACATGGGGAAGCGTTCACCCGGATGCTGAAGAAGTCATCGACCGATTCGGTGGAGCACTAAAAGCCAACGGACCTACATTTGCTCTTGTCGCTTCCCGAGCGATGGTCTTCTCCGAAGCCAGGTTCCTCTGGCGCAGATACGAGAATGGCCGTCCCACAGACCTGTTCCGGACTGATGAGCTGGAGATACTGGAGCGGCCTTGGCCAGGCGGCGTGACCGCCGATCTGCTGACTCGGATGGAGTTCGATGCCAGCCGTTCCGGGAATGCTTTCGTCAGGCGGCTGAGAGACGAACGAAGGCTTGTCGTACTAGAGCCTGAGTGGATGACAATCGTCCTCGCCAGCAGAGAGATGGCAGAGACCCCCAGCGAAGCCGGGGACGCTGACGTGTTCGGTTATATCTACGATCCCCCGAATGGCCCAGCCACGATGCTGCTGCCTGAAGAGGTAGCACACTACGCCCCTCTTCCGGACCCGAGCTATAGATATCTGGGTATGTCCTGGATCACTCCTGTGCTACAGGATCTGCTTGGTGATTCAGCAAGTGTCCAGCACAAAAATACATTCTTCAACAAAGCAGCTACTCCAAATCTTATTCTTACCTTCCCGGAGAAAATGAAGGCCGATAAGGTCGAGGAATATGGAAAGCTGATCGATGCTCGACACCAGGGTATAGACAACGCATACAAAACCATGTATCTCGGTGGTGGAGCGCAGGCCGATGTGGTCGGCTCCAACTTCAAAGAGATGGAATTCGCTGTCACTCAGGGGAAGGCAGAATCAAGGCTTGCTTCTGCTGCTGGTGTCCCACCTTCGTGGGTCGGATTCTCCGAAGGTCTTCAGGGATCAGCACTGAACCAGGGCAACTTCAATGCTGCTCGCCGGAGGTTTGCTGATGGCACGCTTCGTCCGTTGTGGCGAAACGCTGCCGCGTCACTCGAAACAATTCTGACGAGACCTTCTGGTTCTAGTGTACATCTCTGGTACGACGAGCGTGACATTCCTTTTCTCCACGAAGACAAGCAAATTGCAGCGGAGGTCCAGGTGGCCGAGTCTTCGGTAATCGTAAAAATGGTCCGAGACGGTTTTACCCCAGAAAGTGTTGTTGCAGCCGTTAAGAATAACGACTGGGACCTGCTCGAATTTGACGAGCGCTTTATCTCTGTTCAGCTCCAGACTCTGGAGAACGCTAATAAGCAAGGAACCAAGTCTCAAGACGGCACTGGTTCTGATGATGAAGACAGTGATGAAGAAGATTCCGATGAGGGCGACGACTAATGCCCGATGACTCGAAAGGAAACACCAAGGAGAAAGAACGTATGGTTGATACTACCGAGGGCACGGTCCAGATTCTAGAGGACGCCGCCCCAGCGCGCCTAGATCTAGATGTCTGTCGAACCACAACCCCGAATATCTCCGTGCGTGCTGCTACCGAAGGTGAGGACGGCGACATGCCGGTCCTAGAAGGACATTTCTCAACCTTCAACGACTGGTATGAAATTAACAGCTTCTTCGAGGGGCACTTTATGGAGCGTATCGCTCCTGGCGCTTTCAAGAGGACGTTCAACGCTGCTAAGAGTTCGAAAGACCTACATCGAGTACAGGTTCTTCTAGAGCACGGATTCGATCCTCAGGTCGGAGACAAACCTCTTGGTGTTCATACCGCTCTCGAAGAGGATAGCGAAGGAGCACGGTACGAAGTAGAGCTGTTCGACACCAGCTATGTCCGTGATCTTCTTCCTGCACTCAAAGCAGGCGTGTACGGAAGCTCTTTCCGTTTCCAGGTGCTGAATGACGAATGGGCCGAGCCTGGCTCTAAAAAGCACAGCGGAGAAAGCGATATCCCCGAACGAACAATCAAAGAAGTACGGGTAGCAGAATTTGGACCTACGGTCTTTCCTGCCAACCCGAACGCAACCGCTGGGACTCGATCTACCACAGACGAGTTCTACGAGAAGGTGCTGGCCAGGAATTCTTCGAAGTACGAAGAGGTCTTGGCTCGTGCTGCTAAAGCTCGTGGGGCTGTCCCCTCTGACGAGAATGAAAACAAGCTCTCTGACGAGGACGTGACTGAAACCACGGAAACTCCCACAGGTGAGGGAGACACTCATCCTGTGGATGAATCCCCAAATGAGGACTCGCTCTCTGAGCACTCCGAGGACTCGCGCAACGCTCACTCTGACGAAGACCCGAGCATTGAGCACTCCGAAGACCCGCAAGACGATAGCACTCTTTCTGGTGAGGGAGAACCCACTTCCGAGAAGCAAGAAGAAGAAGTGGAATCCATGAATAAGTCCTGTGACCACGCATTCTGCGAAAAACGACGCACAGGCAAAAACACTGAAAGGCAGTGCTTTTTCAAGCATGACTGATGTAATGACTGTGGCAAGGCGCAAGGAGCGCGTTGCTGAAATCGACCAGCGTCTGGCTGAGATCGATACTGAGTTTATGGGTGGCGCTCTAACCACCGAGGCTCGTTCCGAATGGGATGACCTTGAGGTTGAGCGCGAAGAGCACAAGGTTGCTATTGCTGACGCTGAACGGCGTGAGAAGGCCCTTGAGAAGTACGCCGCTGAGCACAACACCAATGGCGAGCCGACCTTCGAGGACGAGGACGAGAGTTCCCGTTCGGTCGGCCTTGGTAGCGAGAAGGCCCAGCCTGTTCGGTCGTACCGCACGCAGTCCGGTAAGCGGATTCGTGACATCTACGATCTTCAGGAGTACCGGAAGTCTACCTCTTCGGAGGAAGAGTACCGCAGCCTGATTCGTGACGGTGCCAAGCGTGCTGTTGAGCGGGCCACCATCCCCGGCTATGGCGTGGATGAGGCTAAGGCTAAGGAAGCTGCTATGCGGCTCCTTCAGTCGGTTGACAACAAGCGAGGCGACCTCGCTCGCCGGTTCCTGGAGACGGGTTCCGATCTCTATATGCGTGCCTTCGGAAAGGCCGTTCAGGCCGGTAACACCGGAGTCCTGACGCCCCAGGAGCACAGCGCTCTGACCGCTCGTGCGGCCAGCACCGCTGACGCCGAGGGTGGCTTTGCAGTGCCGTTCACCCTGGACCCGAGCGTCATCCTGACCTCGGATGGTTCGGTGAACCCGCTTCGGCAGATCGCCCGAGTGCAGCAGATCACTGGGACTACCTGGCAGGGCGTTACGTCCGCTGGTATCACGGTGGCTCGCTCGGCGGAAGCCGCTGAAGCTTCGGACGACGCTCCGTCGCTCGCTCAGCCCACGGTGACCCCGACTCGCGTTGCGGCCTTCGTGCCCTTCTCGATTGAGGTTGACCAGGACTGGAGCGGTCTCCGTTCGGAGATGACGATGATGCTTCAGGAAGCCAAGGACGACGAAGAGGCTGACTCTTTCGTTGTCGGTGATGGTGTTGACCCGAACCCGAATGGTGTGGTCTCTACGCTGTCCGACTCTCCGAGCCGGGTGCTGACTGCGACCACAAGCGTGTTCGCTTCCGAGGATGTCTACGCGGTTTCCGAGGCTCTGCCTCCGCGATTCCGTTCGAGGGCTTCCTGGCTGGGCAACATTGCTGCCTACAACGCGATTCGTCAGTTCGCTGCGGCGGACGGGCACGACCTGTGGGAGCGGATCGGGGCTGACCAGCCCGCGCTTCTCCTCGGCAAGCGTGCTTACGAGGCTTCCGCGATGGAGACGGACCTGACCACGACTGCTGGCCGGATTCTTCTCTACGGTGACTTCACGAAGTTCATCATCGTGGATCGCGTCGGAATGAACATCGAACTGGTTCCGCATCTGTTCGGAACGTCGAACAACTTCCCGACTGGTCAGCGTGGTATCTACGCTATCTGGCGTAACAGCTCGCTGGTTCTTGTCGAGAACGCTTTCCGGTTCCTGGAGCTTTCCTAAGAGTAAGTGAAGCACGGAGGGGAGTCCGTGTATTCGTACTTCCCTCCTCTTCTATCAATTCACTTTTCTACTTAGGAGGCTAAATGGCTAAGAAAAGCGACATTCTCGTGGCTCGGGTTTCGGCAGTTCTCAAGTATAACGGCAAGCGCGTAGTTCTTCATCGGGGCAAGACCCTGGTTCACGCTAACCACCCGATGGTTCGTGGAAATGAAGACGTGTTTACCAACCTGATTGTGGACTATCCGGTGGACGAAGAGTCCGAGACGAACAAACGCCTAAGGGCGGAAGCTGAAGAGCAGAAGGCTAAGGCCGAGGCTGTTTCTGAAGCAGTAAAAGAAGAGCCGAAGAGCGACGCTCCAAAGAAGCGTGCGCCTTCAGTCAAGAAGACGACTGAATCGGCTAAGAAGGAGGACGCAGTAGATGGCTAAGCTAGTACTGCGCGACTGCTTTATCAGTGTTGATGGTGTCGATCTGTCGGACCACATCTCCAGCGTGACAATCACGATGGAGAAGGACGAGATCGAGACCACCGCATTTACCGGGCAGGGTCGTGAGCGAGTTCACGGCTTGAACAACGACTCGTTCGAACTCAACCTGCAACAGGACTTTGACGCCGCGAGCGTCGATGACACCCTGTTCCCGCTCTGGGATCAGGAGACTGAGTTTGTCGTTCTTGTTAGGCCAACGTCCGCTGCTGCCAGCGCGACGAACCCTGAGTATAGCGGTACCTGCATTTTGCTGAGCTACCAGCCTTTGGCTGGTGGTGTCGGTGAACTGTCGGAGACCTCTATCACGATGATGGTCCAGCGAACTGGTATTGCACGAGCGACATCCTAAGGTTCATGAAATTAGGAGGGGTGGTTTTCTGCCCCTCCTTCTTTCGCTCTGTTCCGGAGGATGTGAGAGGAGAGTGGCGTGGCCGCTCCACTTTATGTGAGCAGTACCGAACTGAAACAGGCGATCAATCTTGATGGCAGTACTCTGGATGCCGATATCGACCGTGCTCTTGGGTCAGCATCCCGCGCTGTCGAGAAGGCAACGTCACGTAGGTTTTGGCTGGACTCATCAGATAGCACACACTACTACACCGCAATCAACAAGAGCTTTGTCTACATCGATGACCTTACCTCTGTGACTTCGGTGTCATCCGATGGAGCTTTGCTGGATTCTAGCGCATATTTCCTGGAGCCGGTGAACAACCCTACCATTGACGAACCATATCTGTGGATCGAATCTGATGGCGCATTCTCGACGCTGAGACAGAGTATTGAGGTAGTCGGAAAGTTCGGTTGGCCGGAGATCCCGGAGAACGTCAAGCAAATCGTCATCGTTACTGCAAACAAAATGCTTAAGCGAGCGAGAGAGGCTCCCTGGGGAATTATCCAGCAGCAGGGCTTCGACGGTCTGGCTCTGAGAATTGTAAGAGAAGACCCGGACATCCTCTACCTGCTCGATCCGCTGATGAGAGCGCCGGTTAGAAGGTCTGCATAGATGGCTAACCTAGAATCTCTCACTACTTCTATCGCTCAGGCGCTGAAACTGATCCCAGATCTCCATGTGTATCAGTTCCCACAGACACCAACCACACCCGCAGCTCAGATTGTGCCTCAGAAGGTGGACTTCTCTGGGGCCATGGGCCGTGGTCATGAGGAGTGGGAGGTACTCGTCAGGATTCTTGTCTCAGCGGCTAACCCCGAAGCTGCCGAGATGGAGCTGTACAAGTACTTCGGGAAAGCCAAGGACATCAAAGACGCGATTGAGAACCACACCCCGCTGATGGATGGTTCTGTTGCTGACGCTGTATTCGTCCGGATGGCAGAAGACTACGGACGACTGTATGACATTGGAGGAATCGGATACCGGGGTATTGAATTCCTGGTAGAAGCAAAGGTGGCGACGTGATATGGCGAAGCTAAAGCCGACTGACACAATACTCAGGGTCACTGTTGCTAGATCCTCGATGTTGAAGATGACTAAAGGATCTTCACTGATCAAACAGCTCGCTAGCCAAGCGGCATTCGAAGCTAGAGTGAAGGCTGCTCTTCGAGCTGGAGCAGTCCCGGTGTTGTCCGCACTCAGAGCCTCTGCGATGTCACTTCCGTCTAAGGGCACTAGAAGCCCGATGTCTGGTTATCGAAACCTTCGAGCGAGAATCGCAAACTCTCTGGAGATTGAGACTACTGGAGGGGTAGATCCCTCGGTATTTGTGGTCTCCAAAGCGTCGAAGATGGGAGACGCTGCATACCTGCCAGCTAGAACCAACGAAGGTCGCTGGCGACACCCAGTCATGGGAAATAAAAATGTCTGGGTAACACAGACTTCACGGCAGGGCTGGTTCGATGGAACCGCTCGAAAAGAAGGACTTGACCACGTGGAGAAGAGTCTCCTCGGAGTCCTTTCATATCTAAAGGCAAAGTGGATTTTCAGATAAATGAAAGCTAACGCTATATATCTCGACGGTACCGAAAAAGAAGCTCCGATTGTTCCCAGAGTCACAGTGATGACCGAGCGTCATTTCGACAAAGGAATGGGTGAGCTTTTTGACCTGGAGAATATTCGTGCCGAATACGGATACTACGTAGCCTGGGCTGCTCTAAGAGTGGCTGGTCTTGAAAAGGAAGAGGATTACGAGATCTGGCTGGACAAGATCAAGGACGCAGGTATCGGACTTGATGAGGGAGAAGACGAAGAGCCGTCTCCGGAGGAGCAGACGGGAAAACCTACCCCGAAGGCTCGTTCGCAGAAGAAATCGTCTTCATAAGCATCAAAACCGGGATTCCTTTCTCGGTACTTGCCCAGGAGAACTGGTCAACACTAAACACCTACGTAAAACTCCTGACAGAACAGATGAAGAAGGAGGCAGAAGCTAATGGCGCAACGCGGTAACTCTCTAGTCTTCACCTTCGTCGGTCAGGACAGATTCAGCCAGGTTGCCGGGGCGGTTTCCAACCGTCTCGGCAGGCTTGGCAAACTTGCCGGTATAGCTGCGGCTGGTATCGGTATCTTTGCAACCAAGGGAGCTAAGGCGTTCATCGAGTTCGATGACGCTATGAACGAGTCATTGGCCATCATGGGGAACGTTTCTGGCCCCATGAAAGAGCGGATGATTGCTGCTGCTGAAGCAGTGGCTACTTCTACTCGTTTTTCTGCTGCTGATGCGGCTGATGCATACTTCTTCCTGGCTTCTGCTGGATTTGATGCGGAAGCTTCCCTTAAGGGTATGCCTATTGTCGCCAACTTCGCTCAGGCCGGTCTTATCGACATGGGAACGGCCACCGAGCTGTTGGTTGACGCTCTGAACGCAATGGGTCTGAAGACCGGCGATACCTCTCAGGACATGAAGAACATGGCCAGGGTATCCGATGTTCTGACCCAGGCCAACGTCGTATCTAACGCGACCATCGAAGAGATGGCCGAGTCTCTCACCAACAAGGCCGCTCCCGCGTTGCGTGTGATGGGCAAAGATGTTGAAGAAGGTACCGCTGTGCTGGCGGCTATGGCCTCTCAGGGCATCAAGGGCCGACGTGCTGGTCTTGGCCTGGCTATCGTTCTGCGTGAGCTGTCGAGACGTGCTATCACGCACAAGGAAGCCTTCGAGAAGGCCGGGATTGCGGTATTCGACGCCAGCGGAAACATGCGGAACATGGGCGACATCATCGCTCAGCTTGAGAAGCGATTCGCCGGTATGTCCGACGAGCAGCTTCGTTCCGAGTTGATGATGCTTGGGTTCACCGACCGTTCGATTCAGTTCATCCTGAACCTGATCGGTATGTCTGATCAGATCAAGAAGTACGAGAAAGATCTACGAAACGCTGGTGGCGTCACCGAGCAGATCGCTAAGAACCAGATGAAGTCGTTCGCGGCTCGTCTGGATGTAGTCAAGGCACATCTGGAACAGGCTGCTCGTGCAATCGGAGGGAAGCTTGTCCGAGGTCTGTTTAGTGCTGGTGAGCATGTCCTTGAGATGATCAGCATCCTGAAGGATATTCCTGCTCCAGCGAAGCTGGCTTCGCTGGCATTACTGGCAATACTTCCGGCAGTAGCGTTGTTCCGGAGACTCAAAGAGGGAGCGACTCTTGCTGCTGTCAGAGTTCTGGAAGTAGCAGCGGCTTTTCGCAGG
>JABAHS010000686.1_pt4 | contig 12762 bp, 9 predicted proteins | sample 7062111 | NCBI WGS metagenome assembly JABAHS01 (sample SAMN14534600, study PRJNA622989) | marine sediment metagenome | biome: marine biome [ENVO:00000428]; feature: marine pelagic biome [ENVO:01000023]; material: deep marine sediment [ENVO:00002113]; isolation source: pool of 4 deep marine... | reverse complement strand
CGCCTGAATCGGAGATTCACCTTTGATCAATTCGTGGTGGGCTCTGGGAACAGTTTCGCGTTCTCTGCATCCTTTGCCATCGCCAATGGCGATAGCGGCCTGGGTAGTTCCCTCTATTTGTTAGCAGATACTGGGTTGGGCAAGAGCCATCTCTCGCATGCTATTGGCAACCATATTCTTACCCAAAACAGTGCTGCTCGCGTTTGCTACCTCACTGCTGAGGAGTTCACCAATGAGATGGTTGTCGCCATCAAACAGCGTCGCATGGATGGATTCAAGGAAAGATACCGCAATAAGTGCGATGTCCTACTCTTAGAGGAAATACAATTTCTCAGTGGCAAAGAAAAGACGCAGGCGGAACTCGCTTACACTCTCGATGCCCTCAGCCGCGTGAATAAGAGGGTCATATTTACTGGGACCCAATTCCCGAGAGATATTCCGAAGCTGAAGAGCAAGCTCCAATCTCGATTGACCGCTGGCATGGTCACCCACATCGAACCCCCGGACTTTCAAACGAGACTCAAGATTCTGGAAAAGAAGGCGGACAACGAAGGGATTCGGCTTCCGTCGGAGGTGGCCGAAGTATTGGCCACCCATATAACTCGAGACGTGCGACAGCTGGAAAGTTGTGTCATTGGAATCGTTGCCAAGTCTTCACTCTTGGAAAAACCTGTCGACCTCAGACTGGCACACGAGGTTCTGGAATCGGTTTGCGACAGTCGGGAGGCCATCAGTATAGAACAGGTGCAACAAGTTGTCTGTCAGTACTTCAAGGTTTCGGTTGAAGCCCTGAAGTCAAATTCACGCAAGAAAGGCGTGGTCTATCCACGTAACCTGGGTATGTACTTCTGCCGCAAGTATACGGACGAAACGCTAGAATGCATTGGTCGGGCCTTCAATCGCTCCCACGCCACGGTGATTCATGCTGTGGATAACATCTCCCGGCAAATTCAACAAAAGAGCGGTGTGCGTAACCAGGTTGAGTTCCTCGGGCAGCAGCTCGAAAATCCTTCCTCTAGCCCGCGTATTTCATAAGATATCCCGCCTATAGATCCACTGGGGAGAGTAACAAGCAGACACCATTTATGGTCTCGGCGGGGAAAGGCTCTCTTGCGGCATGCTGTTGCCCAGTTGCGAGAGAGAAGGCACGTTCCGGCGGAACCTTGGGATAGCAGGCGCACTCCAGCCGCAGGTAATGGGTAGGTTTCTCTGGCACTGGCCAGTGCTCTAGGAATGCATCAGCAGCTTTCTGAACACGTTGCTGTAATTCTTTCCACTGATCTTCTGGTACTGTCTCCTGCTGCAAGCGGTTCACCGCGACAGTAACAGACTCCCGCCACGTATCCACAAACGACTCGCGACTCACTGATTGTCTGAATTCCACAATCTTTTTCAGGGAGAGCTGTTGAGGATCAGGGAGGACTGATAGAGATTTTTGTTCAGGTCCCGTTACTGACATTCCTTCTGCGACAGCGGGTAACTGAGACGACAGTCGTTCTGAAATCTCCGCTAGAACTTCTGCACTAGTGGTAAGAGGCAGAAAGGGACCTGCTTGCTCCTGTGAACAATAGAGGCGAGTCCAGGCCCGGAGTCGTTCATAGGCATATTGAGTTCGTGGGGGATCTGATTCCTCCAGCAAAGGTTCTCTCATTCCCACAACGTCACTCTCTTCATCTGTAACAATGCCCGCTTCCTCATGAAGCTTCGCTTCCAGCCCCCGGATTCGCTCCATGTGCAGATCCAGCTCTAGATGGTCATGGTCAAGTTGATGCGCAAGGAGCAGGAAGACCCCATCGTTGACTACCTCAGCCACTTCTGGAGCCAGTTGAGGGTGAGCCTGTCTGATTCTGGCAACCAGACCAGTTCTCGAATCTTCAAAGTCTTCCTGAAGAGTAAAGGTCCTCAGCAACTGCAGCAGGCCGCCATTCTGATGGACGCTGCCGAGTTGCTGATAGCTTTGGTGTGCTTGTCCGATGGTTTCCAAAAGGGAGGTTTTCGTTACAGGCTGAAACGGCTGCACCATTTGGGAGGAGCGCAGCAGGTCTGGGAGGCCAGGTTCGAAATCAGGAAGAACCTGAAGTAGATGAATAGTATCGAAGTAAAAAATCAACCGCTTTAAATCGTTTTCCTCAAAGAAGGTATAGGGGAAATACGTTGCGCTCAATGAAACAGACTGTGTTTTCATGGTTGTCCTTTTACCATATTTCTTTAGTTATAGAAAAGCTGATCTTCTGAGCCAGGTCAGAGTTTAATTGCTTTGCCGGCAAAAGAGGTTTCAGGTTTCAGTTTCTATGTTTCTTTTTTCTGACACCTGATACCTAAAACCCTGGGTTTTGGTGCTTGGAAACCGGGGACCCGCCCGCAGGGTAGGGTGTCCGAAGGACCAATTTGCTATTTTACACCACCCCATTACTCCAAGAGACTCCCGCTTGAGGTAAAGACCATTGAATCCCTCACTGGGGGTGGCATGAAACCACTAGGACCCGCATTCTTTACTGATTACTCGCCGACAAAAAGACTTGCGGGCAAGGAGGGTACCAACCCATGTTGGTGGGCGAGCTCCAGCAGTCTTCTGATAGCCAGACTTCCTTCCTCACCAAGTTCCAGAGAATAGTCATTCACATAGAGGTCTATATGCTGGCGGATGACGGAATCGTCCATCTCCTGAGCGTGCATCTTGATATAGGGCCATACCCTTTCTGGATTTTTTCGGGCGAAAAGCAGACTGCGGCGAATACCGTCTTCTACAGCCTCCGCAACATCCGCCCCAAGTTCTCGTCGAACAAGAATCGCTCCCAGGGGCACGGGCAGATTTTGGGTCTCTTCCCACCAAGCGCCGAGATCTAGTACAGCATGAAGCCCATAGTTGGGGTAGGTGAAACGGCCCTCATGAATGATCACGCCAGCGACAAATTCGCCCTGCTGCAAGCTGGGCATGATATTCTCGTAGGACATTGGCTGCAAGCGGGAGAAACCTTCCCCATAGAGCTGAAGCAACAAGTTGGCGGTAGTCAGCTTGCCTGGGATAGCGATGGTCTCGTGGCGCAGGCTATCCATGTCTCTGGGTTCGCGAGCAACCACCAGGGGACCGCAACCCCTACCCAGAGCGGCCCCGGAGTGAAGTAATGAATAGTGTTCTGCCACCAGTCCGAAGGCGTGGACCGAAATCTTGGTGAAGTCTAAGATAGCATCCCTGGCAAGGTTATTCAGGGTCTCCACATCTTCATGGATCATTTCCAAAGTGCAGTTGGCAATATCGAGTTTGCCGGTGGCAAGTGGACCGAAAATAAAGGTGTCATTGGGACAAGGGGAGAAGCCGAATGTAAGGGTATTCATGGAAATGTTACCTTAAGTGTCTAAATAGAGAATGCCTAAAATGAGCTAAAGTGTACTAAAATGCCTAAAATGAACCAAAAAATCCAAGAATCCAGTAGCCAGTAGTCAGTAGCCAGGAGATGATGGAAATTACATATCACAATGATTAGGATTTCAGCTTTTTGGTTTTTTCTGACACCCGACACCTGAAACCTGAAACCTTTAATTCCTCAATCTAAAATCTNNTGCCAGTTTCCATTTCTTTTTGTTTCGATCACCGGCCCAGTTGCTCAGACCCCGGAGTTCAAGAAAAACTACCTGGTAACGAAGGCACACGTGGGCTACTGCTGCACCTTCCATATTCTCGCACAGAGCCCCGAAGCGATCACCCAAAAGACGAGCTTGAGCCAGGCTGCCACTCACCCCGGACACTGTGACGAATGGCCCCTCATGTATTTGGGTTGCAGCGGAGTCAGGACGCCACTCTCTGAGTAACCGCCGAGCTCGTTCTAATTCCAGCCGATCCACCGGGATTTGGTTGAAGATCGGTCCCTCTGCGGTCTCTGCCAGCGGGATGCCGATGGCATCGAGGGGCTTCCAGCCACTGAGTGTGGCAACACCCTCGTCTCCCAGGATTTCCTCACTGGCCAAGGCCAGATCGTTGAGTTCAACATCTGTGTGAGGATATGCTCCTGCAGAGCCCCACATCCAGAGACGAGAAACAGGAAAGCTCGCCAGCATGGTTGCTGCCGCGGCAGCAGCGTTGATCTTACCGAGACCACTGAAGGCGAGCAGTACCTGGTTGCCAGCAAGTTCCCCGGTATGTATTTCGAAGTCACCCTTGAGAATAATCTGTTTATCCTGAAGATGAGAAAGTAGAAGCTCGCCCTCGCCTGGGAGGGCTGCCATGAGGGCATGGAGCGCTGAACCTTTCTCAAAATTCATCACTATCTCCCTTCAACTACGAATCGTGTTAGAAAACCGCAATCCCACATCTCTATCACAGAGGTCAGAAGTCAGAGATCAGAGATCAGCTTTACCCCTGACCTCTGACGTCTGATCTCTGACTTCTTTCTCTATTCTCCATGCTCTGTGCCCTATGCTTACACAACGGACAACGGACCAGGGACAACTGACGAAAAACCCTCCGTCTTTCTCTTGTCTTCGGCTAACTGCCTCCTGCCTTGTGCCCTATACCGTGCGGGCCGTCCTATGTCAAACCAACTTCCCCAAGTAATTGAACGTGCTATGCGGCTGGGGGCAGTTCTGGCGCTCTACCCCCTTCATAATCGTGTGGATTTCTTGGTGTTGCAGTGATTGTCCTCGTACATCCACCACAAAATTCTTTACACCCAGTTTGCGAAGCTCTGGCATATGGTTAAAAAGACAGAGCGTGCGATCAGAACGGACCGGGGTAAGTCCTGCCCTCCATCTATGGTGAAGCCGATCTCGACCCGAGGACCGAATGGCGGTTCCTTCACGACCTCGTATCCTTAGACGACTAGTGAAAAGAGGTGGCCAGCCATAAACTGTTAGCAGAGGGGTCAAGCCCTGCACAGCCGGTACGAGTCTGCGAAGATTGTCCCGGTCGTTTTCCAGGGAAAGAATCAAAAGTTGACAGCCCATCTCTCGCAGCAGGGAGCAGGCTTGTGAGTTAAGGACATTAAAGGTGTAGTCGGCCATGAGCAATTCGGGAGGTCTGTCAAAGAAACTTAGGTGCCCCCAGTTTGCCACAACCCAGCGACTGAATCCCATTTGCTGAAATCGCCCTACCTGGGCGCGATAAAAGTCCACGTCCTTCTCATGAATGATTGGTGGCAAGGCCCAGAAAACCCGGTCTCTTTTTTTCGGCGGCAATTTTCGTCGAGATAGAGCGTGTAGATTGGCCTGAGTGGCCTGGAGCAAAACCCAGTGGGCTCCCGAGTGCAAAGAGACATTGAGAAGATTTAGTTGAGAGATCCGGAGGTAAAAAGCAATTTGCTGGTCTTTCTCTTGCTTGCTTCTCGGTTTGTCCAGAATCTCTTTCGCCAAGCGAGGGGAAGTACCGAGTTGAGCTGGTTTTGCAGTTTGCTTTCTGAGAATGCTACGTAACTTGGCCGTTGACAATCTTTTGCCCAGTTTAGATCTGGTCTTGAAAAGACGATCACCACGGCGAGCACCAGTAATTCGGGCAACGGTGACAACTGCCCCGGTGTCCGCCTCGGTCAGCCGCTGACCTTTCAATACCATATTCTTGATGGTAAAGGCTGCTTTCTCAACCTCCTCATCAGAGTCTAGTCGGACTCGATCACCCTCTGTAAGCGGAGAGCGTAACCGCAGCGCCATGCGGTTTCCTCGCACCCAGTCGACCTTGGCCGCCAGCTTGCCACTGGTACCACTACGATGGGGCGTTATGATCTCCTTGTGCTGGTCGGCAACCAAAAAGCCCCGGGTAGGTTTTCGACCGTAGGCCTCCTGGAGGATTTGGCGGGCTTCAACAATTGCCTCGGCCTCACTGCCAGGTGCAGCATCCAAGACAAGACGATAGGCTTTTACCACCGGCGCGACGTAAGATGCCGGCTTCATCCGGCCCTCAATTTTGAAGGCTGCCAGTTTGAGTTTGCGTAATCTGGGGATCAGTTCGATGGCAGAGAGGTCGTTGGCGGAGAAAAGGTATCCTTGTTGCCGGCCTGAACGATACAAGCGTCTGCACGGCTGTGCACATCTACCCCGCAAGCTACTGTGTCCACCATAAAAGGAACTGGCCAGGCACAGCCCTGAATAGGAGAAGCACAGGGCACCGTGGACAAAGACTTCTAGCTCCAGACTGGTACTGGCAGCAATGTGGGCAAGTTCATCAATGGTTAACTCTCGGGCCAAAACGACCCGTTGAAAACCCATAGTTTGCAGTTGCTCAACCCCGGCGCTGTTGTGCACGGTCATCAAGGTGCTTGCATGTATGGTAAGGTTCGGAAAGTAGAGGCGGCAGAGACGGGCAACTGCTCCATCCTGGATGATAAGCCCATCCGGCTGAATCTGGGCGAGACCAGATAGGATACCGATCAGATCTGCCAGCTCATCTTCACGGACTATGGCGTTCAGGGCGACATAGAGTTTCACCCCATACCCATGAGCGTATTCACTCAGTCGGGCTATCTCCTCCAGGGTGAAATTGGCTGCGAGGGCTCTGGCGCTGTGATGGCGATGCCCCACATAAATGGCGTCAGCTCCATGCTCCAGGGCGGCGAAAAAGCTCTCTATATTGCCGGCAGGTGCGAGCAATTCTGGATGATTCCGCTGCTCTGGAAGGGTCTTGGTCATTAGTCATTTCTCGTTTCGCATTTGTAATGTATCATTTTTCATTTTGATGAAATGGATTTAATATTCTTCACCTTGGATCTCCAATGATTAATGCGCAATGAGAGATGTGAGGTGAGAAATGGGTCACTACTTGGCTCAGAAGTAATTGAAAGATTAGGGGGACTCACCCTTAGTCAGAAAGTGGTTTCCAGGTTTCTCTATAGATAGTCCAGTGGCCTCGATGCCAGCGAAGAAGGAGGGTTTTACGACCAGAGTCCTGATGTATGTCTGAGCGGTATACTTGCTTAGAGATTACGACTGCTGTGGAGTCATTCACCTCTGCCTCGACATCGTTGAGCTCAATGGCCCTTTCCGAAGTGCGACCAAAAAGCTTTCTCTTATATCGTTTCCAACCCCTCAACCCCATGTGACGCGTTCTGAATTGAGGGTGATAGCAGGCCAGATATGAGGGAAGATCTCCTTGTTCCCAGGCACGTCGCCATTCTTCAACAAAGCGTCGCACGGATTCCTCTGCAGTTTCTCTATCTGGAGGAGGCTTGGCGGCCAGTTGCAAAAGAGGGGGCGCTGGACGATTTGCACTGTGCCACTCCTCAGCCGAGATGCGCCAGTCCACAGAATTCTGAACCAAGTACAGATGTTTGATGCCATGGGATGCGAACCGATCGGAGCGGTAGATCTCCTCAGCGGTAGCCAAAACCATCTCTCCNNNNGCTTTCCTTTTCTTCCAGCCCTGGAGGTCCAAATTTCTCCAGCGAAAGTCAGAGGTATAGTAGGAGAGGTAGCGCTCCAAGTCCTTTTGAGACCAGGCCTTGCTCCAGCCATTGATTGTTTCCAAGAGCAGCTGACCCTGGTGCAGTAGAGTAGTGCGATCTTCATATTTCAGCTCTTCTTCAACGATAATGGGAGTATTCCAGAGCTTGATGTATGAATCGAGTTGAGCAACATCTCCATTGCCCAGAACTATGCAGCCGTTGGTGCTACGCTCCTTGAGTTCCTCGTTGGTGCCATGTACCCAAATATTGTTGCCCCCCTTACCCCTCCGTATATCTATGAGATTGGGATAGTTCATGGGGAAGGCCCTGACACCGTAGGTGGAAGTGAGGTACTGTTCTCCGACGGCTTTGGTGAAGAAATATATGCCTTCGGGAGTTTTTCTATCGCCACTAGCTTTTTTGTCACCAAGGTTCTCACCGGTGGCACAATGATAGGTGGCTATCAGCTCATAGTCTCCATCAAATTGATAGATAAAAAGTCGCTGGGAACTCTTTTCCACCAGAATCACGTGGTGCGGACTGGCGTGGGGAGAGATAAGCAGATTGGCTGGTAACTGAGAAGCAGCACCCCTGCTCGGTACGACAACGAGGAGCAATGCAAAAGTCAGCCAACTGAGTAGTGAAGGTCTCGCTGATATTCTGTCTCGCATGATTTTGCGCATCTCATTGGTGCTAACTCAAAAAAATCAATAACCATTAAGGAATTGAGGAAGTATTCATGTCATTAGCAATTGCCATGCCCAGCCCTGGTCGAACCCCTACTTTTCTTGACCAAATACCTGGGTAAAAATGGTGTCGACGTGTTTTAAAAAATAGTTGAGGTCAAAAAGCTTCTCTAGTTCACCCTCAGAAAGATGCTCCATAATTTCTGGATCGGCAGCGAGTCGATCTTTGAAACTGCCGCCTTCATGCCACACGGCCATGGCATTGCGTTGTATGAGGCGATATGCCTCATCACGGTCTAGGCCACCCTCTGCCAGAGCGAGCAAGACAAGCTGCGAGAAGAAGAGACCACCAGTGCTCTCCAGATTAGCTTTCATCCTGTCTTCGTAGACTATGAGCCTATCCAGCAGGTTAGTGAGACGATGAAGCATATAATCCAGCAGGATGGTGCTGTCAGGAGCAATGACCCGCTCCACCGAGGAATGGCTGATGTCGCGCTCGTGCCAGAGAGGGATGTTTTCCATAGCCGCCATTGCATTAGAGCGGACTAACCTGGCCAGACCACTAAGGTTTTCACTGCCAATCGGATTGCGCTTGTGTGGCATGGACGAAGAGCCCTTTTGTTCCTTGGCGAAGTATTCTTCCGCCTCAAGGACTTCGGTGCGCTGGAGATGACGGATTTCGATGGCAATTTTCTCTATGCTGCTGGCAACGATAGCCAGGGTGGAAAAATATTCGGCGTGACGATCACGCTGGATGATCTGGGTGGAAATTGACGCCGGCTTTAAACCCAACTTGGCGCACGTAAGTTGTTCGACTTCAGGGTCCACATTTGCATAGGTGCCAACTGCCCCGGAAATCTTGCCGGCTCTGATGGTCTCCCGGGCCCGGCTCAGCCTCTCTTTGTTGCGCCCCATCTCCGCGTACCACAGCGCCAATTTCAGCCCGAAGGTGACCGGTTCGGCATGTATCCCATGGGAACGACCCATCATGACCGTGTGGCGATGCTCATGTGCGCGTCGTTTGAGAACGTCGAGGAGGGCTTGGATATCATCCAGCAAAATGTCTGCTGCTTCTCTTAACAGCAGAGCGAGACTGGTATCTAAAATATCAGAGGAGGTCAATCCCAGATGAATATAGCGCGCGGGTTCTCCCACGTGCTCAGCCACTGAGGTAAGGAAGGCGATGACGTCGTGGCGCACCTCACGTTCAATTTCGTCGATGCGCTCTACATCGAAGTCTGCTTTATCTGCGATCTCCTTGGCTGCTTGGGCGGGTATTTGTCCTAACTGGGCCATGGATTCCACTACAGCCAATTCCACCTTCAGCCACTGGCGATAGCGGTTTTCCTGCTCCCAGATGCGGCCCATCACTGGACGGGTATATCGTGGTATCATGGTCTCGTTTTCTTACTTTGAGTAATGATTAGCCCCTAGCCCGGTAAAAAGTAGCTCGCTTATATCACAAGAATACTCATTGAATCAAGGGGTTATGGAGAGATTTCGAATTTCGAATTTCGAATTGCGAATTTGAATGGCTTGATGCTCGATAACGATTTATCGTTTACTGCTGACACCTGACACCTGACACCTGAAACATGAAACCTTTCATTCCGCAATCCACAATCCAAAATCCGCAATCTTTTACTCTTCTGGTTTGCTTTGCTTGATGAATTCATCGAGTCGGATCACCTTGGCGGGGGAGGAGGGCGGTGAGGCGAAACTGCCACGTTCATCACGCGTTTTGAGATCCTCCACATGGTGCCTCAACTGGTCATTCTTGGCGATGAGCTCTTCAATCTGCTCTTCTAGCAACCGCCAGGAAAGTTCAAGTTCGGTGGAATCTATCTCCAAGTTGAGGAGTTGATTCAGCCTTCTTATCAGGGCCGCGCAGAGCTTGTAGTTGGTACCCTGGAGATAAGAAGCAGCATGAGCCCAGATGCTCATGGACTGCATGTTGAATTCCTGTGCTTTGCCAAGGAGTAAGGAGTGTATGGCACTCGGGCCGATGTAATCTATGAGGCCTACAGGTTCTTCGAGTTCACGAAGTTTCTGTACATCATCCAAGGAAGCTCCAGCAGCTGAGATTTTCTCTTCATTATGAAGCACTTCGTCATGAAGCCCACCTAAGGTTATGAAAGCTTTCACCCGATAACGCTGGCAGAGTTCCATAAAAGCCTTGACGTATTGGTTCCAGCGTAATTGCGGCTCGGGACCGAAAAATAAAATCAGGTCTGGACTTTGGGGGCTCGTGGAATAGTAAAATCGGCTTCGTGGTAGGTCCAAGCTTTTCAAATGGCCATTGTGAATGGTCACGAGAGGACGATTGACGGAAAAAAGATAAAAATCGTCAGAGCGAAAAGTAGCCAGCTTCTCTGCCTGCAACCATTCCACAATGTAGTTAATGGTGCTGGTGGCCACCTCACCGGCATTCCCCCAACCGCCAAAACCGGCCACCACTGCCGGTTCATGAAGTGCGGGTTCGGCAAAATAATGAATTTCGTCCATAGTGGCAGGCTTCATACGTGCGTGGTCAGCAAAATTACGGCTCAAGAATCAACGTCAGTGTAGCTTCTTTTATTCTAACTGGCAAGCCACCGCCGGGCTCGTTTCTGGGAAGCATGACAGAGATTGACAGTATATAGCCATTGTGGCATAGTACCTTCGTCACGTGGGAGTCAGACCTGCAACTACATGTCGACGACTCCAATCATATCACCTTCTATTACTCAGAATAGCCTGGATGGATCAATACCGTTAGGGCCGGTCGGACGGATCACCCCGTGTCCACCCTCCTTCCATGAAAGGCTCTGGACTGTTTCATAATTTTTCCACCAGGCAAACTCAAGGTCTTTCCTACAGCAAGGGAGAGAAACTATGGCAAAGTACGTCTACTTTTTCGGAGAGGGTAAGGCTGACGGCACCAAAGACATGAAGGGTCTTCTTGGCGGCAAGGGAGCAAACCTGGCCGAGATGACGAACATGGGAATCCCGGTTCCCCCCGGTTTCACTATTAGCACAGATGTCTGCGCCTTTTACAAAGATCCCCAAAGATATCCAGCGGAGATTCAAGGCGAGGTGGATGAGGCCGTGGCCAGGATGGAAAGTATACTGGGGTTGACGTTCGGTGATCCCGAAAAACCGCTGCTCATGAGCGTGCGCTCCGGCGCAAAAATCAGTATGCCGGGCATGATGGACACTGTCCTCAATCTGGGTCTGAACGACGAGACTGTAGCCGGTCTCATTGAACAGTCGGGAAACACCCGTTTTGTCTATGACAGCTACCGGCGGCTCATTGGCATGTACGGAGATGTGGTCATGGGACTCAAGCCGGAGTCCAGGGACGACATTGATCCTTTTGAGGAGATCCTCGAACATCTGAAAGAAGAGGCCGGAGTGGAATTGGACCTGGAGCTGTCGGCGGACCACCTCAAAGAGCTGACCGTGCGCTACAAGGAGGCCATCGAGAGCAAGTTGGGTGTACCATTTCCCCAAGATCCCAGAGAACAGCTCTGGGGGGGCATCGGTGCTGTGTTTTATTCCTGGGACATCCCTCGAGCCGTGGCCTATCGGGAGCTGAACAACATACCCGATGACATGGGAACCGCAGTAAATGTTCAGGCCATGGTATTTGGAAACTTAAGTGATGATTCAGGCACCGGCGTGGCCTTTACCCGCAATCCGGCCTCCGGTGACAATACCTTCTACGGCGAGTATTTAATGAACGCCCAGGGAGAGGATGTGGTGGCTGGTATCAGGACCCCGCAGCCCATCAACCAGCTCCAGAAGGGCGACCGCGACGTTCTATCCTTGGAAGAGGAGATGCCCGAGATTTACGCGGAGTTGGATGGAATTAGAATACAGCTCGACACCCACTATCGGGAAATGCAGGACATCGAATTCACCATCCAGAAGGGAAAGCTTTGGATGCTCCAGACCCGTTCAGGAAAACGTACCGGGGTCGCCTCGGTGAGAATTGCGGTGGAAATGGTGGAGGAGGGCCTCATCTCGAAAGAGGAGGCTCTCATGCGGGTGGAGCCGGATCAACTCAACCAGCTCCTCCAGCCCACCTTCAATCCTGCGGAAAAGAAAAAAATAATCAATGAAGGTAAACTTTTGGCCGTGGGCCTCAATGCGGGTCCCGGCGCTGCCTCGGGAAAGGTGGTCTTCAACGCGGAAGACGCTGTTGAATGGGCCGGACGGGGTGAGAAGGTGATTTTAGTACGCTGGGAAACCTCACCAGACGACATCCGCGGTATGGACGCCGCGCAAGGAATACTTACGGCCAGAGGGGGTATGACCTCTCACGCTGCCTTGGTGGCTCGCCAGATGGGCAAGGTTTGCGTTGCCGGCTGCGGAGCTCTGGACATCAGCTACAAGGATCGCCAGATGGCGGTGGACGGTAAGCAGGTAGTCAAGGAGGGCGATTGGATCTCCCTGGACGGCAGTGAGGGAGAGGTGATCCTAGGCCAAATACCCACTCACCCCTCGGAAGTACACAGGGCGGTCATTGAGTGCACCTTGGATCCAATGGACTCCGCCATCTGCCAGGCCTTCGGCAAGCTTCTCACCTGGGCCGACGAGGTGCGCCGGCTCGGCATTAGAACCAACGCTGATGAACCGGAACAGTGCGAAATTGCCAACGCCTTCGGCGCCGAGGGTATAGGGCTGACCCGTACTGAACACATGTTTTTCATGGAGGACCGCATCAC
>JABAHS010147936.1_pt1 | contig 12779 bp, 12 predicted proteins | sample 7062111 | NCBI WGS metagenome assembly JABAHS01 (sample SAMN14534600, study PRJNA622989) | marine sediment metagenome | biome: marine biome [ENVO:00000428]; feature: marine pelagic biome [ENVO:01000023]; material: deep marine sediment [ENVO:00002113]; isolation source: pool of 4 deep marine... | reverse complement strand
GATCACTCCAGTTGGGGAGTTCCAAGCAAGGTCATGGTTATTAATGAACTGGTGTACAATCTTTCGGTTCTTCTTCGCAAGATCACGGTTCTCCTTGAGAATTTCTCCTTCCATTTCACCGAGAACCTGTTTTGCAATGTGCTGTCCTAGGATAGAGGGAGAAATAGTCGTGTAATCTTTCCACCTCCACGCTCCGTTGATTACGTCTCGAGGACCGGCGATCCAACCAAATCGAGTGCCCGCTAACCCGTAAGCCTTTGTCAGACTTGTGGTGCTTATTCCATGAGGCCCCATACTGGCCACTGGATCAAGCGGGTCATCGGCGATTAATCGATAAACTTCATCACAAAGCAAGTAAGCATCGTTATCTTCGGCTAGATCATATAACGCGTCGACCTTCTCTGCGGAATGGTACTTTCCAGTCGGGTTATTGGGATTATTCAGTACGATGAGGGTGGTGTCTTCCCGTATTGCATCAGAGACCTCTTCTATGTTTAATTTCCACGAAGGGGGTTGAAGCCAGACCCGTGTGACGTTACCGATAGCTTCGGGAACGGTATGCAGTGCTTGATAGGTAGGAGTGACGACAACAGCGTGGTTTCTTTTTGAAAGAAGCGAGAGAAATACAAGAAAGTTTGCCTCTTGGGTGCCACACGTGAAGAGGACCTCTTCAGCACCTCGGTTGTACCGTTGTCCAATTTGTTTTCTAAGATGCGGGTCACCGTTAGTGGGGATGATGTATCCAAGTTTCCCAGGATTGAGGTCAAATTGTTTAGCATTTAAACTCCTAATACCACTTTCAGCAAGCATGATCTCAGCCTTATGCTCGTATTTAGCGAACCATCTCTCTAACTTAAAAGCATCAATTTTCATAGTTCCTCCCGTCTTCCCCTTGGAAATTCCTCTTATAAAAGGTGCATTAACAGATACGTCTTCGCTAGCTCTTCCGTTAGTTACATCCAGTGATCTTTCTATCGGAATACCTACAAGCTCATATCGCGCATATGCTGGTGAGTGTTAGCTCAGATACTAGGTACCCTAGTTTGAACAGAGGTGTGAAGCTATTCTGGAAAAAGATGGACATTCAATTGATTTGTGATTACCATAATGGTCGAGGAAAGAAAAGGAAGGTAGATTTTTAAAGAGAGTCTTTTACTCAATATTAGAGTTACCTTCTTGGCGGTAAGGGTGGAACGAAAAACGAAGATCGTTTGCACGATTGGACCAAAGAGTAGAAGCCAGACTCTTCTTAAGCGTATGATTGATGCTGGTATGGATGCTGCCCGCCTTAATTTCTCTTTTGGAACCTATGATTGGCATAGAAAAGCAATTAACATGATTCGAGACTTGAGTAATGAGTATGTGGGGATCATCCAAGATTTACAAGGTCCTCGGATACGTATTGGCGAGATGAATCCATTACAAGTAACACCCGGAGAAATCGTCCACATCTCGCAAGACGCGATTCCACTATCCCATCCAGAGCTGTTGAAAGACACCGAAGTGGGTGACCGTATGCTTATCAAGGATGGCGCAATCGCTCTTAAAATTATCGAAGTAACGAGTGGGCGTCTTGCATGTAGGGTTCAGAATGGGGGGTGTATCACACCTAATAGTAACGTTTCTTTTCCTGATTCAAAATTAAGCGTTAAAAGCCTCACCGAAAAGGATATTCGAGACTTACAGTGGGGCCTTGACCATGATGTGGATTACATTGCCTTGTCCTTCGTGAAGAATGCCGCAGATCTCCACGAAGCTCGTGAATATCTCAATGAACACTCAACTAGATCACACCTCATAGCAAAAATTGAAACACGATCAGCTATCGCCAATTTAGATGAGATCGCACAAACCGCAGATGCCATTATGGTGGCGAGAGGAGATCTAGGGGTACAATTTCCGATAGTCAAAGTTCCACGACTCCAGAGACAGATCATCAAAAAAGCTAATGACTTCGGAAAACCAGTGATTGTAGCTACCCAAATGCTTTCTTCTATGGTTGAAAATCCGAATCCTACTCGTGCAGAAGTACAGGATATTTCTAGTGCAGTTTTGGCTGGTGCTGATGCGGTTATGCTCAGTGAGGAGACTGCAATTGGAAACTACCCAGTGCGAGCGATACAAGTTATGGCTGAGACTGCAAGCGAATCAGAACGGGATTTCCCTCATGAACAGTGGATGAGCGAAGAGCGGATTCACCAAGATAGTGTGTATGAAGCAATAGCCTATTCCGCGTGTAGGATCATCTCGTCTCTTCCTGAGACCTCTGCCATCATTTCTGAAACGTCCTCTGGTGTGACTGCTAAAAGAGTCTCTAAATTCCGGCCGAGAGAAGAAATTCTCGCTTTAACTCCACACTTCAAGACTGCTCGACTCCTCTCGATCGTGTGGGGAGTGTTTCCGACGATTATGGAAAAAACCGAGTCTATCAATGAAATGATTCAAAGAACTGACGAAGTATTGAAAAGAGAACACAGGGTCGAGGACGGAGACCTTACGGTCCTTACTGCAGGATTTCCGTTTGGTATAGGGAAGAAAACTAACTTCATTAAAGTGCATAGAATTAGTGAACGTAAAACTTCGATGTGATCCTCGTTTCTGGGAGGTTAACTCAACCAAGCCTCACGGGTGGATGAGATCCTTAAGTATGGAGTGGATTTGAAGTTTATCACGAATAAGACATTCTGGAGTGGTCACTTACGTGCTGGTATTAATGATATGCCGAAAAAGATTATGAATTAATTAAAAGCAAGTTGAGGTTGAAGATATAGGTTTCCCAAGAAAAGAAAAAATGTTCTTGAGGAAGTGACTGAGAACTCATTTTAAAGGCCATAAGCAGGCAAAATTTTAAGGAATGAAGGGTACATAAAGTTGAAAGCACGGATTCCAAGATTTTTTCATTACTTAGTACATAGGAGGAACTTTTTTATTCTAGCTACACAGAAGAGAGTTAAAAGGCGTATCCCTGCGAAAATAAAACATTTATGGTGGATTTTTGTTTTCACGTTTATTCTTAATTTCTTCCTCGTATATGCATTCGGTCGTTTAGGCATGTTGGAGGAACTTACCATTGCGGGAGCTGTTGGCGTAGCGATAGCTGCAGTTGCTATTGTATTGTACTTCAAGAAGTGGAAAACAGAATAGGTTTCTCTGGATTCTTTCTTATTTTTATTTTACGTACCGAGACGTCTCCCTCCTTACTTCGTTAGGCGGGGGTCTTCTTTCTAAGAGCTTCGTGCAGGTCTTCGATTCGTTCTTTGTAACGTTGTGCTTTCGTGAACTCCAACTCTTCTGCAGCTTTCCACATTTCTTCTTTCAACCCCTCAATTTCTGCCCGAAGTTCACTCGGGCTCACGTGATCGACATCGACCTCATCGCTAACCTCTTCTGGATAAATGAGCATGGGTTTAATCTCTTTTTCAATGGTCTTCGGTTGAATGTCGTGCTTTCGATTATACTCCACTTGTATTTCCCTCCGCCTGTCCATTTCTTCTATGGCTTTTTTCATGGCTGTCGTTTGCTTATCAGCGTATAAGATGATTTTTCCCGCGGTGTTCCGAGCGGCACGGCCTCCAATCTGAATGAGACTCTTCCTCGATCGGAGGAAGCCTTCCTTATCCGCATCGAGGATCGCAACTAAGGAGACCTCGGGAAGATCCAGCCCCTCTCTCAGCAAGTTGATGCCCACGATCGCATCGTAGGTGCCTTTCCGAAGCTTCTCAAGGAAGTGGGTTCGTTCAATCGTATCGTGGTCGCCGTGGAGATAGTGTGACTTAATACCCATTTCTCGCAAGTATTCCGAGAGGTCCTCTGCCATTCTTTTCGTGAGGGTCGTAACGAGGGTCCGCTCTTCTCGTGCGGTTCGTTTCCGAATTTCATTGATCAAGTCATCCACTTGGTGCTTCGTAGGACGTACCTCCACAATTGGGTCAACGAGACCAGTAGGTCGCACGATCTGCTCCACAATTTGATCACTAATTGTTCGCTCGTACTCTGCAGGAGTGGCCGACATAAAGATGATCTGCTTCACCTTCCCTTTGAATTCTTCGAAGCGAAGCGGTCTATTATCGAGTGCTGATGGCAAGCGAAAACCATGCTCTACCAAGGTTTCCTTCCTCGATCGGTCACCTCGATACATCCCTTTAATCTGAGGGACGGTGCGATGGCTTTCGTCGATTACGGTAAGGAAGTCATCGGGGAAGAAGTCAAGAAGCGTATGGGGAGGTTCTCCGGGCGCTCTCCCATCAAAATATCGGGAGTAATTTTCAATTCCCTTGCAGTGGCCGAATTCCTCGATCATTTCAAGGTCGTATTTGGTTCGCTGTTCAATACGGTGCGCCTCTAGCATCTTCTCTTGCTCTTTGAAGTACGATATTTGTTCTTGGAGATCTTTTCTAATCTCCTGTAAGGCAGTCTTCACTTTATCTTCTGCCACCATGTACGGTTCCGCAGGAAAGATGAGGGTCTCTTCCCGCTCTTCCACGCGGTTACCAGTCAACGGATCGACCTCGGTGATCCGGTCGATTGTATCTCCGAAGAACTCAATCCTGGTGACGTGGTCTTGAGCCCCGCAGATCTCCACCAGATCCCCTCTGACTCGGAACGTGCCGAGGGAAAGCGCCATGTCGTTGCGATCATAATGGAGATCTACTAACTTCTTTAGGAGGTGATCCTGTTTTATTTCTTGAGTTCGCTTCACTTTAAACGTGGCTTTTTCATACTCCCTTGGAGATCCAAGGCCATAGATACAGGAGACGCTTGCCACAATGATTGCATCCCTTCGGGTCATTAACGCATTTATCGCTCGCTGCCGTAACCGATCGATTTTTTCGTTGATGCTTGCATCCTTCTCAATGTACAGGTCTCTTGCAGGCACGTAACTTTCAGGCTGGTAGTAATCNNGGCTGGTAGTAATCATAATAGGAAACGAAATATTCCACGGCGTTTTCAGGGAAAAGAGACTTGAATTCACTATAGAGCTGAGCTGCTAGCGTTTTGTTATGTGAAATCACTAAGGTGGGCCTATTAACGTTGTTTATCACGTTTGCAATGGTAAATGTCTTTCCACTCCCCGTTACCCCTAAGAGCGTTTGGTACTCCCAATTTTGCTCTAGCCCTCGGGTAAGTTTCTCAATCGCTTTCGGTTGGTGGCCCTTCGGAGTAAAAGGAAATTCAGGTCTAAAATCCATATTATCCACCCTCTCCTCACGGGGAGCAGTATTTTGGATTAAAAGGTAGTACGCGTGAAGGCGCGTAGCTTACGTACTTACATTGACTTATTTTTTTGAGGATTAGAGCCTTTTTATGTTTTTATGGAGGTGACCTCTTTGAAAATTTTCATAAAGTAGATGCGCGTTCGTCCCGTATAATTAGCGTTTCTCCCCCATCTCGGCCACAATCGGAGAGAGAAACTCTTTCAAATCCTTTACTCGTATTTTCAATTGCGAGGTTGGATCTCCTCCCCCCGCGTATACCCATTCTTTATCCAGGACATGCGTATCAAGGACGTAGGTAAGGGCATCCGCATGGTCATGCCCAACTGGTGGCACTCCTCCTACGGAATAACCGGTAGTTTCTTTCACTGTCCGTGGATCTGATAGTTTAATCCACTCCGCACATGTGGCATCTCGTAGCTTCGGTTCTGATACCCGTCTGTTGCCTTGTACGATCGCGAGGATGATCCCCTGGTTTGATTCAAAAACCACGGATTTTACGATGTCCTCCTTTTTGATCCCTAACGTTTTTGAGGAGGCATCTACAGAACTCGTATCCTGATGCGTTGGGAGAATCTTTGCTTGGACGTTCTTTTCCTTCAACCAGCGTTTGAGTTTCTTGCTTCCTTTCACAAGGATCCCTCAGACACGTTTTTTCCCCTTCCTAAAATCGATGAATTGTTTGGAAAGCTGGATTAACAAGCAGGGAGTATAAGACAAGTGGGAGATTCACTATCCTTTCACCGCATGTAGAATACCCATTGCCAAAAAGCCAAATCCTACTCCGAGTAGCCACCCAATCCACTGTTCAGCTTCCAGGAATAAGTTTCCCAAGGCACCACCTATGAGGATACATCCAATGAACAGTAAACCCGCAGCTCGATCTACGTTGTCGCTATCTCCGGCTCGTTCTTTCTCTTGCTTGGGTAAGTTTTCTTCTTCCATGTGTTTCCCTCTCTTTCAGTTTCAAGAACGTACTTTAAATATACTTATAAGGCCCATAATTTGATCATTCAGGGAAATACTTAATGTTCTTCATTTCCTTCTTCTCAGGAAGATAAAGGATGCTAAGGTAGGTTCGGAGTTAAAAAAGAAAAGCTAAAGAAGGTATACCAGTTTACTTGGAATAAGAAGATAAGGGTGGGGTCAAGAGATTCAGTGAAGGATTTCACAGTAGCAGCTTCCCATAACCACTCTAGCCTGTGGATTGTATTGGCGCTGGTGCTAACGTAGCGATGATTTTGCTGTGGTCGTAATTCTTAATCTACTGTTGTCTATTTGCTTTAACTTTTCTCTCTAACCCTTTTATGCAAGATGTATGCTACTATAAAAAAGCCCCCAGCGGGGATGAGAGCAGGTAAGTCTTGTTTTGGAGCCGGCCCGGGGAGGCTTATTGGAGATGGTACCCTAATGCTTGCCAAGAACAAGGCAAGGAATATGATGACTCCACCAGCAAGGATAGTGAAATAAAAAGCAACCCTGTATTTCCGTTCAAACCACAAGATGCTGAGGGTAAGAAGCGAAATCCCAATGGCGAAATCAGTAAGCGGAAGAAAACCCATAAGGAGAGGAGAGCTTGGGATGAATAGTACTGCTATAAAGGTCGCTAAGAGGAGGAGCCCGAGACGTTTCCACTCCACTTCATTTATATTTCGCATCATGCTTTTGGAGGAGGTTTCCCTTTTAGTTAACATTCTTTCAATACCGAAGAGGGCAAGGGAAAGAACCACGAACACAATGAAGAGTTCAGAGCGGAGTATCGGGAGAAGAGGGAAGAAAGGTTGGAAGGTGTCCCCCCCATCCCCTGGTGAAGAATAACCCTAGGAGTGGTAGCATAGCACTAGTCGTTCTGAGTATTTTAGATTGAAGGCTCATATTCTCTCTTGTGTAAAAGAAGAAAGCCGAGCCAACGATTGCAACCGAAAAAATAAGAAATGAAATTAAGGACAGAGTACATCCTCCTAGTAGAACCATTCATTACTTTCGCGATCGAAGTCACGGGTTCCCGCATATGTCCAACTACTTGGAAGTTGCGCCGCGTAAGATTGAGCCGGGCCTATCTGGATGTCTGGCTTAATAAGAGTTTCTATACGTCCGTTCTCCAACCATTTCGTCTTATAAGTAGAGACAAAGAGCCAAATATCTAAGAAGTACACCAGTTTACCTCCACTATGATCTTGGGCTTCTTTAAACTCTCCAAGATTTATTGATTTAAAAGCAACTTTCACGGCAAGCGCAGCAACTATCGTAGCCCCAGCTACTCCAGTGAACGGGGTAAGAAGAGTTGCTACAGCCAAAGCTGTACCCCACCATTTGCAGGCTTCATCCATAGCATAGATGAAGTCATTAGCAAGTCCCTCCTCAAACTTGTACCAGATTTGCCAACGATATGGGATATTACCCATCCATGAAAAACTTTTCCTTTTATATATACACGCTGAGAATCACCACTACCTCCGCCACCGTCGATCATGAGAAGTTGAGAGGTTACCTCGCCAGTTATTAGTTGCAGAAGAGTAGTAAGCGTTTATCTAAGGTAGGCAGTGTCTCCCGTTATCGCGTATACTGCTAGAAAGCCACTTACTCTTGCATCTGTTGGCCCGCTTCCAAGAGGGATAGCATTGGACTCGTATTTCGCGATCTGATTAGCAAAACACGAGGCAACTAAGTCTCTTCCAGGCGTCTGTGAAAGCTTCCCTGCAAACGTCTTCCACCGACGCTGTTTACCCTGCACCGAGATCCCCTGCTTCGAACCGTGTCCGACCCATATGGTCGGCCCGTATGTTCTCCATGAGAGGAGATAGTAGCGTGGGCTTCCGTAGGTGACCATCAAACTGTTCGTCCTTGCACGTATAATGCTACTAGTTAGTTCCACTTCCTGTGACCTATCGAGTTTCACGGTTAAGGGGGATGGTATCGATGTAAGTAACGCTGGTGTAACAGCCATTGAGAGTGATAGAACCAAGATAAAAGCGTAGGTTGTTTTCGTTATACCTTGTTTTTCTAGTTTTTTGGGTGAAATTTTTTTCACCTCGAAGGNNNNTATTTAACTTTTACGGTAAGAGTTGTTACTTATGAATTTCCTATTCCCCTCAGGTACTCTCCCGTGAGGCTCTCGCTCTTCTTAATTTTAACATTTTTTCGGGTATTTCTCCTTCAATCTCTGGATTCAACAAACGATTTAACACGACAGTTCAATCCAGTTTCTTTTCGTTAGAGGAAAGAAGAAGGGTTAAGTATGAACGCCGTTCTCAGTATCCTTTCCCTTGTATCTTGAGGGTTCTTTTAGTAAAAATTAAGAACTCATCAGAAAATTGGCGAGAACTCACTTGCACTCTGGACATTTAATTTTACCAGGTAGTTCTCCAACAGCTTGACGCAGTTTTTCTACACCACTAGTTACCAAGCTTCAGTCAATTTGTTTCGCTTTTCTCGCTTTCTCGATCTTTGGATATAATCTGTGAAATTACGGCCTCTACTACAGCGTACAACTCTTCCTTCCCCCCATCGTTGATGATGGTGAAATCTGCCATGGCAATTGGGCCGCCTTTTTCGAGGTGTTCGATTTCAGCAAAATCTCGTTTCATTGCTTCTTCTTTGGACAGTGGTCGGGTGTCTCTACTGGCTAACCGTTTGTACCGCAACCATTTTGGGGTAAACACGTGTAGGAGGTAAAGCTTTGTATCAAGGTGTTCACGAAGGTACTTGTACTCCGACCACGAATAGAGGCCATCTATGACAGTCTTTCCTTTGGAGAGAGCTTTTCTTATTTCAGGAAGCAGCAGCTTGGCGAATGCTCCCATCCCATACGTCTCCCGTAGTTGTTCGCGGACTTTCTTTTCGTTAGCCTCGGTCACGGCAAGGTTATGTTTTTGAAGTTCTTTAATGGTTAACTTCCCAAAGTGTATTACGTTCCAGCCGTTTTCCTTAAGGTACTCTACGACGATGGATTTTCCGCTACCTGGCATACCCACAATGGCGATAAATGGGGGGGTAGAATGAGACTTGTGCATGATGATGCCTCTTACTTAGAGATTGCTAAGTGTAGAGGAGTTATACCTTTTAAGTTTGGACGATCTCAAGACGGCCTCCTACCGTATTTACCGACCGTTCCTACCCCCTTCACCGGAAATTGGGGCAGAAACCCCACTTTAGTGGTGGGAGAATCTCACGAACCAAGAAGAAGGGTTCTCTTCTACCTTCCTGTATTACCCTCTGCCTGAGTATAATACTGTAGATTTTGTACAGTATATGTAAAAAGGAATTGGGAACCTCACCTGTCTCATCATAGAGGAAGATCCAGATTTAAAAAATAAGTAAGAAAAACTAGGAAAGAGTGTCGGAAACGCTCTCTTGCTAACTCCCCTAAGGTGGTATTTGGTAAAAACCCCTTACTTTAAGCACCAGCTCTCAGGTGAGAAAAATCGAAGGTAAATCACAGGAGAAGATACCAGACACCCTTTTTGTTGTTTTACATGAGAGCGGTAACATCATTTTTATGTATCCCTCCCTTGGAGAACGCAGTCACGTTGTTTCATCACTTGTGAGCGCTATTTTCACTCTAGGAGAGGAGCTATCGGGAGTCATGACCGAAGTTGTGCATACGACCTTAGGCGAACGAGAATTCTTTTTTATTAAAGAGCAGGGGATTATTTACTCACTTTTTGTCTCCAAAGAGCTCGATGGAAAGCAGGACTTTGATAATTTGCTATTGACCTTAGTGGATGTAATCAAGAGTGATTTTCCAGCAGATATTGAAGGAGGCATCGTAGAAGCAAAAGGGCACCCTAAAGACTTGGAAAAAAAAATTGAAGCAACCATAGAGCAGTTTATGATTGAAGAACCGTACGATGTCATGAGAGGGGTGGAGCAAACCTTTCCCCTTTCCGATGTAAGCCAAATCTTAGGCAAGGATAACTTTGTACAAGTTTTCAGGGGGTTATTAGCTGGAAAAAAAGTGGTTGTACTTGGCTACGATCCTTCCCTGATTTTAAAGGTTATCCACTCTATTACCCCTTTTTGGCCAGAGCACCTCAAAGTAGTTTTAGGAACTGAGCTGGACAAGATTAAAGAAGAAGAGAAAACTTTCTTCGTGACAGTCAGGTGGAGGGAAGACGAAGTCCGGGGGAAGGTTGAGAATGCTACGTATATAGACTTAGACTCGTCTTTTAAGAAAAAATTTGAAGAGGATTTGCTCTTTGAGAAGTTAGACGAGATATTAGCCCTAGAAAGTGAGGAAAGCAGAAAATCTATGCTCAAAAGCGAGATAGTCACCCTAAAAATAATCGTAAATGATGTCAAAGAACTCTTGGCTGAGGCGGAAGGTGGCCTTCGCCTAAAAACGTTACGGAAAAAACTAAGCAACAAGCATCCGAAAGAAAAGGTCAAGTACGTACTTGACGTTTTGATCAATGAGGAGAGTCCCATGGTAGAGAATATACGAACGCCCTTCTTTCATCTTTTTTAAGTCTCGTAGTAGCACTCCTCATTTTTCAACGGGTGTGTCTCCTCTTTGAACTAGTTTGGCATCTCTCGAACAATCGTTTAAATTGCATATTTCAAGTTGAATCGTGTAATTAATGGAAATCAGTTAGAGAGTGTTATGAACATGAAACCAAAGGGAGAGTTTCTCATATGCATTCTTGTAGCAGTATGCTTCTCGACAGTTTATGGTGCATATACTAACCCCACGCAGATAACTTTGGTAGCGACGCCGTTTTCTCCTCCCGAAAACGTTGCAACATGGAAGGTACGACTCTGGACTGGGTTTATTGGATATCTCATACTCACTATCGCTCTTAGCCTCCTCCTCTGGAATTCCTACAAGGCATGGCAACTGCAAAAGGAAGAGCGGAGAAGGATTCTCCAGTACTTCGGGTTATACATTTTCTTTTACATGCTGGCGACGCTTTTCATGACTATAGAAGCAGGAGTGTTTAACCTGTGGTACGGTTTGTCGTTTCCTTTGGCGATCCCCCTTAGTATACTGTTCAGCGGGTTTGCCCCATTTTTCCTTTTGAAGTTCAACTATTGGGTAGTTAACCGTGAAAAACCCGAAATAATTCGAAATCTCTCCGTTCTTCTACCATTAGCGGTACTTATTGGATTTATGATCCTCCAAGGGATTACTATTGTTTCCCGGGGGTTGCTCTTGGCAGTAAACTTGATCGCAGTGATACAAGTAATGATCTTCGTCTCCACTGCGCTGAGGGAAGAACTAAACGTCATGAAAAAAGTAAGTCTTCAAACACTGCTTGCAGGACTCATCGCTTCGTTAGGATTCTTCTTCTTCTATACATTAGATGCGTTGAATCCCGTTCCATATTCTGTCATTATGAATTTTGCCTTCCTTTCGGGGTTTTTGGCTTCGGTCTTACTCTTCTTAGGGACAGTTATGCCAGAATGGTACGTGTCTTGGATTCGCAACCATATTAGCTAAACTTCCTTTTTCAATGGTGTTTAAATGGTAGGAGGCCCCTCCTCTTGGTGATCCTCATTCCTACCATAGCGCTTCCATATCTTTTCTCTCAATTAATGCCCGCATTTCTTCATTAGATGGCCTCTCTGACATCTTAAAGCAACTTGCTGCCTCAAGCACGTTAGGTAGTAGTGGCCTGTCTCCTGCGGTTATTACGAATACTTGGGGATGTGAGAGCACCCAATGAACTGCTAAATCAATGGCAGATTGTTCTTCCAGCGGCTTATACCAAGTGTTTCTTCTACTCTCCTCATCTTCCCGCCATCGTCGTTGAGCAATTGATTTGATCGTCTGCACTGCTACTCCACGATCGTGGCACCTCTCAAGGAGAGTTTTGAACTCTTTGGCATACTTGGGGTTTTGCATCAATGGATAGTTCAGGGGAAGGAGCACCGAGTCCAAAGCAAATTCGTCTAAACTCCGTAGGTGCATTTTTGGAGCATTTAACCCATGCCCCGTAACCCCTATGAAACGCACTAAGCCACTTTCACGAGCTTCTATTGCAGCCGTTAGGGCGCCATCTTCACTAAACACGGTTTCCCATTCCTCTGGATCCGTGAGGTTGTGGAACTGAATGAGATCTACTCGTTTCACTTGCAATCGTTCGAGTGAACGTTGTATTTGGTTCTTAGCTGCTGTGTAAGTTCGTTTGTCAATCTTAGTTGCAAGAAAGAAGGCATCTCTGTGGTGTTCCATCCATTTCCCTATCCTTACTTCTGAATCTCCGTAACTTGGGGCGGTATCAATGTGGTTTACACCGTACTCTTGTAGAATACCTAAGGTCTTCCTTGTTTCTTCTACTGTTGCAGTGTTGAGTGCATATCCTCCAAAAATTGCGGCAGAGCTTGGGTGATTTGTCTCTCCAAATGGCCGTTTCGGGATCTGTTTATCCGTTTTCCTCATTCTCTATACTGCCTTCTTCAATTCTCCTTAAAAGTTCATTTCCAGTTGAATACGTCACAGATGCGGAGCGTACAAAAAGACGTTACATGAGTCAGAATTACTTGAGTTTTTCTTTGATCTTAACATAGTTCTTAGAAGTTAGAAGTGATTCTTGGTGAGAATCCATCTTCCCTTACGAATTACCC
>JABAHS010095942.1_pt2 | contig 12802 bp, 8 predicted proteins | sample 7062111 | NCBI WGS metagenome assembly JABAHS01 (sample SAMN14534600, study PRJNA622989) | marine sediment metagenome | biome: marine biome [ENVO:00000428]; feature: marine pelagic biome [ENVO:01000023]; material: deep marine sediment [ENVO:00002113]; isolation source: pool of 4 deep marine... | reverse complement strand
TTGCATTGGATCTAATTCCCCTTTTAATACTCGTACAAAATTGGGATATGGGGCGGTCATGATAAAAGCCGCATCCAGTGGATCTTTATCCCCCAAGATCCGTGCCCCCCTGCACTCCCCATGCCACAGGTCAAGATAAATATTTACATCTTTTTCCAAAGCACCCTCAGCTTTGATTTCAAATACCAGGTCACCTTCCCACTTTTTCGCAACCTGAGCATATTTCTCATTTGTATTTAAATAATCCTTGAAACCTTCCAACCAGTCTTGTTGAGGAAATATTCCCGACATGTGAACCTCCTTAGATATAAAAAATTATAATCGATCATTACCCTTTGTTCATTATAAAAATTAAAAAGAACCGCCGTAAGACGGTTCTTTGGTTGCGCTGGGAGGGAATCGAACCCTCACGCCTTGCGGCACGTGGCCCTCAACCACGCCTGTCTACCAGTTCCAGCACCAGCGCTGGCAAACCGTATTATAATCTGCCACAGATAGATGTCAAGCGTGCCATCTAAACTCTTTATACGGGAGAAAAATTCATGCGAATAGTGCTAGATGCAATGGGAAGTGATAATCATCCTGAACCCGAAGTGATTGCAGCAGTAGAAGCTGCAAAAAGGTTTGGGGATGAAATTTTACTCGTTGGTCGAGAGAACAAATTAAATCCATTCCTGGACAAACACAACAAAAACAATGCGCCTGTAAAAGTGATTCATGCACCGGATGTTTTTGAAATGTCCGACAAAATTTCCGGCAGTGCTCTGAGACGCTCTGAAAACTCAATGAGCGTCAGCATGAACTTGATCAAAGAAGGTCAGGCAGATGCTTTCGTAACAGCAGGGAACACCGGTGGAGCAATGGCGATTGGACTTTTCAAATTGGGAAGAATTAAGGGGGTCAAAAGACCAGCATTATGTGTACTTTTCCCAGTAAAAGGTGGACATGCAGTGGTCACAGATGTTGGTGCTAACGCCATCTGCAAGCCTGAATTTCTCCTGCAGTTCGCGATCATGGGGTCGCTTTATGCGCAAACAGTACTCGGGATTGAAAACCCCCGTGTGGGTCTGGTTTCCAATGGGGAAGAAGCAGGAAAAGGAAACGAACTTGTCAAAGATACTTATCCCCTGCTTGAAAAAAGCGATTTGAATTTTATTGGCAACATAGAAGGCAAGGAATTGTTCGGTGGAGAAGTCGATGTAGCAGTCACAGATGGATTTACAGGAAATGTGATGGTTAAAACGAGCGAAGCAGTAGCCAAATTGCTTACCCAACAATTACGAGAGCACCTGATGGCGACCCCTGTTACTAAAATCGGTGCGTTCCTTGCAAAGCCAGCATTTGCTGAATTAAGAAAAGATCTGGACCCCAGTGAGGTGGGTGCTATTCCTTNNGCTATTCCTTTGCTTGGATTGGATGGCTTGGTTCTCGTAGCCCATGGGAGATCGGACCACAGAGCATTGTTCAGCGGAATCGTCAAAGCAAGGCAAGCTGTAGAAGCTGATTTACTAGCAACATTGAGAAATGCAATTCAGGAAAAATTAAAATAGTCAATTTTGAGAAAGATTCAAAACATTCAAGCCAGGAAGAATAATCCTGGCTTGTTTTTTTCTAATTAATTACCATATAGAATGATAATCTCTCAAAATTTTATCAATCAATTGGTTAAAATTTGGATTGAACCTTGATTGTATTCTTTCCTCTTCTGCAAGATACCAAGAGACAATTTCATCCGCCCCACGGTAGAAAGGGATAGATGCACTAAAATTAGGGACCAACCGTTTAATTTTTGTATTATCAAAAATCATTGAGTGGGTTTTGTCACCTAACAATCCTGCACCCCAGCCTGCATCATAACGCTGGATAACATCAGAGGGAACATGAACAATTTTGGCTTCAACTCCGGCAGCATCCGCAATTGCAAATACAATTTGGTCCCATGTTAGCAACTCATCAGAAGTAATGTGAAAAGAATCTCCTAATGCATGGGGGTTGCACAATAAACCAACAAACCCTTTAGCAAAATCCCGATGATGTGTCAAAACCCATAATGAGCTACCATCACCATGGACAATGATCTCCTCCCCTTTCAGCATTCTATGCAAATAGGTTGATCCTCCAGAAAAAGGCAGCAGTGTGCGATCGTATGTATGAGAAGGACGTACAATCGTAAACGGGAATCCTTGTTCATCCCTTGCCCGAATTAATGCCTCTTCGCAAGCAATTTTATTTCTAGAATATTGCCAAACCGGATTGTCAAGAGGGGTTGATTCTGTGACCGGTAATGTTCTTGGAGGTGTTTGGTAAGCAGAAGCAGAGCTGATAAAAATATATTGCCCCACCTTGCCGGAGAAAAGCTCAATATCCTTTTTAATTTGGTCAGGAGTAAACCCAATCCAATTGACAACCGCATCAAAATATTTCCCGGCCAGTTTGCGTCTCACTTCATCTAGATTGTCATAATTTGCGTTCAACATTTCTACACCAGGAGGAACAGGTCGTAATGATTGCCCCCGATTGAGTAAGGTGACTTCATACCCTTCTGAAATTGCTGCGGGGGTACAGGCTGAACTGATCACCCCTGTACCGCCGATAAATAATACCTTTTTCATAATTCTAATATCCTTTCTAAACCGGCAGCATTGAAGTCTCAATCCAAGGTCAGGTCCGATTGTGGGACGTGGAAGAGTTCTTCTAATTGATTTGAACTGCAATTTGCTAGATAATTTCGAAATGCTTTGGCCTCTTTGAGCAAAGGAATAATTTGGTCTAAAGACATTTCTGGATAGTTTCTAAACTTGCTAGAATCTTTCGCTGGTCTAAGTATAAGTGTTCCTTCCGTTTCTGGGGAGATATTGATCTTTCCGCTATTTTCTAACCATTCCAAACCTAATCGAACAACCGATTTGGAATGTGCCATTGCTGCAGCTAAGTCTTCCAAGTTCGTGATGCCATTATTTCTTGAGATGACAAACTTGCATAAACCTGACAACCGAGTAATAAATGGTTTAAATTCATCCAGTTCCGGATTATTCCCATAAAGCAGGATCTTCTTTGGTTGAACTCTATTTACCACATTTCTTAAATTGGACAAGGAATAGGGAGAATGCCAAATTACCAGTACTTCACTTAAAGATACATCATTGCGGCTAATCCCCGCTACTTTCTGCCGGTCTGGCCCTTCTGCCCAAATTAACATCTCAGAATTCTTTTCAACATATTGTTTCATATGTTTTTGTGGCTGAGAGTACCTACGGCAGTCGATAAGCTCAATATCGGTATAGATTGGGTCAGTTTCTTCTGGTTCAATGATCCTGAAATCGAGCAGTTCTACTTGGAGCTGTACATCTCCCCTGAAAAAGCTTTTTCTTGCTGAGTATGCCAGATCAAAAATGCCTTTTGGCAAATCCCATCCTGCACCCTGCCACCAAACAATCTGCTGCTGGACACCATTCTGGCCTTCAACCATTAATCTTAAATGTTCTCCAGAACGGCCAAGACTAGAATAACTTACCAACCTAAGTCTTTCAGATACAAATAACAAAGGAGGATTTCCAGGGCCAAAAGGTGCTAATGGGTCTAACTGATCCACCAAGTCAAGGGATATCTGATCCAAATCGAGAACCGCATCGTAAACCAGTTCCGGTTCATAATCCTCCTCTCCCATTTGTTGATCCACCTGATCAGAAAGGCATTCCCGGAATCGATCAATGAGATATTCCTCAAGTGCCAACCCAGCAGCCATAGGATGGCCACCAAATCCTGCTAACAAATCGCTGCATGCCCCAATCGCCTTGCTAATATCGAATNNCCAGTGTCAGTATAACCGTCGGTTTGTGAAATCTCTCAACTAATCGGCTGGCAACAATTCCGATCACACCTGCTGGCCAATTAGGACCAGAAATCACCAAAGCTGATGATTTTAGCAGCGAAGGATTTCTCTCCAATTGAGACAAAGCAGCTTGGAAAACTTGGCTGGATAGTAATTTCCTCTGGGCATTAAGCCCCTCCAGTCGATTCGCCAGCACCCGGACTTGACTTTCATGATCAGAAGTAAGAAACTCAACGATGCCATTGGCGTCACCTAACCTACCAAGTGAATTTAATCTCGGTGCAATGCTGTAACTGATATCCTCCTCACTTACAAAATCAGGTAAGATTCCAGCATTTTCCATCAAAATCTGTAAACCCAGCCTGTCAGTTGTTCTTAAGACCTGCAATCCACGCTGTAGCAAATAGCGCGTTTCACCATGTAAATACGCAATGTCTGCAACAATCCCGAGGGCTACCAGATCTAAAAATTTCTTTAATTCACCAGAACGAGCCTGATTTATGAATAGAGCTTCAACAAGTTTGTAGGCAACCCCAACGCCTGGTAATGAAGATAGGGGGTGCTCTTCCGAAAACAATTTTGAATTAATGATTGATTCAGCACTTGGCAGATTTTCAGGAAGATCATGGTGATCCGTAATAATAAATCTAACCCCCCGGTCTTTTGCGTAATTTACTGCGTCATGGGCGGTGATCCCTGTGTCGCAGGTAACAATCAATTGGACACCGTTGTCAATCATTTTAGCTAAATTTGGGATATTCACACCATGAGATTCCGTGGCACGAACAGGAATGTGAAACTCAACATTAGCACCTAGCATGTTCAGTGCTGAAACCAATACGGTGGTCGCAGTTTGCCCGTCTACATCAAAATCACCCCAAACCCCAATCTTCAAACCATCAGAAATAGCTGTTTCGATCAAGCCTACCGCTTCAACCATCCCTTGCATCTCAAAAGGTGATGAGGGTTGAAAATAATTAGGATCAAGAAATGCGCGTGCCTGTTCAAATTGGATGATACCGCGTGAAACAAGGACACCAGCCAACATTTCATTTCCTCCAGCGGCATCTAAAACGCTAGCAGGTATTGTATGCCGAGCTGCTTCAATCCATCTCATTATTAAAACTCAATCTCAGGGATTTGATCAAAGTCAAAACTGATGTCCACCTCTTGATTTACCACAACTTCATGGTCTTCAACTTGGCCAGCCTTTTCTCCGCGATCACACAAGGAGCGGTACACACAGAATCGACATTGACTCCTGTCATCTGTTTTAGGAAAATCGGATCGATTTTGGAGAGATAGGATTTCAAACACCATACTTTGAAGATACCGCTCATCTTCAGCCAGCTGTACAGCGCTGTACTGAAAGGTCACGGGGTTTTCAGGATTGTTAGGGTACCAGTAAATCATTTTGATTTTATCTGGATCCACACCTGACACGTTGATTAATTCACCTCCCGATTTTGCTAAAACATAAGGATATACTTTGCTTTGCATGCGCGATTCCAAATCCGCCAGAGAACTCGGTTTCCTGCTGGTCTTCCAATCATAAATGAAATAATGATTTTCGGTATCGATCACTACCAAATCGAACTTGGCCAGTAAGGCATACTCTCCAAGAGCAGCAGCCAAGGGTTGTTCCGGGAATTTACATAAATTCAAATCTACAGGGAGAGCACTTATAAAGTGATTCCACCAAATTTGCAGGTTCTCCCCCATCTCTAAATTCGATAATTTACTTTCTGGCAAACCAAGTAAATATTGATGAACGATCTGATGAAATTCTGCACCCTGCTGCATCCATTTTTCATTTTCAAGAGCAGGTTCAGCTTCCAGTGCAGGCCAGGAAAGGTCAATTCCATAACGATAGTAAAATCGCCTTTTGCAATCCAAAAAATCCTGCAGGCTCGATTGACTGAACTGAAAATCATTCGAAATTACCATAGTTATTCTCCTTGGCAAATACCTGTAAAGCTACCAACGGCAATGCCTGTTGAGTCTCTCCTCGCCGGCCTGTGTTCCACGTGACCACTAATTCTTGTTTTGCCCTGGTGATTCCGACATACAGCAGTCTCAACCTTTCGCGCACATAATCGAGACGGGCCTTTTCCGTCGCTTTTCCTTCTTGATATCCAGCATTTTGCCCAGGATTTATCAACAAATCTAATTGAGCCAGAGCCTCAGCCTGGAGATTGAGCCTATCGCGGACAAACCATTTCTCCGGTATATATTCATCATAAAGCTGGCCTGATGGAAAATCATAATTATTTACAGACATCAAATACACCCGATCCCATTCAAGTCCTTTGGCTTTATGCATAGTTGCCACGACAACCTTCCCACGGTATCTGTCTGGATCAAATCCACTATCATCATCACTGAATCCAAGGAAACGGCGTTCATTTTTGGCAATCACAGCTAGTTCTTCGGTCAGTTCTGGTAACCTCCAGTCATTATTCTGCCTGATTGCCCGCCCAAGCACTACAGCGAGCTTGTGGGCGATTGCTAGTTCTGTTGAATTGTCAAACAAATCCTGGCCAAACGTGAGTACCATTTGATCGACTGGTAGCAGCACTGCCCCTTGCCACCTGCGGATCACATCCCTGAATTCAGAGATGTGTTCAAGGACACCTGAAGAAACACCCTCTTCCCGGAGATCATCTAACCTATCCCTTCCCGGCATTGGCCAGAGAAAATCTTCAACAAACTCTAACTTTTCTATCCAACCAGAGACCAACCTCAAACGATCTGAGAACTGTTCATCCTCCCGATCCTCTCGCCGCCAGACTTGATAAACCCTGGCCAATCGTTTGGCAGATTTAGGATCGGAAAGATACTGCATGATGTTAGCAATGGCACCTGCTGCCAGCCTGGTGGTTGAACTGGAGCGTAGAAGATTATCAACAGGTTCTATACCTCGGTCGCGTAAGTGATCGACTAACTGAAATCCCCTCGTGTTTCGGGGGACCAACACGGCGGCTGTCCTGTTCGGATTGTTCTCTAGCCAACTTGTCACGGAATTGGCAACCACGCTCAATTCTTCTCCCGGAGAAAAATTGTTTTCAACCAAATATATTTTTTCAGGAGCATCTACTGGATTTGGCTGTGGATCACCTGGAGGAGTGGGTTTGATGTAAGGAATATCCAAAGCATTTCGAACCTCCTCACGCGGATGCTCATTTTTGGTCCAATCAATGAGATGGTTCGCCAGGTCAATAATTGATTGGCTCGATCGTCCAGAATTTGGCAATTCTCGTGAGAAGTCAGCCTCGTTGCGAATAAAATCTCTGAGATGTTCTGGATCTGCTGTCGTGAAGGTTTCGAAAATTGCCTGGTTCGGATCTCCCACTCGAACCCAGTTCCCATTGGGACTTGCCAACTCGCGGAGGATGTTTTCTTGCAACAGGCTGCTGTCCTGGGCTTCATCCTCCAGGATAAACGGCCAACGACCTCTCAACCGTTCCAAATATTGTGGGTCAAGCTTTATCGCCTGCAATCCCAATCGAATCAAATCATCGAAATCGACAGCGCCGCGATACGCCAAAGCACGCTGATAGCTATCATAAATGGCGATTCCCATCTGCGCTAATTCCAACGGTGTCTGCAATCTTTCCAACCTTGCACCCAACTGACCAGGGCTCAATTCATGATCTTTTGCATATCGGATAAGCGCCAGGGAAATATCACTTACTAAATCAGGCAACCGCTCTCTCTTCAGCCAGTTGAGTTTGTTCTCATCACCATCAAGGTTTTGAGCAAAATACGAATCAAGAACATTTGGATTTGATTTTAGCCAGGCCTGAACCACTTCCTCACGGATCGAATTTGCTACCCTCTCATCGATAATCTGAAAATCTTCCGCCAGCCCCGCTAGAGCAGGCCGTTCCCTGACAATATCATGAGCCAGACCATGTAAAGTGCGCACCCGGTACCCCACTCTTGGCAACAACCCTTTACTCTCGATAAATTCACCCACCCTCCTGGAAAAATTGTCCACAGCGGAATTTACCAGGGTGACAATCAAAATTTCTTGGCCCGCTTCTAAATATCCTCCAGAGATCAAATTTGATGCCAAAACAGAAAGCGTCCAGGTTTTTCCGCTCCCCGGTACTGCCGCCACACCCATATACCCCCCTAGATAAGCAAGCACTTCTTCCTGTTTTGGCCTGGGGATAAATTCTGCCATTAAGCCAATCCTCGATTTTCAGCTAATATCTGCTGGTAAACGCGTTGCAAGACGCGCAGCAAAAGCCCTTCGTTTTCATAACCGGATTCGGAAAGCTCACTCAAACCTAGAAAAACTTTCTTTCTGCATCGACGAACCAGTCCAAGCACTAAACGGTACAAGGCTTCTTGGCTGGTCTCAACCTCATCCAGATCGGTCCAATAGCGATCTATCGACCAGTTGCGATTTAGAACATACGGATGCGTTAGAGGTTGATATATGCGCTCATGCCAACCATAGCTAGCAATGTCTAGCCAGAACTGAAAATCAACGGCTTTGTTCCGCATCAAGAATGTATATGCCGGGGCTAAAAGAACTGCCTCATCACCTTCAATCTGCCAACTGCGAATATACTGGGCTGCGACAACACCATCTTGCAACATCTCGATGTATTCTTTTCCCAAAGGTTGATTAGAGAGCAATCCACTCCCTGTTACCCAGCGGAAATTGCGAATTGAATCGATTAAGTTAGCTGTCGTCTCACCAGCAGACAACTGTGAATGAAAACCATATCCAGGTTGTGCAAGGACTTCTCCAAAAATCCGGCCTAAAAAGAAATCCAAAGCATTCTGACCGCTTTCCCGGTAAGTTTCCAGCCAGATCCTGAGGTGGTCATAATACCCACCCATGGAAAAAGTTATCCGCTCTTGCAAATCAGGCTTGATGCTCCCAAAACTATATAGCACAGCCTGCCCATTCTCAATGTTGAAAATCCTCTCAGATAGCAGCTGAGCCCTCACCAAATCCATCCCTTCGATTACCTGAACAAGCATGTAGGCGACATCAAATCGGGTGGGGATTACCCCCCATTCAGGATGTGCCAACAAAGCCAGTGTGATTAAGGCTTGAGAAACTGGCTCATCTCTAAGAGATCGTGAAGGTCGATGAGATCGTGTTGGGACTCCCAGCAGTTTAAGCTTATCTGAAAGAGAAAAACGCAGTGCATCAGATAAAAATGGAGATAAAACTACGATTTGGCTTGGCGGAACACCCTGGAAATTAATTAATTCCGCAATGTTTTCTGCCACCCAATCAAGCATATCTGGAAAATATCGCTGCGATTCCAGATCAAATACTTCCTGGAGATTAGATTGGGTCAGAGTTATTTCTTGATTTAATTTCAACTGGTCTGAATCCTGCCTGTTCAATGCCTGACCAAAATATAATCCAACCTGTTCTAATACTTGGTCAACTGTGTATGATTTTTCAGGTTCTATCACCTGGTCACAAAGAGCGCTCAATCTATAAGCAGATTCCGGATCTGCACCAAGAAAAGTGCGATATCCTGCATCAGTATCGTAGATCAAATGTGCGGAACTAAGATCAGGCATCCAGTCCTTCAACAAATCGTGTTCGATTGGTGTAGTTTCTTCTAGGTTATCGACGATCAAATGCTGGTAACGTGACCGTAGGTATTCCCGGCATAAGATGCCCTCAGGCCAAAGATAACGCCAGAAAACCTCCAACTGCAGAGAGAAATCCAACAAGTTATTCTCCAGGCAATACTCCCTGAAGAGTTTAACTGCCACCTGTGAATCCTGGTAAATCCGCAACTGTTCTGGATCGCCTACGACGGCCAATTTCAGCCTGTCTCCAATTTCTTTGTAGCTGTATCCATTGAGTGCCGCTTTGTTCAAGTTATCGAGAATCTGGGTGTAAATCCGGTTGCGATTAATGGTGACTGAGTCGAACAGCCCTTCACTAAATAATGGGCGTACGATATGAGCGATAAAATATTGTGCCGTTTCTAAATTAAGAAAATTTGGCCGCTTTCCAGGATGGGCGAACCCGGCCTCTTCTGAGATTAAAGGCCAATACAAATCAACCATATTACGAGAAAGTGACCCGATTGTAGCTACATCGGGACGACGTCCCGTGATGGACTGTATAGCCTGCAAGTAAGGTCCTGCCAATGTTTTTTGAGGAACATAGACCATGACCCCATCATATGTAGTCTCGGCCAACTCCATCATTCTATTCACCCCCACGGTGGATTTGCCGCTTCCTGCGGGGCCCTGAATAAAAATTTTCTGGTCAATCATTTTTTATGCCATTGGTCAAGTTGATAATCAGGTAGCAAATAGAGATGAAACATTAACTTAAATAAATATACCATTCTTCAAAAATATTCGCTTACTATCAAAATTTTGGATGAGTGTAAACAAATTCCAAAAATATAATTTAAGTTCAATCCCGGATCCCAGCCATTAGCAAACCGATTTTTTCAGCAGTAGCTTCTTTCCGATCCATAACCCCCATTATCTCTCCTTCGAAAATCACCGCAATCCGGTCAGACATAGCCAAAATCTCGTCCAGATCTTCGGAGATCAGCAGGGTTGCTGTACCAGACTCACGCTGGTCAAACAAACATTTATGGACGTATTCGGTCGCCCCGATATCCAGACCCCTGGTGGGTTGAGCAGCGATCAAAACCCGCGGCTGGCGAGACAATTCTCGTGCCAGAACCAATTTTTGAATATTCCCTCCAGACAAACTCTTCACCAAAGTTTCCTGGGATGGGGTTTTAACACTAAAATCTTTGATTAACACCTCAGCATGTTGAGAAATATCATTTAGCCTTAAAAAGCCGTTACGAGAAAATGGCATCTGGTTATGTTCCCTAAGAATAATATTCTCAGCCACAGAAAACTCTTTTACCATGCCATCCTTCATGCGCTCTTCAGGAACATATGACATGCTGTGACGAGTCAATTCGCGGGGACTTTTCCCGGTAACATCCACACCTTCAATCAATACACTTCCAGAAGTCAAAGAGCGCAGCCCGTTGATCACTTCAGCTAATTCTTTCTGTCCATTTCCGGAGACACCTGCCAACCCTAAAATTTCTCCGGAATGAACCTCCAGGGAGACATCCTTCAAGGCCCGTGTTCCGCGGTCTCCTTGGGCGCATAATCGATCCAAAACCAACCTGACTTTTCCGGAATCCACGGTTCTCTCCACGCGTTTCAGGCTTACCTCACGTCCAACCATCATCTCCGCCAATTTCTCTTTGGTGGCCTCTTGCTTCGTGATGGTACCAATCATATGTCCATCGCGAAGCACTGAAATACGAGTGCTGATATCCAACACTTCATGTAATTTATGAGATATGAATATCAAGGCGTGACCATCATGAACCATTTGGCGCATCGTGACGAAAAATTCATCAACTTCCTGAGGAGTGAGAACCGCCGTCGGTTCATCCAAGATCAGCAAAGCAGCCCCTCGATACAACGCCTTCAAAATTTCAACTCTCTGTTGCTGCCCAACTGACAACTGCCACACTAATGCAGAAGGATCCACTCTAAGACCATAAATCGAAGCGAGCTCTTCAATCCGGGCAGAGACTTTATCAATATCTGTCATGAAACCCCGGGATGAGGGTAAACCTAAAGCGACATTTTCTGCGACGCTCAGCGAATCGACTAACATGAAATGCTGGTGAATCATCCCGATTCCCTTAGTAATCGAATCTACAGGGGAATTTATCTGGATAACATCACCATCCAAACAGACCTCTCCTTCTTCAGGTTGGTAAAGACCATATAAAATTTTCATCAGAGTACTTTTACCTGCCCCATTTTCCCCCAACAAGGCATGCACTTCACCCGAACGAACATCGAAATTTACTTTGTTGTTTGCTATTACACCTGGAAAACGCTTTGTAATATTGATCATCTCAAGATGAGAGATCTGTTTCTGCCCTGTAGGAAGTATTTTCGACTCTGCCATATATATATCCTCTAAGAGATGATCATATCAATCAATATTCTCGATATTAGATACTTAAAAAACCATTTTTCAATCAAAAACCTGTGGGGAGAACTTGGTTCTCCCCACAGAATTCATATAANNTTAATAAACCATTTTTCAATCAAAAACCTGTGGGGAGAACCAAGTTCTCCCCACAGAATTCATATAAAAATCTACTCAGCCAAATTGATTGTTATCGAACCGTCAATGATTCCCTGGACTGTATCATCAGCCAAGGTTGCAACTTCCGCTGGTAAGTCAAAACCGCTGTTGATTTCAACTTCGAGTCCACCATTTTCCAAAGTAATCAGGAAAGCTTCTCCACCAAAGGTACCATCTTCAATCATTGAGATCATTTCCTTAAGAACCACTTCCCAATGATATACCTGATTGGCAACTACAATACTGGGAGCCAGTGAGGTCTGGCTGGATTGAGTGCCAAACCACAGGACGCTATTTTCTTCTGCAACGCCAATTGCACCAACCACCATCTGAGCAGTTCCAGTCATGATATCAGCGCCAGCGTCAACATGTGTCGTAGCAGCTCCAGATGCAAGTGCAACATCCGAAAAAGATCCGATCCAGTTTGTATTGACCTTAACTGCAGGATTGGTTGCAGCTACACCAGCAGCAAAACCGTCCACATACAGTTTAGCGTCACCAGTTTCGATTGGTCCAACAACTCCAATCACCTCAGAATCAGTCAAGCTGGCAGCCATCACGCCCATCACATACCCGCCTTCTTCAGAACGAGCTTCGTAGGCAAATACATTTGTTACACCTTGGTCCACAAAAGTATCTACTGTGGTTCCCCAGGCAAAACTGGTTTCCGGAAAATCAGGCGCAATTTCAACCAGAGAGCTTCCATATTGAGAACCATGAGCAATCACCAGGTCATACCCTTGGGTAGCATAATCACGAATTGCGGCCGCAGCATCATCAACGACAAACATGCCCTCAGAGTATACGAATTCGAAATTTTCAGCGCC
>JABAHS010042428.1_pt1 | contig 12811 bp, 11 predicted proteins | sample 7062111 | NCBI WGS metagenome assembly JABAHS01 (sample SAMN14534600, study PRJNA622989) | marine sediment metagenome | biome: marine biome [ENVO:00000428]; feature: marine pelagic biome [ENVO:01000023]; material: deep marine sediment [ENVO:00002113]; isolation source: pool of 4 deep marine... | reverse complement strand
CTGTCGAGTACGCCGACCTCGACGGCCACCTGGACCTTCTCGACGACCCGGCCGCGGGCGCCGTCGTCCTGAAGAACGGCATGCTGCTACCCGGCATCGTGAAGGACCTCGAGCCGGGTTGAGCGCCCAGCAGCGACGTCGACGCCTTCAGAAACGGGGCAGGAGCGGACAGCTCGGTAACACCGATGCCCGTTATCACCGCGTACACCGCGGCATCCTGCACGGAATGCCGAAGGGCTGCTGCGGTGCTGGCCGCGAGTACCGATTCTCTCGCCGTCTTGTCTGCCGCTTCAGACATTGAGCAGCAGGTGCTCGCGCTCCCACGGGCTGATCTCGCGGTGGAACAGTCGCATCTCCTCGCGCTTGATCTCGTCGAAGATCATGCAGAAATGCTCGCCCAGGATCCTGTGGATATCCGTGGCCGCTTCGAACGTCGTCAACGCCTCGTCGAGCGTCAGCGGGATCCGGTAAGCGTCCTCATCCGGCTCGCCGGCCTCGGGCGGCCCCGGCTCGATCCCCTGCACGAGGCCCAGGTAGCCGCAGGTCAGGCCGACGGCGATCGCGAGATACGGGTTTGCGTCCACGCCGACGACGCGGTTCTCGAGCCGCCGGTCTTCCGGGCGTGCGTTCGGCACGCGCAGGCCGGTCGCGCGATTGTCGTAGCCCCACGCGAAATTCGTCGGTGCGCTGGATTCCTCGTCGAGGAAGCGCCGGTAGCTGTTCACGTAGGGCGCGATAATCGGCAACGCCTGCGGCAGGTAATGCTGGCTGCCGCCGATGAAGTGGCGGAAGAACTCGCTCTCGCTGCCGTTCGCGTTGCTGAACAGGTTCTTGCCGGTCGCGACGTCCACGATGCTCTGGTGCACGTGCATGGCCGAGCCCGGCTGGTCGCGCATCGGCTTGGCCATGAACGTGGCGAACATGTCGTGGTTGAGCGCCGCTTCGCGAATGATGCGCTTGAAGTAGAACACCTGGTCCGCGAGCAGCAGCGGATCGCCGTGGCTGAGGTTGATCTCGACCTGCCCGGCGCCGTCTTCCTGGATGACCGTGTCGATCGCGAGGCCGGCATCCTCGGCGAACTGGTAGATCGTATCGATGACCGGGCCGTAGTCGTCGACCGCCGACATGGAGTAGGACTGCCTGCTCGTGCGACGGCGCCCCGTCCTGCCCATGGGTGCCTCGATCGGTTCGTTCGGATCGGTGTTGGGCTTGATGAGGTAGAACTCGAGCTCGGGCGAAACCACGGGTGCCCAGCCGTGCTCGGCGAAGAGCCGGATGACGTTCTTCAGCACCTGTCGCGGTGCGATGCCGACCGGCACGCCATCCTGGCTGTAGAGGTCGTGGATCACCTGCAGCGTCGGTTCTTTCGCCCAGGGCACGGCCTTCGCCGTCGACATGTCGGGCCGCAGCACGAGGTCGCCCTCGGCCCACTGGTTGTCGATGTCCATCTCGACGTCTGTGCCCGATATCGTCTGGTAGAAAATCGAGACCGGCAGGTGGATAACGTGGTCGGGGCTGAACTTCTTCGCCGGCATCGCCTTGCCGCGCGACATGCCCGCGAGGTCCGGGACGATGCACTCCACTTCGTCGATGTCGCAGCCGCCGCTGTATGCCTTGAACGCGTCGGGCAGTTCGTCGAGCCAGTCCTGTATCTGGTTACTGATGGTCAGTGTCCGGCAGTCAAATCGTCGAGATCATACTCCATCAGTCGTTTGGGGACAGCGTCTTTGACCATCCGGTTAGGCGCGACCAGGTGACTGTCCTGAGAGGACTCCGATTACCTGTAGCCCGGTACTCGAAGTCACGGTTCCCGAATTACGCGCCGGATCGCGCCCGCTCGGTAGCGGAAGATACGGTCCAGCTGTCGCCGGACCAGGGGCAAGGCCAGAGCGCCGGCAGGCTCGAGCGGCAACCGGTACTCCACGCGATCGGTCATCCGCGTACCGTTCTCGCGCTCTGCAAACGTGTGCTGGTGCCTCCAGCTGCTGTAAGGCCCGCGGACCTGTTCATCGATGAACAGCTCGTTGGGCTGCCATCGGACGATCCGGGTGCGCCAGTTGAAGGGTACTCCGAACAGGCGCAGCCGATAGTCGATAATCGTTCCCTCCCCCATGTCGATCGGGGTCGGAGTCAGGATCCGAAAAGCGAGCTCGGGCGGCGTGATGCGTTGCAGGTTTTCGGCGTTGGCGAAAAAGGCAAAAACTTCGTCGACCGGTAGTGGCAAAGACGTGGCCGTCTCCAGGAAATGGTAACCCTCCTGCAGGGTGCCGTGGGATAGGATCGGTGCTGCGCCGCGCATGCTGTCTGCCAGTCACGACGTCAGCGGCATTACTCGCAGCGCGGCGCCGCTAGGCGCAGTAGCAGCGACCGCCAAGAGGACCCGGCTGACGCCGGGTCCGATTCTCTGCCTTGGCAGGGCCTGCGTCAGCGAGAGCCGCGAGCCTTTACTTCCCACATGTAGTCTTCGTGCGCACTGCAGATCCCGGTGAACGCCTCGGCGAGCGGATTGTCCGACAGCGCCTGGTTGATCTCCGAGCGCGCTGCCATCAGCGACTTCATGTCCGTGGCGCTCATGGTGGCAATACGGCGCACGTGCCCGCCGACGATGTGCTCCAGGTATCCCCAGGACGTGAGCTTCTCATCATCCACCATCTTGTCGTAAACGGGCGCGATCACCTGCTTCACGAGCGCGTCGGCCTGAGATTCACGACTGTCGCATACGAAGTACACCGAGAACACCGCGTTACCGGGCTCCGCATTGCCGGTTTTACCGGCGACGCTGCGCCAGATGTAATCCTCGTGCTCGTTACAGATCTGCGAAGCCTCGGTGTTCAGGTCTGCGTTCTTCGCATCGATCTGCTCGCCGATCTTTTTCTGTGCATCCAGCAATTCCGCGATCGACGGTGCGACGAAGAACATCCCCCGGCGCCACTTTCCTCCCGTGTGATGCGCGTAATAGCTGTAGCTGGACAGGGTGCCATCGGCCACGGCCGCGTCATAGATGGGCTTGTCGAGCTGCATGAAGATCTCGTCGGCACGATCCTGCCCGGTCAGATCGCAAACAGAGTACGTGCCGTACACGAATACTTCGGCAGGCTCGTCGGCTGCCTGGACCGTACCGGCGACGATCAGCAATACGCAACACTGGAGCGCCACCGCTCCTTTGAACAGGTTTCTCATTTATTTTCTCCCCAATGCCGGGCTTCTTACTGGCCCGGTAACAGTTCACCGATTATAGCCGGTTTCCCGATGTCCGGGCAGTTGTCGCTGCCGGTGCCAGGGCCGCAGAACCCGGGTTTTTGCAGCCGGTCGTCCGGAAGGAGTAAGCCCGCACAAAAGCATCAGTCCCTCATCACCGGGCCGTCAGGTAAGGGAATGGTGGACGCGTCATCGTTGTTGCCGGTTCGTAAAGCAAGAAGGCATAGACGCGATGAACACGAGCACCTTTGGAACAGTAAGCATGACGCTGCAGCTGCTTGGATTTTCCGTGGTAATGGCCGGCTGCAGTGTTTCGACGGATAACGGGCCCGATTGCCGCTACAACGAAGCCTGGCTGAGCGGCGAGTGCTCCGTCGACGTAATGCCCCTCGCGTGGCCCGCCGGCACGTGGAGGGGCAGCGACGCTGCAGGCCGGGATGTGCTGCTCCTGGTGTCCACTGACGGCTCTTTCCAGTACGTCGATGGCGTGCGCAACCAGGGCTCCGGCTATCTCACCCCGGAGACATGGGTGGCAAGCCCCTTCGACCTGGTGACGCCCATCGACCAGCCCTTCGCCGATGGCACGACGTTCGCGAACTGCAGTTTTACGGGCAGCCTGGTCGAGCGCGTAAGCATGGATCTGACGCTGTCTTGCAAGACCCGCGGTGATCTCGAATTCACCGAAACCCTGGCACTCGAATTCGATCCTGTTTACGACCGCGATTCCTCCCTCGAGACGGTATCCGGCAACTATCGAACGCTGGCAGACAACGTGTTGAGCATCGCTGCCGATGGCCAGCTTTTCATCCAGGACGCGACGACCGGTTGTGTTGTCAATGGTCGTGTCAGCGTCATTACCCTGGCCTCGAATCTCTACAACGTTGCGCTGCAGTACGAAAGCTGCACGGCCCCCGACGACAGGCTCAACGGTTCGACGTTCAACGGCTTTGCGCAGCTCGACGACACGGCGCCACAGGAGGCGCTGATCATCGCTGCGATCGGTGGCGTCGGCGACCTGATCGCCGCATCGTTCGAGCGGGCCATCCGGCTGTAATGCCCGGGATGACACCTTGGGTCGGTGAAGGAGGTCGTAGGTTGCAGGAATCTTTGCGAGCGCTGGGGAAGTCTCGCCGTGGCGCAGGCTTGCAGCTGAGATCAACCGTTATCGAAACCGCGGGATGCGCCGCTCCCGCGCTGACTGGCAAGTGCTAGGTCGCGGTCAGGGTCGATACGATCGCTATTACCGCGATAATAGCCAACACCGCGAGGACGATATTGCGGTCCCTGGCATCTTGCTCGGCGTGTATGCGCTCCCATTCTTCCCACTTGGTCACTGCCTTACTCCCTATTGCACCCTGCAATATCAATTCAGAATTAGACGACCGAAAAGGCCGTTTGGCTAGCCGGGATTTCACGTATTTTTTTGGGGTTTTCAACCAGGTCCTCGTTGATCCCGCACGACTCACTTCTGCTTGGGATTCCGNNTACTCCCTATTGCACCCTGCAATATCGATTCTGATTAGACGACCAGTGAAGGTGTTTGGCTAGCCGGGATTTCCCGTATTTCCCTGCGATCTTCAACGACGACGCTCGACACCGTCGCCCTGGGGCATGCAACTGCCTAGACCGTTTCCAACTCCTCCAGGGACCACGCTTGCGGCTTGTCAGCGAACAAGGCCTTGGTATCGGCCCAGGTATCCTGGAACAGTTTCGAGTTCCTGTACGCATCGAGGTGCGCGGCCGAAGTCCAGACGCTGAACGTGAAGAAGACATCGGGGCAAGCAGCCTCGTTGTAGAGGCGCAAGTACCGGCACCCATCGAACTGCCGGATTAAGTGCTTGGACGCATTGAAAATATCCAGGAAGGCCTGTCGTTCCTCCTGCCGGAAGTGCATCCTGACGATTCGGGTAATCATTAGACTATGGTCTCGTTCATGCCGCCTGTGCCGCGTCACAGACTACTTGCTCTTCCCATGGCGTTAAAGCGCTGCAGCACTTGGATAATCATACGTTTCCGTTCTGTCTTATACTTTGGGGTCTCAATAACAAGCAATAATCGCGGCGCGTGCAGCCGCGTCAGAGAGCGCAACCCACGATGACTAAGTTTCCAAAGAAATCGATCGACGACTGGCGCGAACTGGCGAGCAAGGAATGTAAAGGCCGGTCGCCCGATGAGCTGATCTGGGACACGCCGGAAGGGATCGCCGTAAAGCCGCTTTACACGGCGGAGGATCTCGGGGACGTCGACCATCTCGACTCGCTCCCGGGCATGGCGCCGTTCGTCCGTGGACCCCGGGCGACGATGTACGCGGGCCGTCCATGGACGGTACGCCAGTATGCCGGTTTCTCCACGGCCGAGGAATCCAACGCCTTCTACCGGAAGAACCTGGCGGCCGGCCAGACCGGGCTGTCGGTCGCCTTCGACCTCGCGACGCATCGCGGCTACGATTCGGATCACCCGCGTGTCGTCGGTGACGTGGGCAAGGCGGGCGTCGCGATCGACAGCGTCGAGGACATGAAGATCCTGTTCGACGGAATTCCGCTCGACAAGATGTCGGTTTCCATGACCATGAACGGTGCCGCATTGCCGATCATGGCGATGTACATCGTCGCCGGCGAGGAACAGGGTGTCACGCCCGCGCAACTCGCAGGGACCCTGCAGAACGATATCCTCAAGGAGTTCATGGTTCGCAACACGTATATCTATCCTCCCACACCGTCCATGCGGATCGTGTCCGATATCATTGCCTACACGTCCGCGAACATGCCCCGCTTCAACTCGATCTCCATTTCCGGCTACCACATGCAGGAGGCCGGCGCGACCTGTGCCCAGGAACTGGCGTACACGATCGCCGACGGCATCGAGTACGTACGCGCAGCGATCGACAGCGGCCTCGACGTGGATGCTTTCGCGCCTCGGCTGTCATTCTTCTTCGCCATCGGCATGAATTTCTTCATGGAGGTGGCGAAGCTGCGCGCCGCAAGACTGTTGTGGTCGACGCTCATGGCCGAGAAGTTTTCGCCGAGCGACCCACGCTCACTGATGCTGCGAACGCATTGCCAGACATCCGGCGTCAGCCTCACCGCGAAGAGCCCGCATACCAATATCATTCGCACCGCGGTGGAAGCCATGGCGGCCGCGTTGGGCGGCACGCAGTCCCTGCACACCAATTCTTTCGACGAGGCCCTCGCGCTGCCGACAGAGGCTTCGGCCCGCATCGCGCGCAATACGCAGCTCGTCCTGCAGGAAGAAACCGGTATCACGAGAGTGGTGGATCCATTGGCGGGTTCCTACTACGTGGAAAAGCTGACCAGCGAACTCGCAGCCGCGGCGCGCAAGCTGATCGACGAGGTCGAGGAGATGGGCGGCATGACGCGAGCCGTCGAGACCGGCATGCCCAAGCTGCGCATCGAGGAGTCTGCCGCCCGGCGCCAGGCCCGGATCGACCGCGGCGACGAAACGATCGTCGGCGTCAACAAGTATCAACAGGAAGAAGAGTCGGATATCGAGATTCTCGACATCGACAATGCGGCCGTGCGCGAGTCGCAGATCCGGCGGCTCGAGAAAATCCGCAAGAACCGTGACGAAGGAGCATGCAACGCAGCCCTGCTCGCTTTGACCGATGCGGCGGAGAGGCAGGCTGGTAACCTGCTCGCGCTCGCCGTCGATGCCGCGCGTGCACGAGCTACGGTCGGCGAGATTTCCGATGCGCTCGAAAAGGTTTACGGGCGGCATCGCGCCGTCACCCAGTCGATCTCGGGAGTTTATGGCGCCGTGTACGAAAATGATGATGCATTCGTGACTCTGCGGCGGCGGGTGATCGAATTCGAGAAAGCCGAAGGCCGCCGACCGCGCATACTGATCTGCAAACTCGGACAGGACGGGCATGACCGGGGCGCAAAAGTGATCGCGACGGCTTTCGCCGACATCGGATTCGACGTCGACATCGGGCCGCTGTTTCAGACGCCCGACGAGGCGGTCCGCGAAGCGATCGAAAACGATGTCCACATCGTCGGCATCTCGACTCAGGCTGCCGGTCACAAGACGCTGGTACCGCAGGTTATCGCCGGCCTCGAGAAGGAAGGCGCGGACGACATCGTCGTCATTTGCGGTGGTGTCATCCCACCGCAGGACCATGAAGCTCTCCTTGCCGGCGGCGTAGCCGCGGTATTTGCTCCCGGCACCAACATACTGAAGGCCGCGGATGAAGTACTCGAAATCATCGAAAAACGGCGGCAAGCCACGTGAGGCGCCGATGCTGACAACGAGGGTATCGTCGAGAAAGGCGCGACACAGACGGGGTGGAACATGCATGAAGTAATCGAAGAACTCGAAAAGAAACGCCAGGCGGCCGCGCTGGGAGGCGGCCAGAAACGGATCGATGTCCAACACAGCCGCGGCAAGCTGACCGCGCGCGAGCGCATCGAGCTGTTGCTCGACGAGGGCAGCTTCGAAGAATGGGATACCTTCGTCGAGCACCGGTGCACCGATTTCGGCATGGGCGACAAAAAGGTTCCCGGTGACGGCGTGGTCACCGGCACCGGCACACTGAACGGCCGGCTCGTCTTTGTCTTCAGCCAGGACTTCACCGTATTTGGCGGCTCCTTGTCCGAGGCGCACGCCGAGAAGATCTGCAAACTCATGGACCAGGCCATGAAGGTCGGTGCGCCCGTGATCGGACTGAACGATTCGGGCGGTGCCCGCATCCAGGAGGGCGTGGCATCGCTCGGTGGTTATGCGGAGGTCTTCCAGCGCAACGTGCTGGCGTCCGGCGTCATCCCGCAGATCTCGGTCATCATGGGTCCGTGCGCCGGCGGCGCCGTCTATTCGCCGGCGATGACCGACTTCATCTTCATGGTGAAAGACTCGTCATACATGTTCGTCACCGGACCCGAGGTCGTAAAGACGGTGACCCATGAATCGGTCACCGCCGAGCAGCTCGGCGGCGCGCAAACCCATTCGACTATCTCGGGCGTCTGCGATCGCGCCTACGAGAACGACGTCGAGACGCTGCTGATGGTGCGGCGCTTCGTGAACTACCTGCCGTCGAACAACCGCGAGAAAGCGCCGCACCGGCCGACCCCGGACGTGCCNNGGCGGTTCGTGAACTACCTGCCGTCGAACAACCGCGAGCAAGCGCCGCACCGGCCGACGCCGGACCCGGTCGATCGCCTGGAGATGTCGCTCGACACGCTCGTGCCGGACAACCCGGCCATGCCGTACGACATGAAGGAACTCGTTTACAAGGTTGCGGACGACTACGAGTTCTGGGAGCTGCAGCCGGACCATGCCAGGAACATCGTCATCGGGTTCATTCGCATGGAAGGCCACACGGTCGGGGTCGTCGCGAACCAGCCCGACGTGCTGGCAGGCTGCCTGGACATCAAGTCCTCGATCAAGGGTGGCCGTTTCGTGCGTTTTTGCGACGCCTTCAATATCCCGATCCTGACCTTTGTCGACGTACCGGGATTCCTGCCCGGGACGGCGCAGGAGCACGGCGGCATCATCAAGCATGGCGCCAAGCTGTTGTTCGCCTACGCCGAGGCCACGGTGCCCAAAGTCACCGTCATCACCCGCAAGGCATACGGCGGCGCCTACGACGTCATGTCCTCCAAGCATCTGCGTGGTGACGTCAACCTCGCGTGGCCGAGTGCCGAGATCGCCGTCATGGGGCCCAAGGGCGCGGTGGAGATAATCTTTCGCGAGGATATCGGCGACGACGAGAAGATTGCCCGGCGCACCGAGGAATATCGCCAGAAGTTCGCCAATCCGTTCGTCGCGGGGAGCCGTGGTTATATTGACGACGTGATCGCGCCGCATACCACCCGAAAACGCATCTGCCGCTCGCTTGCCGTGCTTCGCAACAAGAAGCTCGACAACCCCTGGCGCAAGCACGACAACATTCCGCTTTAGAGGGGGCCGCCGATGTTCAAGAAGATCCTGATCGCGAACCGCGGTGAAATCGCCTGCCGCGTTATCAAGAGCGCCCGCAACATGGGCATCGCGACCGTCGCTGTCTACTCCGATGCCGATCATGATGCGCTGCATGTTCAGATGGCCGACGAGGCTGTCCATATCGGCCCGCCGCCTTCGGCTCAAAGCTATCTGCTGAAGGACAAGATCGTCCAGGCCTGCCTGGATACGGGCGCCGAGGCCGTGCATCCGGGCTACGGCTTCCTCTCCGAGAACGCCGAGTTCAGGGCGGCCCTGGAGGCGGCGAACATCGTCTTCATCGGCCCGAACACCCGCGCGATCGAGGCGATGGGCGACAAGATCACCTCCAAGAAACTGGCCGACGAAGCCGGCGTCAACACGATCCCGGGCTATCCCGGCGCGATGAAGGACGCCGATCACGCTGTCGAGGTGGCCAACGACATTGGCTACCCGGTGATGCTAAAGGCGACGGCCGGCGGCGGCGGCAAGGGCATGCGCGTTGCCCGCAACGACGCTGAATGCCGGGACGGCTTCGAGCGAGCTGCAAACGAGGCACGCTCGAGCTTCGGCAACGACCAGATCCTCGTCGAGAAGTTCATCGAGGAGCCCCGGCACATCGAGATCCAGGTCATGGCGGACAGACATGGTAATGCCGTGTACCTCAACGAGCGCGAATGCTCCCTGCAGCGACGTCACCAGAAAGTCATCGAGGAGGCGCCATCGCCGTTCCTCGACGCGGCCACGCGCAAGGCGATGGGCGAGCAGGCCGTGGCGCTTGCGAAGGCCGTGGACTACGAGTCGGCCGGGACGGTCGAGTTCATCGTCGACAAGGACCGCAACTTCTACTTCCTCGAGATGAACACGCGGCTGCAGGTCGAGCACCCGGTCACCGAGCTGATCACCGGCCTCGACCTCGTCGAGCTGATGATCCGCGTGGCCGATGGCGAGAAACTGCCGATCGAACAGGCCGACGTCCCGATCAATGGCTGGGCCATGGAGTCCCGCGTCTACGCCGAGGACCCGGCGCGCAACTTCCTGCCGTCCACTGGCCGGCTCGTTTACTACCGGCCGCCCGCAGAAGACAAGCATGTCCGCGTGGATACCGGCGTGTACGAGGGCGGCGAGATCTCCATGTTCTACGACCCGATGATCGCCAAGCTCATCACCTACGGCGCGGATCGCGAAGAAGCCCGCACCCGCATGTGCACCGCGCTCGACCAGTTCGTCATTCGCGGCGTGTCGAGCAACATGGGGTTCCTGTCGGCGCTGATGCGGCACCAGCGCTTCATCGACGGTAACATCTCGACGAACATGATCGGCGAGGAATACCCGGACGGGTTCGATCCGTCGGCCGGCGAGCCCGAAAACGCCACGATCACCATCGCGGTCGCGGCCTCGATGTTGCGCGGTTACCGCGACCGCGCCGCCCGGATTGGCGGCCAGCTGCGCGGACACGAACGCAAGGTACCGCACGACTGGGTCGCGATTATCGACGGCCAGCACCACCCGATCACCATCGCGCCTGCCGAAAGCGGATTCGATATCACCATAGACGGTAAGCTCAATAGCGTTCGCACGGGATGGTCATTCGGCCAGCAACTCTTCGGCGGCACCATCAATGGCGATGAAGTATTCGCCCAGGTCGAGCGCAACGTTCAGACCTATTGCGTACAACATGCCGGTCACCGCTCCGAGGTAACCATCCTCACGCCGCGCGCCGCCGAGCTGTTCAAGCACATGCCGGTGAAAGAACCGCCCGACATGTCGAAATTCCTGATGTCTCCGATGCCCGGCCTGCTGGTATCACTGTCCGTGAAGGAAGGCGACGCGGTGAGCGCCGGTGAACAGCTGGCCGTAATCGAGGCGATGAAGATGGAGAATACGCTGCACGCGGAACGCGACGGTGTCGTGGCGAAGATCTACTTCGAAGCCGGCACGACGCTGGCCGTGGACGACAAGATCCTGGAACTGGAGTAGCGCAGTTGCCGCCAGCAAAGCGCAAGCCCGTGTCGGAGAAGGATATCGCCGCGCTGGCAGAAGGTGTGATTGCGGGAAACCGAAGAATCCTGGCCCAGGCCATCACGCTCATCGAGTCCACGCGCAGCGACCATCGCGCGGCAGCGTCGGCCCTGCTGGAACGGCTGATGCCCTCTGCCGGCCATTCGATCCGGCTCGGAATCTCGGGCATCCCCGGGGTTGGCAAATCGACGTTCATCGAGGCGCTCGGCAATCACGTGATCGATGCCGGCCACCGCGTAGCCGTGCTCAGCGTGGATCCCTCGTCGGCAGTCAGCGGCGGTTCCATCCTCGGCGACAAGACGCGGATGGAAGAGCTTTCCCGCCGCGACACGGCTTTCATCCGGCCCTCGCCCGCCGGCAGCACGCTGGGCGGCGTTACCCGGCGCAGCCGCGAAGCGATGATTCTCTGCGAGGCAGCCGGCTTCGACGTCATCATCGTCGAGACCGTGGGGGTCGGGCAATCGGAGATCGCCGTTGCCGGAATGACCGACATGTTCGTGNNCTCATCCTGATCAACAAGGCCGACGACGACCTGGTGCAGCTGGCCGGACGGGCAGCAGCGGAGTATCGCAGTGCCCTGCAGCTGCTGCATCCCCGCTCGCCGACCTGGAAGGTCGAGGTCAGGTGCTGCTCCGCGCGTGACGGCGCCGGCATTGCCGAGGCCTGGGAGACCGTTTTGCGCCATCACGAAATGCTGACCACCACCAGCCAGCTCACGGCGCGTCGCGCGGCGCAGGCCCGCGACTGGATGTGGTCGGACGTCAGCGACAACCTCGTCGAAGCACTCAGGAGCGACCCCCGGGTCCGTAAGCAACTTTCGACACTGGAAACCGCAACCAGCGAGGGACGGATGCCGCCGACCGTTGCCGCCAGGACCTTGCTGGAGACATTTCTCGAACATCAAAAGAAACAGGGCCAATAAGGCTGACCCGGAGGTGCACATGAACGACCGGCCATTCAGAGTGCTGGGTATACAGCAGATCGCGGTGAGCGGACTGGACAAGACCCGCTTGCGCTCACTATGGGTGGATACCCTGGGCCTCGAACTGAGCGGCTCTTATCGGAGCGAGGCGGAGAACGTCGACGAAGACATCGCCGTTCTTGGAACCGGCCCACTGAAAGTGGAGGTCGATCTCATGCAGCCGCTCGATCCCGATGCAAAGCCCAGGGTGCAAACGCCGCCGCTCAATCATGTCGGACTCTGGATCGACGACCTGGAGGCTGCGGTGGCCTGGCTCAGCAGCCATGGCGTCCGGTTTGCGCCCGGCGGTATCCGCAAGGGCGCTTCCGGTTTCGACATCTGTTTCATCCACCCGAAAGGCAACGACGAGTTTCCGCTCAGCGGTGAAGGCGTATTGATCGAACTGGTGCAGGCGCCGCCGGAGGTACGTGAAGCTTTCGAGAGGCTCGCGTAAACTGGTTCAAAGATCACGGAGTCTGGGTGTAATGCTCGATTACGAACAACACGTCTTCTACGTCTTCCCGGGACAGGGGTCTCAGTACGCGGGCATGGGCAGCGACATTCACGAGGAATTCGCCGTTGCCAGGGACGTCTACGCCCGGGCCGGCGAAGTTCTCGGCTACGACATTGCGGAACTTTCCTTTACGGACCCGGAGGACAAACTCAACCTGACCCGCTTCACTCAGCCAGCGCTGCTGA
>JABAHS010130432.1_pt2 | contig 12815 bp, 9 predicted proteins | sample 7062111 | NCBI WGS metagenome assembly JABAHS01 (sample SAMN14534600, study PRJNA622989) | marine sediment metagenome | biome: marine biome [ENVO:00000428]; feature: marine pelagic biome [ENVO:01000023]; material: deep marine sediment [ENVO:00002113]; isolation source: pool of 4 deep marine... | reverse complement strand
ACACTAAATTGACCTAGGTTATCGCTCTTGGCGGCGGAACAAAGATGCGCGGCTTGCTCAAGTATCTACAGCAGACGGTGGAAATACCGGTTGAGAGGCCGGATTCGTTTAAGAAACTGATGATAAGTTCAGGTGTTTCGGTGCCAAAATTTCACGAGAATGTTAGCGATTTTGGCATTGTTTATGGGCTTGGTTTACAGGCTATGGATCTGGGGAGAATAGAAAGCAATTTGTTGCCGCGTGGCATTGCCAGGTCAATGGCCTGGGCAAGTAAAGCACGTTACTTTATTGCCGCTGCGGGCTTGATACTGTTAGTATCGGTTCTGGCCTTTGCGAGAGCGCTTTTCGACAATGCAACTTATGCTGATAAATCAGATATTCGACGGGAACATACTTCGCTTATTGAGATGGCCAGGGAAGCCAAAAGCAATACCGAACGTGAGAAAAGTGCAGGTTCGGATTATGAAGAAAGGATACAAAAGGAATTTGAAGTTTTTAAGTATCGTAATGTTGTTCCGCTTTTAACGGAAATAATACTTTCAGCCTTGCCGAACGAGAAGAACAATCCGGAGCAGAGTGAACTTTATTCGGCATTTGCCGCAGGTGATGTGGAAACAGTTTTGAGGACTCCCCGCAAGGATAGAAAGCAGATATTCGTAACGGATATGGAGATTTACTTTGAAGAAGATGTTAATTCTGCAGAGTTTGAGAATAGAACAGAAGGGTATGGTGCATCTGAAAGAAGACGGATTCGTTCGGATTACACTGATTCCAGGGGAATGCAGGGCTTTGGTGCTGTAAAACAAGGCGAGCCGGGATTTTTGGTAACAATTGTAGGATACAGTCCCTACGCGAACCTATATGAATTGATGGACCCGGCGGGAGTGGAAAACCAGCCGGACAAATGGGGATTTATGACACGTTTGGCGCATCTCGACGATATTGTTGACGGGAATAGTCCGTTCACACTCTACAAGAAAACCGGAGGTGATAAACACTTCAAGCTGGAAGTTGATAATGTCGAAGCCAGTCAAGAGCTAAGCGGAAGTGATACTACGAATGTATTTAGAGGAATAGGTGTTGAAGAGATAAGATATAAAAAAGTGAGAACAACAAGGATGACAATGTCAAGGTCAATGACGGGAATGTCGGATTCAATCGATGAGGGAATGGTTGGTATGCGTGTTTTGATTGATCCTATGACGAAGGAAGTTATCAGTAAGGTTGTCGAGTTAGATGAGGACGGGAAAGAGAAACTCGACTCCAGGGGCAAACCTATTTACACAATCAATGACAATTGGTTCATACTGAGTCTCAAATTTGCGTGGAAAGATGCGCCAAAACCGCCTGCAATGCCGGCTTCAACTATGTCTGCTGATTACGGTTATGATGGATCGAGTACATATAACGTACCACCGTACGACGGGACTGCGGGGCAGGGCGATACCGGGACAACCGGCAGGAAGACAGTCGGTCTTGACGACTTTTAGGGTAACGCCGGGTTATAATAAGAAATGAAAAAAACGAAATAGAATANNCTTGGTTATAATAAGAAATGAAAAAAGCGAAATAGAATAGTGAGTTAAAATGGATATCCCCCAATTTAAAGATATTATAGAAAAGCTGAGTATTTTTAAGAGACATTCATCGCTGTTAGTACCGGTTATTATAGCCCTGGTTGGCGTGCTGCTTTTTGTACCTTCCCAGTTGATGAACAGTAAACTCAAGGCGCAGATGTCAGAAGAAAGTATTATGCAGGGGAGCAGACGAATTTCATCCCTGCGGGAAAGTACGCCTGCAAGTGATCAATGGAAATTGGAGAGGGAACGACAGCAGGCATTTCAAAGCGATGCAAATCAAATAGAGCTTTTGGCCAAAGAACTGAGTCAAAGACAGTTATTAAGCGACCAGATATTTCCAAAGCCCAAAGATGAATCAATTTTGCTTTTCAAGGATTTTGGTCAGCGGTTTCGTAGTGGGATTGATGAGAAACTTAAGGATTTAAATGCCGGTGAATGTCCGACGGAGGAGGAATTGAAGAGAAGTGAGGGGGGGGTATCCAGTGGATTTCGCAGAAGTGTCAGTTACAATCGGAGTTCCTTTAGTGATGCAGGTTCTGAAATAAGAGATGCTCTGTGCCGGTCGAAAGCGGAGGCCGCTTCTGTTTATATTAATCCGATTACCTTAAGCGGATACGAATTCTGGGGCCAATATCAGTATGCCGGAACACCCGAGGCGGTTAAGGATTGCTGGTATTACCAGTTGGCTTATTGGATAATCGAAGATATTTTCGATACGATAGATGCTATGAATTCGGGCTCGAATAGTGTTTTCGAATCACCGGTCAAACGGCTTCAGAGTATTTGGTTTGCCGACGAGTCTGTCATGGGGCGTCTCGTTAGTACTACGACTAAGGGCCCTTCGACGAGAACTACTTCGAAAGTAGCACGAGATATGCCGACGTATGTTCTTACAATTCAGGATGGACTTACCGTACCGTGGACCAGTCGGGTATGCAATAGTGATATTGATGTTTTGCATTTTAATGTTCGTGTTGTGGTAAGTACGAAAGCGGTTTTGCAATTTATGCAGCAGTTGTGCAGCGCAAAGCGGCATATAGTTCGTGAATCGGGCGGGCAAATGCAGGGCCCAAGATACGCAAAGCATAATCAGATAACGGTTTTAGAAAGCAGGATTACATCAATTAACCGAAAAGATGAAATTCACAAGTACTATCGTTATGGTGAGGATGCTGTTGTGGAATTAGAGTTAATTTGCGAATATATCTTTAGCACGAAAGGCTACGATGATATTAAGCCGGCATCGGTTAAGAAATCTCAGATAATTCAGACTATGCCGGGGATGTTAGATTCCGGGCGTTCTTATATTGGTCCGGATGGAATACCTGTGACGAGGTAACCAATTAAAAGAGGAAACTATACGAAGGTGTAGAAATGCGTAAAAAAGGCGGCAATTTTTTAGAAGAACATGTTGAAAAGATCGTGTTGGTTCTTGTGGGACTTGTGTTTATTTGGCTTTTGATAACGCGTGTCGTTATCAGCCCGAATAAGGTTGTTTTGTATGCGGGTGTGAAAGTCGGCCCGGGTGAGATTGATCGTCGTATCAGCCAGGAAGCGGAACTTTTGAAGTTGAGGTTGGAGGGTAAGCCTGAGCCGCTGCCGCCATACGAACAGCGGATTGATGCCTTTACCGGCCTGGTCGATCTGCCGATAGGTGATATTGATATTGGCTTGCATTGGCCGCTGCCCATGCATAGTTCTGCATATATCGAAGGTAAACAAAAATATCGTGTTCCCTGGGTTGGTGAAGTTACCGATGCGGCAATCTCCTACATCAGGGCGGTAGCTTATGAGCCTATCATAGAAATTGACGAGGAGAATCAATATGATATGGCAATAAGCAGGCCAAATGATATTGATTTTGTGACGGTGGAGGCGAAGTTGGATGTCGCCGGATTGTATGGGAGATTTTATGATAGCTTTGCCGGTGATGATGTTCAAAAGGAGGAATGGCGTGACCCGTGCCTTGCGGAACCGGTTTTTGCGGCTGTGCAGTTGCAAAGGCAAAAATTGACTCCCGATGGCAGTTGGAGTGAGTGGGAGGTTATGCCTCGAACTAAGATCGACCCCCGCAAAAACCTGTTTGAATCTGTAGAAGAGGTTGAAGAACTGCCGCCCGGTGGGATAAAAATGCGTTTGATCCAGTTTGATGATGCCCAAGTAAGAAGGGCTCTGCTGCAGCCGCAGGCTTATATGATTGCATCGGCGAAAGAAGAGTGGTTTCCTCCCTCGCTGCATAAGAAGTATGTAGAACAGCGGCAGGAGTTAGAGAGGGAGAAGGATCGAAGAGAAAGAGAGGCGGAAGTATTAGAACAACAACAGGAACAAGAGAAAAAAAGGAAGGAGCGTGAGGAAAGACGGGAAGACCGGAGAGGTAGAAATTCTGATACAGGCTCGCTTCGAGGACAGTATGGCGGAAGACGTGACTCCACGCGCCGGGATGATCGTTACGGGACCGGTAGATCCGGCAGAGAGGGGCGTTCAAGAAGAGACCGTGGAGATATAGGGGATGGAACAACCGAGGGTTTGTCAAGGAGAGAAGAGCGTGAGCAGCGGGCGAGAGAAAGGGAGGCACGTCTTGCCGAACTGAGGAAGGCTTCCAGGGCAACAAGTTTGGAGGATATTTATAAAGAGCTGGAAGATATTTTGATTACGAATAAAACGAATTTTTCCAGATTGCGGGAACCGTTGTTGTTCTGGGCGCATGATGATACTGTAGAGCCGGGCAATACTTACCGATACAGAATTCGCCTGGGCGTTTTTAATCCCGTAGCAGGGACGAACAAGTTCATTGAGCAGGATGTAGACAAGAAGAACACAATTGTTTTGTGGAGCGATTTCTCTGAAGCACAGGAGATTGTAAAGGTTCCGGAGAAGTTGTACTTTTTCCCCCAGGATGTAAAGGAAATCGCCAAGCTTGTTACGGTTCAGGTTTCAAAGTACACGCTGGGTTACTGGTACAGTAAGGACTTTGCGGTCAAGCCGGGAGAGGTTATAGGTAGTATTGCTGATTATGAGCCGGCGGAGGGAGAAAATACTGATCCTATGACGCCTGAGACAATTGATTATTCTACCGGAGTGGTTCTTGTGGATGTTATCCCGGTGAATGATTGGTCTGGAGGAAAGAATATGTATGCCAGGCGCTATCATGATATGCTTTACAGTTTTGATGGGGATAATATTGAGCATATACCTGTTAGCACCAGATATTGGGACGAAGAGTTGCGGATGAAGTTCAATGAGATAACAAGATCCCAGAAGGAGCCGAAAGAACCTTTCAGAGTATGGGACACCAGGTTGACTGAATGGGAGTTGGCTCCGGAACTGGGGTATCATTATGATGAGGATATGGGTTCGATCGATGAAAGGACCAGGATACCGCGCCGATATTGATAAACCTGTGTAATTTGCCAATGGGTGTTAATTCATCTTTTTTAGTCTAACCAGAAACTACATGGACAGGGGGTAACTGCTGTTTGCAGTGGGTTATTATCTGAAACCCACTCGGGGGACTTGCCGTATTTACTGGTCTTTCCTATTGTTTTTATTATCAGCAATCTCCGTTTCCGGATGCGTTTGTAATTTTATTTGTGTGTCAGCTGGCTTTTGAGCAGCGAGAACGTATGAATGAGTTCGTTGTCGATATTGATTATCTGATAAGTTACCTTTGGATCAGTGGCTGTTGTGTCGAATGTGAGCATTCCGAATGAACATTTCTTGTTGTATCCGAATAGAGCGGCCTCCATCAGGCGGTGTGTGTGGATGTTTGTAAGCTTTGAACTTTCGAACTCGTAAAGGTCATATCCGTCGGCACGGTCAATCTTCCATATATCCGAGCGATGACGGTCGGCTGAGATAAGGATTACTCCGTCAATTTTGTTTTCTTCGAGGAAGACCAGTATTTCCTCTCGTTCTTTCTTGTAGCCCTGCCATGTGTCACGGCTTCCGGGCTTGGTGCCATACGCCCAGGACACGGGTGAGGCGAGAACTTTGAATGTGGCGGTGGAGGCCTTTACCTTTTTTAATAACCATTCTTTCTGGACCGGACCGAGCATGGACGGATTATCGCCTGTGGGTTTCATACGGTAGTATCGTCCGTCGAGCATAAAGAAGTCGACGTCACCGATGGAAAAATCGAACCAGCAGCCGGGTTGGTTTTCCCCTCCGCCGTAATAGGGATTGTTCCAGTTATTGCGAAACAAGCGCCAGACGGGAATCTTCCACGCCGGCTCGTTGATTTGTGGTCCGCCCCAACTATCATTGGTTGTAAAGTCGTGGTCATCCCAGATGGCATAGATGGTTGTGGAGCCGATGAGGTTGCCGAATTCGGGGCGGGATTGTCGTCGATAATAACAATATTGCTGTACGGCCGGTCTTGTTGGATTGTCGATGTATACGTTATCACCGAGAAAAAGAAAAGCCTCTGGTTGGCGTGCGGCAATTGTGTTCCACATTCTTTCTTTCCAGGGTGTATATCCAGCTCCGCCGCCGAAACCTATTTGGAACTTCGCTTTCGCGCCGGCCGGGGGGAAAGTGCGGAACGACCAGCGTTTCGGCTGCTTTTTTCCGTTCACCATAATTTCGTAATAATATCGTGTATCCGGCTTAAGATCCTGTATGGCAACCACGGCTGTGAAATCTCTGGTTTTGTTTGTTTTCACCACGGCGGACTTTATAGCCGGACTCATATTCTGCGATGGACTAACGACAACTTGCACGGGTACTTCGTTTGTGGTGCGTACCCAGAATTTTGCGCTGCTGTCGGTGACGCAGCCGAGCATCGGGCCGTGCAGAAGTTCAACTGTGTGTTTTTTAACTATTAGCTTAAACTGGCTGCTGTCGGTTAGAGGCTTTAGTAAATCTCTTGGGCCGGCGAGGAAACGGTCTAAGGGAAGCCCCGCATCAAGGGCCTGCTTGGTATATTTGATGGCCTTGTCAATGTCTTTCTTTTGAGAATAAGCTGCTGCCAGGCCGTATAGAGATTCAAGATCCTCGGGATGTTTCTTAAGGTAGTTCTCAAAATGTCTTAAAGCTTTGTCGTGCCTGCCGTCCACGATTTGGGAAATTGCTTCTCTGTTTTGCTGCTTGTATTGCTCTGCGGCATAAATGGCGGCGGCAAACAGGATTAATGTCAGGAACACAAATGCTGATACACGAAATACTTTTCTCCAATTCATATTATTGTTTTCCTTAATTGAAGACCTTTTATACTAAAATTCCTCACTCATAATTTAACATTTTTTTGAATTTTTGCAATTTGTGCTCACAATCTTGGTTTTTCAAGGCCTTTTTGTTTATTCCAAGAGTAGAACCTTCGTTTTCTATCCGCTATTTATTATCTTTGGTGAATTCAGCGCCTCGGTGGATGGCTTCGGTGTTGACCGGCAGTGTTTTATGATAACGCCTGGCAATGGTGTCCGGTAAACAAGCGACGGCTGCATCAGGGCTGAGAATACCTCGCTTTTGAAAATATGCACCGAGGGCAACCATATTGGCCGCTTTCTTGTTACCTAATTCGACCGCGATTTCGTCCGCAGGTACCGCTATAATCTCGATAGAGTCATCTAACTCCGGTTTTGTATCAATCAAAGAGCTGTTCATTATCAGCAGCCCCCCGTTTTTGAGGCGAGAGACGAATTTATTGAGCGAGGCCTTGTTCATTATAATCAGAGAATCGGGCCTGTTGACCAATGGTGAGGCGATTGGCTCATCTGAGATGATGACCGTACAATTTGCAGTGCCGCCGCGGACCTCGGCGCCGTAGGAGGGCATATATGTAACCTCTTTTCCGGCCTTCATCGCCGTTTGGGCAACCAGTCTGCCGGCCAGGATGATTCCCTGGCCTCCGAAGCCGGCAATGATAATCGCTTCATAAGAATCTTGTTTCGTATTTTGCATCTCGTACCTCACTGGCACGTTTATACAGATATGCTGTGCTTCTGTGATTCATCCTTTAATCGTCCGAGAGGGAAGACTTTTGTCATTTCTTTCTCGGTCCATTCCATTGCCTTGACCGGGGTCATTCGCCAGTACGTAGGGCATGGACTCAGCAGTTCTACAAGCGACAGACCTTGAGCACCGTCAACCTGCAATTCGAATGCATGTTTTACGGCCTTTTTAGCCTTGAGGATTTGGGCCGGGCTGCTGAGCGCGCATCGCTCGACATAGATTGCGCCCGGCAGCAGTGCCAGCAATTCCGATACCTGCAGGGGATAACCTTCATTGGCCGCATCTCGACCCTTTTGGGTAGTCGCCGTTGTTTGGCCGAGCATGGTCGTCGGTGCCATCTGGCCGCCTGTCATTCCAAATACGGCGTTATTGATGAAGATAACCGTTATCTGTTCGCCTCTGTGGGCGGCGTGAATAATCTCGCCGGTCCCGATTGCTGCCAGGTCGCCATCGCCCTGGTAGGAGAAGATTATTTTATCCGGATTGGTCCTTTTCATACCTGTGGCGACGGCGGGGGCTCTGCCGTGCGCTACCTCAATCATATCGACATCAATGTAATTGTACTCTAACACCGCACAGCCCACAGGCGCTATGCCGATAGTGCGGCCGCGTATGTCAAGCTCATCGATTGTCTCGGCTATCAGTCGATGGGCGATACCGTGTCCACATCCGGGACAATAATGGTTTACGCAGTCTTTAAAAGTCGGTGTTCGCTCAAATACTGTTTTCATTGTTTTTTCACCGGTATTGTTAGTTGTTTGATTTTTTCCAGGATCTGTTCAACGGTTGGTACTCCACCGCCTGCTCGGCCATAAAATACTACCGGCACTTTTCCGGCTACGGCCAGTTTTACGTCTTCGACCATCTGTCCCATGCTCATTTCCACTACAAGAAAGATGCTAAGTTCATTAGCGGCCTTTGCGATTTGCTCGGTTGGAAACGGCCAGAGAGTGATAGGCCGAATCCACCCGGCCTTGATACCTTCTTCTCTTGCCTTTTTCACCGCAGAACGAACAATCCTGGCTGCGACGCCATATGCGATTACTACGATATCGGCATCGTCTACTTCATATTGTTCACAGAGGACTTCATTGGCTTCAATTTTCTTATATCTTGCATGTAATTTGCAGTTTAGCTCTTCGAGCACTCCTTCGCCGAGCCACAGAGAGCGGACGATGTTTTGTTCTCTGTCTTGTGCTCCGGTCAGGGCCCAATCCTTGGGCGGTAATTTTCGTCGTGGTTTTTTCTCAATGACTATCGGCTCCATCATCTGGCCGAGAATGCCATCGGCGAGAATGGTAACAGGCATTCGATACTGGTCGGCAAGATCAAAAGCCAGCGGCATACAGTCGACAAGTTCCTGCACGGTCGATGGCCCCAGGGCGATGGTTCGGTAATCGCCGTGTCCGCCGCCGCGGGTCGCCTGGAAATAATCTCCCTGTGAAGGTGCGATGTTGCCGAGGCCCGGACCACCTCTCATGACGTTGACTATCACTGAAGGCAGTTCTGCGCCTGCCAGATAGCTTATTCCCTCCTGCATCAGGCTGATGCCGGGGCTGGATGAGCTTGTCATGGCCCTTTTGCCCGTGGCCGAAGCTCCGAAGACCATATTGATTGCGGCTAATTCACTTTCACTCTGGACAAAAATCCGGCCTTCTTCGGGCATGCGTTTGGACATATAGGCGGTGATTTCGTTTTGCGGCGTAATAGGATAGCCGAAATAAGCGTCACAGCCGGCAATGATGGCCGCTTCGGCAAGGGCCTCATTGCCACACATTAGAATCCTTTCGCTCACGCTTTTTCCTTGATTAGACCCGGCTTGCTTTTGTTACTCGGCTTCACGGACGCTGCATCTTCCTCGCGAAAAACCCTGATTACCACATCCGGGCAAATAAGAGCACACAAGCCACACCCTGTGCACTCGTCGTTGAACACCTCGGCGGGAAAATAACCGCTTTTATTGGATTTTTTCGATATGATGATGCTGTTTTTCGGGCATACGGATACGCACAGGCCACAGCCTTTGCATCGTTCAGTATTAATAATAATTTTGCCAGCCATAGTTGTATTTGGACTCTATCGAGCCGTTTTTTAACTTAGCCGGCAAATTCTAACAGGTTTGAGCTTTTTTGTAAAGCCAAAAGACAATTATTTCATTTTTTATGTGTCATATCTGATGTGATGGGAGGGCGGGCAAGCTTTATAGATATATTCGGACTTGGATTCTGCACATAGTTTAGGTATGATTTTTATCGATATGAAAACATTAATGCTAAAAGGAGGCTTTGTCGTAACAGGTCAGGGCGTCGAACGCACTGATATTATCCTTCGGGATGGCAGAATTGAGCTTGCCGGTGATATGGAACGTTGTGACCAGGTCGTGGATGTAACCGGTAAGTATGTCGTGCCGGGTTTTGTTGACATGCATTTTCATGGTTACAAACTCTTTGAGTTCACTTCTGGTCTTTATGATGTCAAATCCGAGACCTTTGATAATAGTCCATCTGCCTACGACTATGGTTTTGAGATGTTAAGCAATACGCTTGCTAAGTTCGGAGTTACGGGTTTTTACGTCGGTACCTGGGCCAGCCCAATTGCGAACCTAAGACATTGTTATGCTCAGTTACATCGTTATTTAAATAACGGAAACGAGCAGCCGGGCGCCAGAATTTTAGGTGGGCTTTTGGAGGGCAGCTTTCTTAATCCTCAGATGGCCGGTGCCCAGAATCCCGATTATGTACTTCAATTTACTGCCGACTCTTTCAATAGAATCGAAGACAGGGGGACTATCAAGCTGGCAAATGTGGTGCCTGATTTTGGCCGGCCAAGTTATGAGTTGACCGAATATCTGACCAGCAAAGGTATTGTAGTCGGTGCCGGGCATAGCAATGCAACCTGTGAGCAGATTGAAGAAGCAACCAGAGCGGGACTTAAATATTTCATTCATCTGACAAACGGGCCTACGGGCGGTTCCTACAAGCCTTTCAGCGGCGGCGGCGCGATTGAAGCTGTCCTGAAATCCGATGAACTTTATGCCGAGCAGATTCTTGACGGCTACCATGTCAATCCCGCCTATGTAAGAGACATTTTAAAACGTAAAGGTACAGACAGGATTATTGGAATAACGGACAGTTTGTTCGCTGCGGGCTCACAGGTCAAGCAGTTTACAAGCGGTGGTATACGCGGTGCGCTCAGCGAGGACGGCAAATTCTTCCAGGTTGTTGACAAGGCCAATACGCTTTTTAGCAGCAATCTGACGATGGACCGTGGATTTGGCAACCTGCTCAATTGGCTTACTATCAGTATGGAGGGTATCTGGAATCGGCGGCACAATCCGTTGGAATTCGAACAAGCTCTTGTGACCGTTGCAAAGATACTGTCAACGAATCCCTGCATACTGACGGGACTGGATAAGAAAGGTTACGGCCGCATTGCCGATGGAGCACAGGCGGACGTGGGTGTGCTGGATATCACTGGCTCACCGGGCGATTTCAGGGTGATTGTTGAGTCGACTATAGTAGATGGCAAAATTGTCTATGGAGCTACTTAGCGGCGATTACCCTCGCTTATTTAGCAACGAGGTGACAACTTAAGAAGGAAGATTTATGGCAGTTAAATACCCCGGTCTGCGGTCGGTTAGTGACTGGATTAAGCTGATTAAAGACACAAACACTGCATTTCACAAAAAGTTAGACCAAATCTACGGCGATAATGTAAGCATAAAGAGCCGGGCGGCCCAAATGTGTTTAGAGACACTTGAGGCATTCGGCAGGGCTTATGGAAGGAACCGAAACGTCATCATAGTTCGTTCAACCGGTAGAGTTAATCTTGTGGGCACTCACATCGACCACCGCGGCGGCTCGGTCAATCCGATTTGTATCAAGGACATGTGGCTGGTGGCCGAGCCGCGTGATGATGATATCGTGCTGGCTAAAGATGTCGAATCGGGTGAGTTTGCTGGTGAGCAATTTTGCATCAGCAAGTGTCTGCCGGTCGGAGTAAAAATCCGGGACTGGGACACATGGTGTTATGAGGAATTTGAAAAACGAAAGGGTGATGCCTCAGTTACCTGGTCGAACTATGTCCGCGCTGCTGTGCTGTACTTGCAGCATCTAAATACCAGAGACGATGGCAGCTTTGCGCCGGCGATTAAGGGCATGAATATGATGTTTTATGGCGATATCCCCCGGGCGGCGGGTCTTGCCTCATCTTCGGCGTTGGTAATGGCGGCGGTGCAAGCGGTGATAAGGCTCAACAACCTTCCGATTGAGCTTGCTGATATGATTGAGCATTGGGGTTTTGCCGAATGGTATGTCGGCACACGCGGCGGATGCAGTGACCACGCAGCGATTATATACGGCAGGCCGGACAATATCCTCCATATTACAGCTTTTCCCGCCACGGTGGACAGAACTACCCTGCCGGAAGGTTACTGTGTTGTGCTGGTCAACAGTCTTATAGAAGCAAAAAAGCAGGCGGGTGCCCGTGATATCTTTAACAGCCGGGTTGCAGCGTATGTTTTCGGCTTAATGATGATACGAAAAAATTTTCCACAATACGCCGACAAGCTCCAAAGGCTCCGCGATGTAAATCCCCAAAGACTTGGTGTTGATGAGGCCGAAATTTATCGAATAGTAAAATCACTTCCTGAATCTGTCAGCCAAGCCGAAATTCTCCAGCTTCTTTCGGAAAGTGAGCGGAAGGTCCGGCGGGTGTTTAGAAGTCACAGCGAACCCGAACAGGGCTATAAAGTCAGGCAGGTATGTCTCTATGGAATAACTGAGTGTATTCGCGCTGAGATGGTGCCGGACTGTTTGCGAAAAGGTGATATAAAGACTTTCGGTCAGTTGATTAGCTTCTCGCACGATGGCGACCGTGTGACCAAACTTGTTGACGGCGAGCGTGTACCGACCGACAACAGTTATCCTGATGAAAGGATCGATGCCTTAATAAGCGATCTGCAATCAGGTGATTCGAAGCGTATGAGCAGCGCCCGGCTGTGGAGGCAGGGCGGTGGTTATAATGTCAGCGTTCCCGAACTGGATATGCTGGTAGATATCGCGCTGGCGACGCCGGGCGTTATTGGTGCTGGTCTTGTAGGAGCGGGTATGGGTGGTGGCATAGTGGTCGTGGTCAAAGATGAACAATCTCAGGAGGTCATCGAGAATATCGCAGAATATTACTATCGTCCTCGGAACCTGGAAGTGGCGGTTGAAGTTGTGACCGCGGTTGGGGGATTGTGTACGATTGATGTGTAAAGGGACTGCTCCCATTATTTAGAGCAGA
>JABAHS010000430.1_pt4 | contig 12815 bp, 8 predicted proteins | sample 7062111 | NCBI WGS metagenome assembly JABAHS01 (sample SAMN14534600, study PRJNA622989) | marine sediment metagenome | biome: marine biome [ENVO:00000428]; feature: marine pelagic biome [ENVO:01000023]; material: deep marine sediment [ENVO:00002113]; isolation source: pool of 4 deep marine... | reverse complement strand
AACGCGGTGATCTCGTAGGGGGACTCGAGCGTGCTGCCGTCGAATACCGTGCGCGTCAGGTGACGCGCGCCGCTTCGCGCGGCGGATATCAGCTCCATCAGGTGCCGCGCAGGAAATATCGTGCCGGGTGGCAGCGGCCGGGTCTCCTTGACGGGCTTGGCGAAGCGTGTCTCTGCACCGCGGCCGTCCTGCTCGACTCGGGCGACGCCGCCGATCTCCTCGAGCAGCTCTCTGTCCTGATAGCTGCGCGAGCTGAACCAGTAGTCGGCGCCGTCGATCGACTCCCAGCCCGAGAGCTGCGCCACGTGCTCGAGATCGGGGCCCTCCAGGTGGTAGAGGCGAAAACCGATGTACTGCTCGATACGCCAACCGTCACAGGCGACCTCGAAGACGATCTCGAGCCGCCCCCTGATCCCGGCGATATCGCTGCCCGCGGCGCCGACGTGCTGTGACAGGGTGTAGACGGCGCGGTGGGAGAGCAGCGCCGGAGCCGAGCTCTGCAGCGCCTTCGCTGCGGGCGCCAGACAGATGCTCAGCGCCACCGACGCGGCGACGATCGCGCAGCGCACGCGCGACATCGTGGGGTCCATCGACATGAGGAGATTGTAGCGCGTTGCGCGACTGCTACGCGGCGGCCTCTCCGGGACTCCGATCGTAGCCGAGCACGGGTGACAGCCAGCGCTCGGTTTCCTCGATGCTCATGTTCTTGCGGGCCGCGTAGTCGCGCACCTGATCCTTCTCGACCTTGCTGACNNGCCGGCACCATGGCGAAGCTCTCTGTGAGTCGAATTCCCGCACACGCCTCCGCGTCGAGCAGCTCGAAGAGCGTGCGCTTCTCCGTGTGGTCGGGGCAGGCCGGGTAGCCCGGTGCCGGGCGAATGCCCCGGTAGCGCTCTTCGATGAGCGCGTCGTTGTCGAGATCCTCGCCCTCGGCGTATCCCCAGAACTCGGTGCGCACGCGCTGGTGCATGCGCTCTGCGAAGGCTTCGGCCAGTCGATCGGCGAGCGCCTTCGCCATGATGGCGCCGTAGTCGTCGTGCGCCGACTCGAAACGCGCGACGACCTCGTCGAGGCCGAAGCCGGTGGTGACTGCGAACGCGCCCAGATAATCGGGCCGCGCCGAATCCGCCGGTGCGATGAAGTCAGACAGGGCCATGTTGGCGCGCCCCTTGCCGCGATCCATCTGCTGCCTCAGCGTGTGCAACGTTGCCAGCGGCCGGTCACGCTCCTCGTCGGCATACACCAGGATGTCATCGAGCACGCTCGCCGCGGGCCAGAAGCCGATCACGGCCCGCGCCCGCAGCCAGCGCTCGTCGACGATCCGGCGCAGCATGGCGTTGGCGTCGGCGTAGAGCTCCCGGGCGGCGGCCCCGACGGTCTCGTCATCCAGGATACGCGGGAAGCTTCCTGCGAGATCCCAGGTCTGGAAGAACGGACCCCAGTCGATATAACCCACCAGCTCGTCGAGGGGATAGTCGTCGAGCTGCCTGCGTCCAATGAACGACGGCCGCGGCGGGGAATACGCCGCCCAGTCGACGGGCAGCCTGTTGGCGCGCGCCTCCTCGAGGCTCGCACGCCGGGCGCCGCGTCTCTGCGCGGCACGCTGCTCCCTTATCGCCGCATACTCGGTGCTTACCTGCGCTGCATACTGCTCGCGCTCGCTGCCGATCAGCTTGCTGACGACGGCGACGGCGCGCGATGCATCGGGCACGTACACCGTGGAGCCCCGGTAGTTGGGCGAGATCTTGACCGCCGTGTGCACACGGCTCGTAGTCGCGCCGCCGATGAGAAGCGGCAGCTCGAATCCTTGCCTCTCCATCTCCGCGGCCACGTGACACATCTCGTCGAGACTCGGTGTAATGAGCCCGGAGACACCGATGAGGTCGGCTCCCTCGGAGCGCGCCGTTTCGAGGATTCGGCTGGCGGGCACCATCACGCCGAGATCGATGACCTCGTAGTTGTTGCAGGCGAGGACCACGCCGACGATGTTCTTGCCGATGTCGTGCACGTCGCCTTTCGCCGTGGCGAGCACGACTTTTCCGGCTGCGCGCGCCTGCTCCGCGCCGGACTGCTCCGACTCCATGAACGGTTCCAGGTGGGCAACGGCCTTCTTCATGACCCGCGCGCTCTTGACCACCTGGGGCAGAAACATTTTTCCGGAGCCGAACAGGTCGCCAACCACGTTCATGCCGTCCATGAGCGGCCCTTCGATGACCTCGAGAGTGCGATCGGCGCGCTGTCGCGCCTCCTCCGTGTCCTCGATGATGAAATCGTCGATCCCGTGCACCAGCGCATGCACGAGGCGTTCGCCCACGCCGCACTCGCGCCAGCTGAGGTCCTCGCGTTTCTGCCTGGTCTGGCCCTTGACCGACGACGCCGCTTCGAGCAGGCGCTCGGTGGCATCGGCGCGGCGGTTGAAGAGCACGTCCTCGATCAGTTCCAGCAGCTCTTTGGGGATGTCCTCGTACACCGGCAGCTTGCCGGCGTTGACGATGGCCATGTCGAGACCCGCCTCGATGGCGTGATACAGAAAGGCCGCATGCATGGCTTCGCGCAGCGCATCGTTGCCCCTGAACGAGAAGGAAAGATTCGAGACCCCGCCCGATACCTTGGCGTGGGGCAGGCGCTCTTTGATCAGGCGCGTCGCCTCGATGAAGGCCCGCGCATAGTCGTTGTGCTCCTCGATACCGGTGGCCACCGCGAAGATGTTTGGATCGAACACGATGTCCTCGGGAGCAAAATCGACCTCGTCGACGAGTATGCGGTGAGCGCGTTCGCACACCGCGACCTTCTGCTCGACGGTCTCAGCCTGACCCTTCTCGTCGAATGCCATGACCACGACGCCCGCACCGTAGCGCTTCACCAGCCGCGCCTGCTCGATGAACGGCTGTTCACCTTCCTTGAGGCTGATGGAATTTACGAAACCTTTGCCCTGCACGCACTCTAGCCCCGCCTCGATCACCGACCACTTGGACGAGTCGATCATCACCGGCACGCGGCTGATATCGGGCTCGGCCGCCATGAGGCGAAGAAACTTGCGCATGGCAGCTTCGGAATCCAGCATGCCTTCGTCCATGTTCACGTCTATGATCTGGGCGCCGTTCTCCACCTGCTCGCGGGCGATGCCGATGGCGGTGTCGTAGTCGCCCTCGACGATGAGCCGCGCGAACTTTCGCGAGCCGGTGACGTTGGTGCGCTCACCGATATTCACGAACAGGCTGTCGGGACCAATCTCGACCGGCTCCAGGCCGGACAGTCGGCAAACCCTGGCGGGCTCCGGAATCCGCCGCGGCTTGGCGCGGCCGACGGTTTCGGCAATAGCGCGGATGTGATCGGGCGTCGTTCCACAGCAGCCGCCGACCAGGTTGAGGAATCCCGCCGAAGCGAACTCGCCGAGCACCTCCGCCATGTGCTCGGGCGTGTCGTCGTAGCCGCCGAACTCGTTGGGCAGTCCCGCATTGGGGTGGCAGCTGACGTGGGTCTCGGCGACGCGCGCCAGATCGTCGACATAGGGCCTCAGCTCGGGAGCGCCGAGCGCACAGTTCAAGCCCACAGCCATCGGCCGCGCATGACGCACCGAGTTCCAGAACGCTTCGACCGTCTGCCCGGAAAGCGTTCGCCCGCTCAGGTCGGTGATGGTTCCCGAGATCATGACGGGCAGGCGTGCGCCGATATTTTCGAACAACGCGTCGATGGCGAAAAGCGCGGCCTTGGCGTTCAGGGTGTCGAAGACCGTCTCGACGAGGATCACGTCGGCGCCGCCCTCGACGAGTCCGCGAAGCGCTTCGGTGTAGGCGGCGCGAAGCCCGGCGAAGTCGACGTTGCGAAAGCCCGGGTCGTTCACGTCGGGCGAGATGGACGCGGTCCGATTGGTCGGTCCCAGCACGCCCGCCACCCAGCGCGGGTGGTCAGGCTCGGTGGCCATGGCCGCGTCGGCCGCTTCGCGGGCGACTCGCGTCGCGGCCAGGTTGAGCTCGAAGATTCGCTCCTCGAGTCCATAGTCGGCCTGGGCAATCGCGGTGCCGTTGAAAGTGTTCGTCTCGATGATGTCCGCGCCGGCGGCGAGGAACGCGGCGTGGATTTCGCGCACGAGGTCCGGCTGGGTGATGCTCAGCAGATCGTTATTGCCGCGCACGTCGCAGCAATGATCGGCGAATTGACGACCCCGGAAATCCGCCTCGGTGAGCGCATGCGCCTGAATCATGGTGCCCATGGCGCCGTCGAGCACCACGATGCGCTCGCGCAGGCGCTTCACAAGAGCAGACGCCGATGGCCGCAACCAGGTACTCACGTCAGCTTCCCGTCGCCACGGTGCGCGGTCCGGAACCGGGGTTGTCGCCACGAAGACCGAGCCGGCGACAGATGGCGACGGTCAGCTCGGCCCGGTTCAGCGTGTAGAAGTGGAACTCCGTCACTCCCTGTTGCTTCAGTCGCAGACACTGCTCGGCGGCAACCGTGGCCGCAACCAGCTGGCGAGTGTCCGGCGCGTCGTCCAGATCGTCGAACAGCTCGGCCATCCAGGCGGGAACCGTGGCTCCGCAGGTCGCAGCGAAGCGCTGCACAGCGGCGAAATTCGTCACCGGCAGAATGCCCGGGATGATTGGTGCGCTGATGCCGGCGGCGCGAGCCCGATCGACAAAGCGGAAGTACACGTCGGTGTCGAAAAAGAACTGTGTGATAGCCCGCGACGCGCCGGCGTCGAGCTTGCGCTTGAGATTGTCCATATCGTGCTGCGCCGATCGCGCATCCGGATGCACTTCCGGGTAAGCACCGACGGTGAGCTCGAAGTCGGCGACGCGCTTGAGTCCCGCCACCAGATCCGCAGCATTCTCGTAGCCGTGCTGGTGCGGCGTGAATCGCGACTTGCCGTCGGGCGGATCGCCACGCAGCGCGACGATGTGGCGCACGCCGGCCTCGTGATAGCGCCTCGCCACGGCATCCACCTCGTCGCGTGTCGCGTCCACGCAGGTGAGGTGGGCGGCGGGCGTCAGGCGCGTCTCTTCGAGCACGCGCTTGACCGTTGCGTGGGTGCGCTCGCGGGTGCCGCCGCCGGCACCGTAGGTCACCGACACGAAGCGTGGTCCGATGGGGGCCAGCCGCTCGATGGATTGCCACAGCGTCTTTTCCATCGCCGGCGTCTTTGGCGGAAAGAATTCAAACGACACTGCGGGCTCGGATTTGATCGGCGTGAAGCGTGACGATTGCTGTTTCGGTTCAGTCATGGTTTCAGGCTACTTCGAGTGCGTAGTGGGAAGGTGCGTCGGCTCTCTGCACAGCGCTCCAGAGTGACACAGTGAGTGTTTCAGCGTCGCTTGCACCGGTAACCGTGAGGTGCTCGACGCGCACGTCTTCGAGCCCTGCCGCGCGGCACCAGGCGGTGACCTCGGCGTCTTCGAAGCCGAGACGACGATGCGCGTACTCGGTGCGCAGGATCTCGAGCGAGTGCGGCGCGAAGTCGACGATCAGCAGCTTGCCGCGCGGGCGCAGCGCTTGCGCGGCCCGCGCGATGGCGGCGGATGGATTGTCGAGAAAGTGCAGAACGTGATGAATCGTCACCACGTCCATGCTCCCCGACGGAACCGCCAGGTTATAGATGTCGCCCTGGCGCACCTGGCAATGACCGAGGTTCTGCTTGGTCAGGTTGGCGCGGGCCACGGCGAGCATCTCCCGGCTCGCATCGATGCCGAGGCCGCGCTCGATGCGATCGGCGAACACCTGCAGCACGCGCCCGGTGCCGGTGCCGAGATCGAGCAGCGAGCCGATGGGCTTGTCCCCGGCCGCCGCCAGCATGGCCTGCTCCACCTCGGCCTCCGCCACGTACAGTCCGCGGATGCGGTCCCAGCTCTTGGCGATGCCGCGAAAGTAGGCGGATGCCGCCGCGGAGCGGTCGCGCTGCACCGTCTCGAGGCGCTGGCGGTCGCGCTCCAGCTCCGCGTTGTCGACGGGCAGCAGCGACACGAGGGCGGCCAGGATCGCCGTCGCCGGCCCGCGATCCGCCAGACGGTAGAAGGCCCAGGCGCCCTCCTGGATGCGTTCCACCAGGCGGGCATCGGAGAGCAGCTTCAGATGCCGGCTGACGCGCGGCTGGCTCTGGCCCAGGATCCACGTGAGCTCGGAGACCGTCAGCTCGTTTCCGGCGAGCAGCGCCAGCAGCCGCAGGCGGGTGGGCTCGCCGGCGGCGCGCAGAGCGGTGAGCAGTGTGTCCATGCCAGGCCCCTGGAATAAGGATAAACGGATATAAACATATCTTTATGTCCTCGGCAAGAGCCCGGCCCGAAGCGGATACCCGTGCTTTACCGCTGCCAGTATCATGCGCGGGCGACCATGAACGATTCCGCTATCTCCAGCGACACCCTCGAGCGACTCCGGGCCATCGTCGGGCCCGCCGGCCTGGTCGACGAGCCCGCGGCCAGAGCCGCCTACCTCAACGACTGGCGCGATCTGTTCCACGGCGCCTCGCCGCTGGTGCTGCGTCCGGCGAGCACCGCGGAGGTGGCGGCCATCGTCGCGGTGTGCAACGAGGCGCGCATCGGCATCGTGCCCCAGGGCGGCAACACGAGTCTGGTCGGCGGCAGCGTGCCCGGAGCAGCCGGTGACGAGATCCTGCTGTCGCTCTCGCGCATGAACCGGGTGCGTCACGTGGATCCCATCAACTACACGATGACGGTGGAGGCGGGCTGTATCCTCGCCGAGGTCCAGCGCGCGGCTCGCGATGCGGGCCGAATGTTCCCCCTCAGCCTGGCCGCCGAGGGCAGCTGCCAGATCGGCGGCAACCTCTCCACCAACGCCGGCGGCACGGCGGTGCTGCGCTACGGCAACGCGCGCGAGCTGGTGCTCGGACTGGAGGTCGTGCTGGCCGACGGCAGCGTGTGGAACGGCCTGCGCGGCCTGCGCAAGGACAACACCGGCTACGATCTGAAGCAGCTCTTTCTGGGCGCCGAGGGCAGCCTCGGCGTCGTCACCGCGGCCGTTCTCAAGCTCTTTCCCGCGCCCACGGACACCGCCACCGCGATGGTTGCCATGCCGAGCGTCGAGGCGGCGCCGATGCTGCTGGCGGCGCTGCGCGAAGCGAGCGGCGACGCTGTGTCCACCTTCGAGTACATGCACCGCGCCTGCCTGGACATTCTCGAGGCGCACACCGATCTGGGCGATCCGTTCGATGCGCGCTACGAGCACTACGCGCTGGTCGAGCTCACCTCGAGCCGACCCGACGCCGGCCTCGGCGCGCTCATGGAAACCGCGCTCGCGCATGCCTTCGAGCAGGGCATCGCCGTCGACGCGGTCATCGCATCGAGCGGTGCCCAGGCCGAGCGCCTGTGGCGCATGCGCGAGACGCTACCCGAGGCGCAGAAAAATCTCGGCGCCGGCATCAAGCACGATGTCTCGGTGCCCCTCTCGAAGGTCCCCGAGTTCATCGTGCGGGCGACCGAGTACTGCGAGCGCACCGTCGAGGGCGTACGGGTAGTGGCCTTCGGGCACATCGGCGACGGCAACGTCCACTTCAACGTGATGCAGCCGGTCGGCGCGGACGTTACGACGTTTATCAGCCGGGGCGGCGAGATAACCTCGCGCGTTCACGACATTGCCGCGGAGCTCGACGGCAGCTTCAGCGCCGAGCACGGCATCGGCGTGCTCAAGATTCACGAGCTCGAGCGTTACAAATCGCCCGTCGAGCTCGACCTCATGCGCGCACTGAAACGCACTCTCGATCCCAACAACATCATGAATCCCGGCAAGGTCATCAATCAGTCGTAGATCGCCTCGTGGGGATCGCGGAACTCGTAGCCCAGATCGCGCGCCACCTCTTTCTGCGTCACGTGCCCCTTGTGCACGTTCAATCCGTTGCGCAGGTGCGGGTCGTCCTCCAAGGCTTTCTTGTACCCCTTCTCCGCCAGCGTCAGCACGAAGGGTAACGTCACGTTGTTCAGCGCGTAGGTCGACGTGCGAGGGACCGCGCCCGGCATGTTCGCGACGCAGTAGTGCACCACGTCATCGACCACGTAGGTGGGGTCGGCATGGGTCGTCGGGTGAGAGGTCTCGAAGCAACCGCCCTGATCGATGGCGACGTCGACCACGACCGAGCCCGGCTTCATCGCCTTGATCATCTCCGCGGTGACCAGCTTCGGTGCCGCCGCTCCCGGAATGAGGACGCCCCCGATCACCAGGTCGGCTTCGAGCACGTGCTCCTCGATGGCAAAGCGGGTGGAGTAGACCGTGTCCAGCGGCCGGCCGAACTGGCGCCACAGTGACTTGAGCGCGTCGGTGGAGCGATCGATCACCCAGGTGTTGGCGCCCATGCCGATGGCGATATGGGCGGCATGGGTTCCGACCACGCCGCCGCCGATGATGACGACCTTGGCCGGGTCCACGCCGGGCACGCCGCCGAGCAGCACGCCCTTGCCGCCCTGGACCTTCTCCAGACAATGCGCGCCGGCCTGCACCGCGAGCCGTCCGGCCACCTCGGACATGGGTGCCAGCAACGGCAGCCCGCCGAGCGGCGAAGTGACTGTCTCGTAGGCGATGCACACGGCGCCGCTCGCGACCAGATCGCGGGTCTGATCGGGGTCCGGCGCCAGGTGCAGGTAGGTGAAAAGGACCTGGCCGGGGTTGAGCATGGCGCGCTCCTCGGCCTGGGGCTCCTTCACCTTGACGATCATGTCGGCCTTCTCGAACACTTCGGCCGCGTTCGCCGCGATGCTTGCCCCTGCGCGCTGGTAGTCCTCGTCGCTCGCGCCGACGCCGGCGCCGGCGTTGGTTTCCACCAGGGCCTGGTGGCCGTGGTGGGTCACCTCCTGAATACTCTGCGGCGTCATGCCGACCCGGTACTCGTGGTTTTTGATCTCTCTCGGTACACCAATCAACATGACGAACGCTCCTGGTCGGTCCCTGCTGAGAGCCGGGTCCGTGATGTAAACGTCTTAAGCTACGGCCAAGCCGGGGGCCGGCATAGAGCCAGTCACGTGACTTAGTCTAGGCCAGGTCGTGAACGATGCCGGCGAGGATTTCGATACCGGGCTCGATGCGATCGACGGGAATAGAGGAAAAGCCCATGCGGAAGAAATTCCGGGGTGGGTCGTCAGAGAAGAAAAACACGTCTCCCGGCTCGATGAGGATGCCGCGATCGGCCGCACGCTCGCTGAGCACTCGCGCGTCGAGGTCCGCGGGGCCCTTGACCCAGTAGGAGGTGCCGCCGAACGCGGGCATGCGTGCCGACTCGGGCAGATGGCGGGCGAGCGCCTCGCCCATGACCTGCCAGCGTTCCTTGTAGGCGTGGCTCAAGCGTCTCACCAGTGAGTCGTGGTGACCGAGGGACAGGAACAGCGCCACCGCGCGCTCGTTGTTCGCAGGAGGGTGGCGCAGCATGAGCCGTCTCAGGGCGCGCGCCTCGTCGATGAGCTCCTTCGGACCCACCATGTAGCCGAGGCGCAGTCCGGGCGCCAGGGTCTTCGACAGGCTGCCGACGTAGACGACCCGGTTGCTGTGATCGAGGCTCTTCAGCGCCGGTGTCGGCTGGCCCATGAAATTGAACTCGCTCTCGTAATCGTCCTCGATGATGACGAAATCCGAATCCACCGATCGTGCAAGCAGCTGGTGGCGACGCTCGAGCGGCATGGTGACGGTGGTCGGCGACTGATGGCTGGGCGTGACGTAGACGTAATCGCACGCATCGAGCTTTTCGTCGGCTGCGAGTCCCGACTCGTCGACGGGCAGGCCGATCACGCGCGCGGCCGTCATTCGGAAGATGGTGCGGGCATCCACGTATCCAGGGTCCTCGATGCCCACCGCCGTGTCGTCGCCGAAAAGCAGGCTTGCCAGCAGGTAGAGCGCGTGCTGAGCGCCGACGGTGATGAGAATCTCGTCGGGAGACGCCCACACGCCGCGACGCGGCAGCAGCCGGGTGTGAATCTGCTCGAGAAGCTCTGGGTCGTCGCTGTCGACGCTGTCTCTCGCCCAGCCGCGGATGGCGCCGACGCTGAGCGCGCGGCGCGAGCACTCGCGCCAGTCCGCCACCGGAAACAGAGCCAGGTCGCACTGACCGTAGATGAACGGGTACGGATACTCGAGCCAGTCTTTCGGCTTGACGATCTGTCGCCAGTGACTGGGTGTGGTGCGCAGTCGCTCGCTCCACTCGGGAGCGAACATGTCGCCGCTGCGGGGCTCGGCGGCGTCCGCGCTGACACGGCCCGCGAGGATGTCCTGGTTGACGTAATAGCCGCTGCGCTCGCGCGCGACCAGATAACCCTCGTCGACCAGATGCTGGTAGGCGAGCACCACCGTGTTACGCGCCACGCCGAGCTGCTTGGCGAGCTGTCGGCACGAGGGAACAGCGCTACCCGGAAGAATGTGGCCGCCGAGGATGGCGCGCACCATCATCTCCCGGAGCTGGCTCTGCAGGCTGGTGCCGCTTTCAGGGGAAAGGTGGAAGAGCTGTTCGCGCACGGGCTGGTCTCATCCGGTCCGCCCATCTGGCACTAACAGATGGGGGCAACGGCAGTCTATTGTCTGCCATCAACCTGCACAAGCTGACGGGGCGGCCATGAAATACGCGACCAACACCCTCGACTACTACTGGATGCCCTTCACCTCGAACCGCGATTTCAAGGAGCATCCGCGAATATTCGTGCGCGGCGAGGGGGTGCACTACTGGAGCCACCAGGGACAGCAAATCCTCGACGGCTCGTCGGGCCTTTTCTGCTGCGCCGCCGGTCATGGCCGACGGGAAATTGCCGATGCCGTCGCCGAGCAGCTGATGACGCTCGACTATGGTCCGCCGTTCCAGGGCGGTCATCCCGGGCAGTTCGAGCTGGCGCGGAAGGTCTCGGCGCTCACGCCGGAAGGCATCGACAAGGTGTTCTTCACCAACTCCGGCTCGGAGTCGGTGGACACCGCCATCAAGGTGAGCCTCGCCTATCACCGGGCCCGTGGCGAGGGTCAGCGCATGCGCATGGTCTCGCGCGAGCGCGCCTATCACGGCGTCAACATCGGCGGCACCAGCCTCTCGGGCTTGGTCAAGAACCGGGAGGCCTTCGGCGTCGGTATGGCGGGGGTTGCCCATATGCGGCACACGTGGCTGGCGGAGAACCGCTTCTCCAAGGGCCAGCCCGAGCACGGCGCCGAGCTCGCCGACGATCTGGAGCGCATCGCCGCCATGTACGGCCCGGACACGGTCGCCGCGGTGTTCATCGAGCCCATTGCCGGCTCGACCGGTACCCTGGTGCCGCCGGTCGGCTACCTGGAGCGGATCCGCGAGATCTGCGACAAGCACGGGATCCTGCTGATTTTCGACGAGGTCATCACCGGTTTCGGACGAACCGGCAGCGCTTTCGCGGCGCAGAGCTTCAACGTGAAGCCCGACATCATGACCATGGCCAAGGCGCTCACCAACGGCAATCAGCCGATGGGTGCCGTCGCCGTCGACGATCGCATCTACGACACCATTTGCAACGCCACCCAGGGCGACGGCATCGAGTTCTTCCATGGCTACACGTACTCGGGCCACCCGGCGGCCTGCGCGGCGGGTCTCGCGACCATGGAGATCTACGAGCGGGAAGGATTGTTCGAGCGCGCCGCGCAGCTCTCGCCCTACTTTCTCGACGCGATTTTCTCGCTGAGCGACGTCGCCGTGATCACCGATCTGCGCGGCTACGGCATGATGGCCGGGTTCGACGTGGTCCCCGGTGAGCGGCCCGGCGCGCGGGGCCTCGAGGTGCAGAAGAAGCTGTTCGAGGCGGGGCTGCACATCAAGATGACCGGAGATTCCGGAATCGTAGCGCCCCCGCTGGTCTCCGAGCGCGCGCACGTGGACCAGGTCTGCGACATTCTGCGCCGGGTTCTGAGCACGTTCTGAGGCCCGCGGGCGTCGCCGCCGCCCCTGCCGCCTTTGCCTCTCTGCCGCGCGGGCAGAGAGGCGGCTCCTGAATACCGCCCGGGCGCCTCATCGCCCCGGCGCCCGCCCCCTGCGGGCGTCGAATCGTGACACCGTGGGCAGAAGCGCCTCGATGCGCTGGCTACCATTGCCCGCCCTGCTGTGTGCGATTTCGAGCCATGAGAACGCGTCCCGAGCTGCTGGATCGAGAGCTTTTCCGCGCTGCCCGGCGCGAGGCGTTGTCCTTCAGCTTCTGGACCGATGGGGTCGTCTACCCGCTGCTGGCCGGCGCCATCGGCGTGTCCTGGGCGCTGGTTGCGGGGCCCGACCCGATCTCCGTGTCGATGGCGACGACCGGGGCGCTCGCGGGACTCGCCGTGTGGGCCTGGGGTTACCTGCAGCGGCGCGATCAGCACGCCGCCCTCATCATGAAGGAACGCGCTTCTTATCTGGTGCACAAGCGCGACCAGGAGCTCGCTCGCCTGGATGCCAGGCTTCAGGCCGACGGCATGACGAAAGCTTCCGAGCAGGTCCGCGAGCTGCGGGTCGGTTTCGACGCGCTGCGCAGCGTGCTCGATCAAAAGCTCGGTAGCGGTGAGCTCGGCTATCAGAGATTTCGCGTCGCGCTGGAGCAGCTGTTTCTGTCGGCGCTGGACAATCTCGAGCGCGCGGTGGAGCGCCTGGAAGCGGCGCTCGCTCTGGATATCGATCGTGTCGACGAGCGGATCGGGCAGATCGAAGCGCTCGGAGACGACCCGGACAGCATGGAGTCCATCGAGCTCGCGCGTGCCCGCACCCGTTACGAGGCGCTCACGGGCTCCGCAACGGAGCTCTTCGAGCAGAACAAGCGCATTCTCGACAGTCTGCACGCTTCCTGCGAGAGAATGACCGCCGTGAAGGCGCAGCGCGCGCGAGTTCGCCGCGAGCTCGAGGCGCTGCTGAACGAGGT
>JABAHS010104240.1_pt1 | contig 12818 bp, 10 predicted proteins | sample 7062111 | NCBI WGS metagenome assembly JABAHS01 (sample SAMN14534600, study PRJNA622989) | marine sediment metagenome | biome: marine biome [ENVO:00000428]; feature: marine pelagic biome [ENVO:01000023]; material: deep marine sediment [ENVO:00002113]; isolation source: pool of 4 deep marine... | reverse complement strand
ATACCTTTTGGCAATCTCAATCAAATCGGCTGCGCTTCCGCCGCCGGTTCCTCCACCGGCACCAACACAAACCATGACGTGGTCAACGTCGGAGCCAAAAGTCTGGCGTGTTAAGTGCAGTATTTCCTGCTGATACTGGAGGACGGCGTTTTTGCCTCTTCCCATGTCCTTGCCGGCGCCTTTTGAGCCAATGTCCATGAGGAACTTTTGCTCTTGGGGGATATCGAGCAAATCCAAATCATGATGCGTGGTATTTATAGCCAGGACCTTCCTGTATCCGAGGTCATAAAAAGACTGTACTAATCTGCCGCCACACTGGCCGGCACCAATCCATGCATAACGTGTAGAACCCTTGATATCGTCCTTGACGCCGGTCTCGGGCTCAACGCAAAGCTCATACTGTTCCAACTCCAAACGGGGCAGGAGCCAGGCATTAAAATCAAACTCACTCTTGTGCCTTACAGGTCTATTGCCTTGGGCGACTTTCCTTTTGGATTTTCTGGCTGCCCTTGGTGTTGCGGTTTTTCTGGTAGTCGTACGCTTCCTTGAGGTTGACTTCCGAGTTGCCTTGGGTGTTGCGCTTTTTCTGGTGGTCGCGCGTTTTCTGGTGGTTGACTTTCTTGCTGCCTTCGGCGTTGTAGCTTTCCTTGTAGTCGTACGTTTCCTCGTGGTGGATTTTCTGCCGGCCTTTGCCTTAGGGGTTACTCTTTTCTTAGTGGTTTTCCGTTTCTTGGTTGTGGACTTTCTGGTCGCCTTTGGCCTGGCGGCAGATCTTTTTGTGTTTGCTCTTTTTCTGCTTTTAACTGTTCTTTTTGCCATTACTATGCCTCCAATCTGATTTGTTCTTTCTTAACGAGCTCGTTCGTTTTTTAGCAGTTGTCCTTAATCTCCGCATAAAATGTGCGGAATTACAATCAAAGGTTTTATCGGTTATAAGAGTGGGGGACATAATTTCTTTTTTGTTAATAAGTCTTTTTTCAGAAACATCTTGCGGGAAGAGCCGGAACAAATAATGAGCCAGCTAATAGGTCGACAGAGGTCGAGAACAAAAACGGCCTGAAGACTGTCAGTAATCGAAAGCCATCGTAATATTCAGGGCTCATCGCACGCTTGGATTCAAAGCCGGGCAAAGAAGGTTGAAAAATACGTGGAAAGATGCCGGCAGCTATTATCTGGCCCGATAACTCTCATATTGAATGAAGAATGCGCGATCTGTAGATTACGGATAAAATTGAGTTGATCGAAGTTGCACAAAACACAGATTTGACAACGAAAAACAATGATTATGAACAGAGTTTCGCATTTAAGAATTGACAGCAGCGTTCAAAGGCAGTACAATACTTTGAGAATAGCAGCGAGGATTTGCACCTTTTGAGATGTGAAGAAAGAAGCTTGCATCGGCCGCATTGGTCAGAATGGAGGTTAGACGAGATGTTAGGGAAGACAAATCAAATATTCAAGAAAATCGTTTATACCGGGATAGTCGCGTCAGTTTTTTTGGCATGTGTAGCGGACAAAGCGATGTCAGCGCCGGATTCCAACTCTATAGTTATAGACGACATTGAATTTTACGTAGAGACAGATAAGTCTCTTTATTATTTGGGCGAGAATGTCCAGATGTTGTACAGGTTGACTAAGCTGGGATTTCCGAGTGCGACAATCTTATGCCACCAAGATCCCCCGTTAAATCTGGTAGTGCTAAAAGATGGTAAAACCGTCTGGATGAAAGTGCAAGGGTGGTGGCAGGTAATGGTTGAGTTGCCGCTATTCCCGAACATCCCTGTTGAGATAACTTCTTCCTGGGATATGAACGATGTTAATGGTGTTCCTGTCGGGCCGGGCACATACGATGTGTTTGGTGTAATCTACGACACCACTGGAATACCTGACGTGGGAGTCCGGATAACTATTCTGCCGGTACCGCGCACTATCACTGTGGGTCTTGGTGCAGGATATGATTTCAATACCATTCAGGCGGCTATTGACGATGCCTATGACGGCGACACCATAATCGTGGCCGATGGCACTTATACCGGCGACGGCAATCGAGATATAGACTTTCTCGGCAAGGCGATTACGCTGCGCAGCGAAAACGGGCCGGAAAATTGTATCATCGACTGCAACGGTACATTAGCAGAAAAACATCGAGGATTCCATTTCCATTCCGGTGAAGACCACAACTCGGTTGTGTGCGGCTTTACAATCACAAATGGTTACGCCGAACGCGGCGGCGCAATCTTCTGTGTAAGCAGCAGCCCTACCTTGACTAACTGTATATTCCGTGACAGTACGGCTAAATACTGGTCACAGTCGATTGCCTCGACACCACTCGGAGATACAAAGACGATGGTCAACGACGGCAATGGAGTCCATATCATGATTCCTCCACCTGATCCCCAGTGGAGGGGTGATGGTGGTGGCATTTCCTGTTTTTCCAGCAGCCCGTTGCTGAAAAACTGCAAATTCATCGGCAATTGGGCCTACGAGGAAGGCGGCGGCATGCTCAACTATCGCAGCAGTCCAACACTGATAAACTGCACATTCACCGGGAACTCTGCGAGCATTGGTGGCGGGATAGCCAACTGGATCTTCTGCAGACCGACACTGGTCAATTGTACGTTCACTTCAAATTCGTCAACCAACGGAAATGCTGTAAGTTGCGATTCTATGAATAACAATTTTCCTAACGTCCTTGAAGTAATCAATTGTATACTTTACGATGGCGGAGACGAAATACGTAACAATGACAATTCAACAATAACTGTCAGCTATAGTAACGTTGAGGGCGGCTGGCCAGGTACAGGCAATATAAACTTTGAACCTTTTTTTGCGGATGCGACTAATGGAGATTTTCATTTGAAGTCTGAGGCGGGAAGATGGAATCCGAACAGCAAAAGCTGGGTTCAGGATGCGGTAACCAGTCCATGTATAGATGCGGGGAATCCGGGTTGTCCTTTAGGCGATGAGCCTGCTCCGAACGGTAATAGAAGAAATATGGGTGCCTACGGCGGCACGGTCAAAGCGAGCAAGTCGCCTGACAATTGGCGCAGCATTGCCGATTTAACAAATGACCGGGTAGTAGATTCTAATGACCTGAAGGTATTCGTTGGCTACTGGCTTGAAACAGGTGAGTGTATTCCGGGAGACCTTAATCGTAACCAGTCTACCAATTCTGCGGACTTTGCACTTTTGGCGAACAACTGGTATCGATCCAGCCCTGGAAAGAGTGTTTTCGATTTTGCGGTGGCCACAAAGGGGCCCCTGCACCTGGCCGGCAATATTGAACCTGAAGGTGTAAATATCTCGATTGAATCAGAGGTCTATATCGTAAGTGAAAATTCCAATTTGGCACTTTATATGATCGGTAATTCACATATCACCGGCGATGTATTCATCGTTAATCCATTTGGGACTGTTGATATACAAGGTGGATATCCCTCAATTGGTGCGAAACTGCTCCGGGAGCTTATGACCATGTTTTCAACGGTGTGTTTCCAATCGAATTCCCAGTGCCGAATCCTGACTATTTCGAGCATTATGTCGTTGAGGATATAAACTTAGCCGAGACGACATTTACAAATGTAAGAGTACCACCAAACACAAATCCGATTTTCGACGGTGGTGTAACGTTTAACGGTATATTGTTTATAGAAATACCTAATCTGGTTTATTTTTCCGGACATGTCAACCTAAACGGCATCATCGTAGGCAACGGCGACGTAACTGATGACACCGGAACGAATTGGATATATTTCCCGGGCACCGTTAGCAGTAGTCCGGTCTCTATGCTGCCGGAAGAATTCGGCGACTTGAGAGAAGAAACCGGCACATTTCTTATGGCCCCTGGTTTCAGTGTCACTTTCGGTGGAAACTTCGAAACTATAAACGGCGCGGTAGCTGCAAATGGGATTGAATTTATCGGCAATGCAGGTGGAACAATAGATGGCTCAGTACTTAATTATGCCGATACGGCAATGGATTTAAGCGTTAGCAACGACCTCTTCTTCAATCGTTATGCAGATACAGAGATGCCCGCCGGGTTCGAGTAAGAAATCAGGGGCAGGCGTTTCGGATTGCGTTTACGGCGGCGACGCGGTCGGGCTTTGAAAAAATTGCGTTGCCGACAACAAGTGTATCAGCTCCGTAGGAAACGACCGTGGGGGTTGTAACAGGGTCAATTCCGCCATCGACTTCGATTCTGACATCAGGGCCGACGATTTCCCTTACGCGGGTAACCTTTTTAGCGGCCTCGGGCATAAACTTTTGTCCTCCGAAGCCGGGATGAACGGTCATTACGAGAACCATATCACAGAGGGGGGCGATTTTTTCTATCGTCTGTACGGGCGTTTCAGGATTGAGGCAAATGCCAGCGGTGGCACCAAGGTCGTGGAGTTCATCTATAAGGCCGGGGCCTTCATCAGTTGCTTCGATGTGAAACGTTATGTGGTTGGCGCCGGCCTGGACAAAGCGTTTGGCATACTTAGCCGGCTCGCTTATCATCAGGTGGGCGTCGAAAACAAGATCGCTGCATTTGCGGAGCTTTGCAATAACGGGAGGGCCGATTGTGATGTTGGGGACGAAGTGGCCATCCATAACGTCGAGGTGCACCATGCCGACTCCGGCCGAGGCGACAACGGCTATCTCGTCGGCCATATGTGCAAAATCGGCGTCCAGAATCGACGGCGCAATTTCAATTGTCCCGGCTTTGGCTAATCGCAAATCAGACATAGGGTGAGTTTACTGTACTCGATATCGAACTTTTTATTTTGAATTTCGAATCGTAAAATCTATTTCTCGTCGAGTATACTGAGACACTTGAACTTTTTGCCTTCGAGGAACTCAAGCGAGGCGCCGCCGCCGGTTGAAATATGACTAATTTTGTCTTCGAGGCCGAGTTTTTTTACGGCACTGGCACTGTCACCTCCTCCGATTACACTGCGTGCGCCTTTTACGGTTGCTTCTGCCACGGCGAGGGCGACATCCTTCGTACCTTCATCAAATGGCGGCGTTTCAAAGACTCCCATGGGCCCGTTCCAGACAATTGTTTTGGCGCCGTCCAGTTTTTCGGCGAACAGTTTCCTGCTTTCCGGGCCTATATCGACGCCCTTCCAATCGGATTCAATATCAATACCTACGACTTTGTTCTCCGCACCCGGTTCCAGCTTTTGAGCAACCACGTTATCAACCGGAAAGACTATTTCACAGTCGGCGTCCCTGGCCTGTTTGACCAGTTCGGTAGCCTTGTCAAGAAATCCATCCTCACACAGACTTTCTCCTATATCGCGGCCATCGGCCTTGAAGAAGGTATAGGCCATCGCTCCGCCAATCAGTATGCAGTCGACCTTATCGATAAGATTTTCGATTACACCTATCTTGTCAGATACCTTTGCACCGCCTAAAATCGCTACAAAGGGTTTTTCGGGGTCGCTTAGTGTCTTTCCCAGGAACTTAAGCTCCTTTTCAATCAAAAACCCAATGACACGGGGTTTTCCCTCCATGACCGCGGGTACTGTATACATCGAAGCATTGTCCCTGTGCGCGGTTCCAAAGGCATCATCGACGTAAATATCTGCCAGGTCCGCAAGCTCTTTTGCGAAGTCGTCTTTGGCCTGACGCAATTGAGTATCTTCTTTGGCTGCTTTATCTTTTATCGTCTCTTCCTTGTGGAAACGCAGATTCTCAAGGAGCATACAGTCACCGGCTTTAAGGGCCTGCGCCTTTTCTTTCGTCCCGGGACCGATACAATCTTCAGCGAAAACAACTTCTTTTCCGATCAACTCTGACAACCTCTTAGCCACGGGGGCCAAAGACATTTTTTCGTTTCTCTGGCCCTTAGGTCTGCCGAGATGGCTCATCAGAATCAGGGCTCCGCCCCGGTCGAGGATATTTTTTATAGTCGGCAGGGCCTTTGTGATTCGGTCATCGCTGGTAATATTGCAATCTTCATCCAACGGCACGTTAAAGTCGCATCGCATCNNGGTACGTTAAAGTCGCAGCGCATCAAGACCTTTTTACCCTGTACATCAATATCAGCAACGGTTTTTTTTGCCATTTCCTTATACGCCCTAATAAAACACTATCCGCGGTTACATTGCCGCCAGCTTTTCCATAATGTCGACAGTGCGATTGGAATAACCCCATTCGTTGTCATACCAACTTACGACCTTGACGGTCTTGTCTATGACCATCGTGCAGAGCGAATCGAAGATGCTGGAAGCAGGATCATTGACGATGTCGCTGCTGACGATTGGCTCATCACAATACACAAGGGCACCCTTCATGGGACCATCTGCGGCTGCTTTCATTGCGGCGTTGACGGCATCGACAGTCACGTCCTTTTTGACATTGACGACGAGGTCAACGACGCTTCCGACCGGAATGGGAACGCGAATGGCAAAGCCATCGAGTTTGCCGTCGAGTTCGGGTACGACCTTGCCGATTGCCTTTGCGGCACCTGTGGTAGTCGGGATCATGTTTACGGCGGCGGCCCGCGCACGACGAAGGTCCTTATGTATCATATCGGCGACTCTCTGGTCGTTGGTGTAGGCATGAATGGTAGTCATAACGCCCTGCTCGATACCAAAGGCATCGTTCAGGGTCTTTGCCACAGGCGCCAGACAATTCGTGGTGCAGCTTGCATTCGAGACACATTTAACATCGCCGGAGAGCGCTTCGTCATTAACGCCCAAAACAATTGTAGCATCGATATCATCTTTTGCCGGGACGGTTAAGACGACCTTTTCGGCGCCGGCCTTGAGGTGGTCGGCGTAGCCTCCCTTGGGCGATTCTTTAGTGCGGAAGATACCCGTCGCTTCGACGGCAATTTTCACACCCATATCTTTCCAGGGCAGCTCGGCGGGATTTCTAACCGATAAAACCTTTATCTCTTTTCCATTGATGACCAATTTTCCTTCGCCGGCCTCGACCGTTCCGTTCCATTTGCCCATGACGGTATCATACTTGAACAGATGCGCCAGAGACTTTGCGTCGGCCAGGTCATTTATTGCGACCAGTTCCAAATCGCCTTTTCTCTGCATAATAATCCTTGCGACAGCTCTACCGATTCGTCCGAATCCGTTAATTGCAACCTTTGTTGCCATTTATAAATCTCCTTCTTTTTAAAACTGTTAATGCGAATTTTCCTGTTTTACCCCCCTACCGGTACTGATAAGGGGAGAACGAAAGAGCTACTTTATTGATATGGGTGGGTGTTGTCAAGAATATATTTGAAATCATGAGAATTGCCTTCTATTTCGAGTTGAGACGTCAATTGGGGGGATTTTTTTTGTAAATTCGTGTAACATAAGGGCTTGTCGCGCAATTATATCTTTGATGATGGTTGGTGCTATGGCAAAAAGCGTTGAGCGAACGGATATAGACGGTCTTGTGCAGCGTGCCCGTGTGGAAGCTGAGGCCCTATCGCAGCTTTATGAGCTTTATTACGAGCGGATTTTTCGATTTTGCGTTCACCGGCTGTTCAGTAAGGAAACGGCAGAAGATGTAACTTCTGTTGTCTTTTTGAAAGTGGCCGGCGGGATTCGCAGCTTCGAGGGCCGAACGGAACGAGATTTTCGAAACTGGCTGTACGCCATAGCAGCCAACCAGGCAAACGCATATATAAGAAAGTCATCGCGCCGTCAAAGGCTTCTGGCACAAGCTGTGAGGTCGATGAGGGCCACAGTCGACAACGGCGAAGACTTATCTAACGAGATGGATTGGCCGAGGCTCTATGCGGCTATTATGAAACTTAAGCCAGAGCACCAAACCATCATTACATTGCGTTTTTTCGAGAACCTGAAGTTTGAGCAGATAGCAGAAATTTTAGACACCAGGGAAGCAACCGTGCGTGTTACATTACACAGGATTCTTAAAAAATTGCGAAAGCATTTACAGGCCTCTTTTTGAAGGAGAAGTATGAAATGTTTAAGAATGAAGATGATTTCAAAACAATCGTTAATCGGCTTAATATTGATGACAAGCCAAATCCGGCACATCGTGAAAGCCTGCGAGGGCAAATGCTTTCTGCCTTTAACGAAGGCCAGGAGCGCATCCAAACGGGAACAAGGCCTTTATGGAGAACGATTATGAAGAGTCCTATAGGCAAACTGGCAGCAGCGGCGGTGATAATTATCGCGGTACTTGTTGGCATACATCAATTCGATAACTCAGTTAACAGTATCGCGCTGGCAAACGTGATTGAAGCAATGAACAAGGCCAAATGGGCACATTATCATTATGCCATAGATGTTACTGGTGTGGATGAGGAGATTGCTAAAAAAACCAGAGATAAAGGATGGGAAGGATGGCAATCGGTAAATCCTTTACTCCGTATGGCAAAGCTGAACAATGGAAAAGTTTATTTTACAGAAGAAAATGAAGGCAAAACATCACGTTATGACCCCAAAACCAATACGATAACTATCGTAGAATATGAAAAGCCTTCCAATTCTCAACAGGATTACGCCAGCATTGGAGATTTGTTTATTAAGGAAATTTCTTCGGTGGAGAAAGAAGGTGGTAAAGTTCATTATGAAGAGGGGATTTATGAAGGTTGTCCTGTAATAATTATAAGTATTGATGTTACTTCAGAAGGAGGTTTGCGCACAAAAATGTCAGCCATTGTTGAGCCTGAAACATATTTACCAAAAAAAGTAACTGCTCAACAGTGGAAAAATGGCCGATACGGAGGTTTAATATCAGGCACATTTGATTATCCAAAGAGCGGCCCGGAAAACATCTATGCTCTTGGAGTGCCTCAAACGGCAAAAATTATCGACACAAGGGCAGTTGTCGTTGCAGAAGCCAAGAATGAACCAAAGTTCATTGCTACGCCGGAACCTACAACAGGATTACAAGCAGAAGTCAAGAATGAGCCCAAACTGATTGCTACGCCGGAACCCACAACAGGACCACAAATGGCACCCCTGCCGATCAAACTGCCGAGGCCGATGTTCGTGGGTACGCCGCAGGATATCAAGGTAGAGCGCCTTGAGAAGCCCTTAGGCAAGCCGCGGCCTCCGTTTTATGCGCCGGTGGGAACGAAAAATGTAGCCTTCGGGAAACGAGCAGCCAGCACGGATGAAGAGCCTATTATCGGCGAGATAGAAATGATAACCGACGGGGACAAAGAGGGATCTGACGGCAGTTACGTGGAGTTAGGGCCGTTTAAGCAACACATCACCATCGACCTCGGGGCCGAGCATAACATATACGCGATTGTAGTCTGGCATTTCCATAAGAATCCCTGCGTTTATTTCGACGTAGTTGTACAGATTTCAAGCGAGCCTAATTTCGTCAAACCTAAGACCGTGTTTAACAATGACATTGACAACTCTTTGAAATTCGGTGCCGGGAAAAACATGCACTATGTCGAAACGTCCGAAGGCAAACTTATCGATGCCAAGGGAACCATTGGTCGCTACGTTCGCCTGTACAGCCAGGGCAATACCCAAAATGACCTGAACCACTATATCGAGGTGGAAGTTTACGGCAAGAACGTAAAAGACGAACCGAAACAAACACCGGACGAGAAGAAACAGAAGCAAAGTGATAACGACAAAGTCAAAAAAGCAGATCCGAATACCCCAAAAATCGAGTTGGCTCCCCTGCAAATAAAACTGCCTAAACCCATGTTTGTAGGGACGCCTCTGGATCAAAAGGTGCCCTATCTTGAGAAGCCGTTAGGCAAGCCCCGGCCGCCTTTTTATGCACCGGTGGGAACGAAAAATGTGGCTTTCGAAAAACCGGTAAACAGCACGGATGAAGAGCCGATTATCGGCGAGATCGAATTGATAACCGACGGAGACAAGGAAGGCGCCGACGGTAGCTTTGTTGAGCTGGGACCTACTCCACAACACATCACTATCGACCTCAAGGCAATGCATGAGATATACGCCATCGTCGTCTGGCACTACCACAAAGAGGCTTGGATTTTTTTTGATGTAGCGGTACAGGTCGCCGATGATGCCGATTTTATAATGAATGTCAGAACGCTGTTCAACAACGATATCGACAATTCTCTGGGCCTGGGAGTGGGTAAAAATATGCACTATGTTGAAACATCCGAAGGCAAACTTATAGATGCCAAGGGTACCCGGGCCCGCTATTTGCGCCTGCATAGCAACGGCAGTAACGGCAGCGATGCAAACCACTATATCGAAGTGGAAGTTTACGGCAAGGCCGTAAAATGAAATGGCCCAAAACACAACTTACTGTAACCGCGGTAACCGCAATCGTGGTTATAGTCATAATCAGCGGCATAAATTGCCGTAAACAGAATACTTCACTTCCTGCTCCATCTGGGAAGGCTGACGGCGACGACACAGCCGCCTCTGAATTAGTGCCACTGGATATAAATATACCCAAGCTATGGTTTTTTATCGAGCCTTTTAGCATGAGGCCTGTATCAAACCTACAAGAGAACAACGGATTCGGTAAATCCAGGGAGGCCTTCCTCGTTCCAATTGGAACAAAAAATGTTGCGTTAGGAAAACCGGTCTCCAGTACCGATGATGCCCCTATAATCGGTAAAATTGAAATGGTAACCGACGGCAAGAAGGATTACTTTGTCGAACTATCTTCGGGCCTCCAGAGTGTCACAATCAACCTGTTAGACACGTATGAAATCTATGCTATAGTACTTTGGCATAACACCAGACATGCGGGACCGGGACCCGTCTATTTCGATGTTATTGTGCAACTCTCAAACGACCGCAATTTTATCAAAGGTGTTAAGACATTGTTCAACAATGACATTGACAATTCTGCCGGCTTCGGAATCGGCAAAGACAAGCACTATAGAGAAATATGTTATGGCAAGCTCATCGATGCAGATGGGACTCAGGCTCGCTACGTTCGCCTGTATAGCAACGGCAATAACTGTGATGAATTTAAACTTAACCACTACGTCGAAGTGGAAGTTTACGGCAAGGCCGTAGAGTAACGACAGCACAACGTATAAGAGTGATATTATGGCCGGGTTGGCTTTGCCCGGCCTTTTTTATGCGGTTTTTTTTAGGACAAAGCCATATTCCTAAGCGTCTATTTTAAAAAAGAATAAAGAAAACTATTTTTCTTTATACTAAAATGAGTGGTGAAATCGTGATATTAATGATGAACGATCGTTGATTAGATTAGGCCGGCAAAGCAAAGATGATAGAAGACGAACTGCTTAAATTGAGATTTAAGTGCGGCAGCAGGGATGCACTACAACACATCTACGAGAAGTACTTAAACAATTTGTTAACATTAGCTATGGCCCTTTTAAATAATACCGGCGAAGCTGAGGACGTTGTACATGATGTTTTCGTTTCGTTTGCCAAGGGAGCAGAAGACTTTAAGCTGCGCGGAAGTCTGAAAAGCTATTTGTCAACCTGTGTTGTTAACCGTGTACGGGACCGCATACGGGCAAACCGGCGAAAAGCGTTGAGACCGGGAAAATCAGATTTGACAAGCACAGAAACCGGCGAGCCTGAGCAATCGATTATATACAGCGAGGAATCACAGCGGTTGAAACAGGCCTTAGCAGAGCTCCCACATGAGCAGCGTGAAGTAATCGTCCTGCGTGTGAAAGGCGAAATGAAATTTAAAGATATAGCCCGGCTGCAACGCGTGTCAATCAACACGATTCAGGGCCGGTACCGTTACGGTTTGAATAAACTAAGATCCATATTGAATGGTGAGGTGGAAAAATGAGACCCATCGATAACATGGAAAAAGCAGTCAAGAAGCTGAACTTTACCGCCAGCACCAAATTGCATGACCGGATATTAGATGACGTTCTTGATGCACAAGAAGAACGTAAAAAAAACAAATCGGCATCAGCCGGGCCAAATATAGGGAGAACAAACATGAAAAAACAAATAGGCAAAATTGCCGCCGCGGCGGCGATAGTTACCGCTGTAGTTGGAGGGATTTATATGCTGGAAAGCACCAGTGTTGCCATCGGACAAGTTAAGGCAGCAATGGAGAGGGTCAAATGGATGCGTGTGATTTCCGAGGGGTCAGATAGTGAAATGTGGCTGGGCTTTAAAGCTAAAATCATAATTGTCAAAGAAAACGACGGTGCAGTCACCTATACCGATTTTGGCCAGAACCAGGACTTTCAGTATATCCCCGACACACAAACCATTACAGTCTCTAAGATCCCCAAACAGATCTATGAATTAGGCCAGAAAGGCCCTCTCGGTATGCTTGAGAACCCTTTGGGAGTCCTGGACGATATCAGAAAAGTCGTAGAGGCCGACGGTGGCCAGATTACCAATAGCAGAGGCAAATACGAGGGAAGCGAGGTTGCAATCTGGAAATTTTCGCATAAAGAACCCGAATGTTATTCATTAGATGCAAATGGCAAGTTAGTGCAAGTTCCGCGAGAGGAATATGGAGATGAGACAATAACCATATTCATAGACACAAAGAAACATCTGCCTTTAGGAATTACAACCAAATTTGTCAAAGACGGCAAACTCCTGCGTGAATTACATACCAAGCTTGAATATCCCGAAACCGGTCCCAAAAACATTTACGACCTTGGTGTGCCAACATCAGCGACAATAGTAGACAAAACACAACAATTAAAATGAGGCAGTGGTGTGTATACGTTCAAAACCGGACAGAGCAACAATAATCTCTGACGGACTGTGAAAAGAGACATGATAGTCCTCCTTCAGTGGAGGGCGTAAACAGGCCGGGCTTTTCGCCTCGGCCTTTTTTATTGGTTTTGCGAGGAGTTGGATTTGCGTTTGAAGCGGTATTTTCTCTGTATGTCTTCAGCAGTAATGAGACAAAAAGCATTCTAAATTAGGAGACGATTTCAACTC
>JABAHS010002655.1_pt4 | contig 12828 bp, 12 predicted proteins | sample 7062111 | NCBI WGS metagenome assembly JABAHS01 (sample SAMN14534600, study PRJNA622989) | marine sediment metagenome | biome: marine biome [ENVO:00000428]; feature: marine pelagic biome [ENVO:01000023]; material: deep marine sediment [ENVO:00002113]; isolation source: pool of 4 deep marine... | reverse complement strand
AGCACGGTCATGCTCGAGCCGGCGAGCCGGCCGATAGAACGAAACACCTCCTGCATCGCCGGTGCACGACCGATGATCGACGACATCCGGTCAGCATCGGTTCCATGTTCCTGTCCCGCCCCCCATATTTGCTGTGCGGCTTTGACGACGAGCTCGATGGCCTCGTCGATGTCAAATGGTTTCGGCAAATATTCGAACGCACCGCCTTTGTAAGCCGCAACCGCGTTTTCGAGATCGGAGTGCGCGGTGATGACGATGATGGGCAAGCCCGGCGCAATGGTGCTCAGCCGGTCGAGAAGGTCGATGCCGCTCATGCCCGGCATGCGGACATCGGTGATCAGTACATCCGGCATTTCTTTTTCGATGGCTTCAAGAAGGTGCTCAGCCCGCTCGAAACTGCGCGGCAGCATATCGGCTTGCTGTAACGCCTGCTCGAGGACCCAGCGCACCGACTGATCGTCATCCACGACCCAGACGTTGAGCGGCCGCTCAGTCATCCCCTGCGGCTCCCTGCTGCACGAGCGGTATGCGAACATAGAAGACGGTACGACCGGGCCGGCTGTCGAACTCGATCAGGCCGCCGTGACGGCTGAGCAGTTCTTGTGCAGCAGGCAGGCCCAGCCCCGTCCCGGTCGGGCTGCCCGTTACGAGCGGGTAGAACACCGAATCCTGCAGGTCCTGAGGAATCCCCGGCCCATCGTCTTCGATCTCGATCAACGCAATGACCCGATGTCGGGTGTTGCCGATCGTGAAGTTCATTTCTGCTCGGCTGCGCAGCGTGATCGTGCCCTGGCCCTCAAGCGCCGTGACGGCGTTGCGGACGAGATTGAGAAACGCTTGCACGATCTGGTTGCGATCTAGGTCGATCAGTGGCAGCCCCGGATCATAGTCCCGCCGTATCGTGAGCAGCTTGGGGTCCTCTGCGGCGATGATGCGCAGCACGTATTCGAGCAACTCGTGCACATTGACCGGCTCCTTGTTGGGCGGACCGCCGGGGCCGAGCAGGGTGTCGACGAGTCCGGCCAGCCGGTCCGTTTCGCTGATGACGACGCCGGTATATTCGCGCAGATCCGCTTTCTCGAGCTGGCGTTCCAGTAACTGTGCTGCTCCGCGGATGCCGCCGAGAGGGTTCTTGATCTCGTGCGCGAGCTGGCGAATCATTTGCCGGCCTGCGCCGTGCTGGATCAATAATGCATTCTCGCGGGTGATCCTCGTGCGTCGAGTCACGTCGGTCAGCTCGACCAGCAGCGCTGCAGCACCCGTTGTGATCGGCGAAACGCGGCAATCGACAATGCGCTCATCCGCGTGAACTTCAGTCGCCGTCAGGCGGAGTTCGTTTGCGTAGTGATCTCCGGTTTTGACGACGCGGGCAAGGATCGTGCTGAGTTCCTGGTCGTCGTCGAGAAGTTTCAAGAGCGCCGTATTTCTTGCCCGCTGCAAGCTGACACCGAGAATGTTTTCGGCGGCCGCATTGAGATCGAGGATGAGCAGGTTCGCATCGAGCAAGATCACGCCGCAGCTCAGGCTTTCGAGGATTGCGAGCGCATCGCTAACCCGATCACCGCCGCCCGCGCCACGGGCCGACCCCTCGCCGCCTAAGTGCCCGCCCTGCGCCTCAGGACCGAACTCTGTTGTACGTAAAAGCGATTTATCTGGCTGCGGATCATCAACTGGCCGGCCTCGTCGATGATCTCCGCCTGAAGATTGTGTTCGCCGCGAAAGACCTCGTCGAGCTGAAAAGTCGTCCCGGGGACCAGGCGCGGCGTCCCGTCCAGATAAATCCGGACCCGGTGTCCCGCCTGCAGGCCGGGCTCGAGGGTCAAAGAAACGTTCAGTACGCCCTCGATATTCCATAACGTTTCTTCGGCGCCGGGCGAGGCAATGTCGAGGCGCTCGTAACGAACTCCGGCCAGCTCCAACTGCTCTTCGCTCGCATCGCCATCGTCTCGTGGCGGTGCGATCCGGACACCGGCGAGACGGTTGTAATCGCCGAGATCGATCGGCTCCGCGCCCTCGTGCGGCACGTCCGAGTAGTGCACGACCCCCTCTTCATCGGTCCACTTGTAGACGGTCGCGGCGAGCGCCACGCTCGCTGCGAGAAGCACGACAAGGCTGATAACTGCCCGGATTTCCATTGAATTAGCATAACAAGTTAGGGCCAAGAGCGGCCAGTGAGCAGGTGGCGAAACGCCACCCGCATCACGTTTTTCACGCTCAGAGGCTGTAATACATGTCGAACTCGACCGGGTGTGTCGTCATTCGCAGGCGCGTGACATTTTCCGTCTTGAGATCGATATAAGCGTCGAGCAGATCGTCCGAGAATACATCCCCGGCCTTGAGGAATTCGCGATCCTCATCAAGGGCAGCAAGCGCCTCATCGAGCGAGAACGCGACATGCTGCAAGTCCTTTTCCTCCTCAGGGGGCAGGTCGTAGAGGTCCTTATCGAGCGCATCGCCCGGATGGATCTTGTTCTGGATGCCGTCGAGGCCGGCCATGAGCATGGCTGAAAACGCCAGGTACGGGTTCGCCATCGAATCCGGGAACCGCACCTCGATGCGCCGGGCCTTGGGATTCGCAACCCAGGGAATCCGGATCGACGCCGAACGGTTGCGCGCGGAATAAGCAAGGATCGTTGGCGCCTCGAAGCCCGGCACGAGTCGCTTGTAACTGTTGGTCGCCGGATTCGTGAACGCATTCAGGGCACGTGCATGTCTGATAATGCCGCCTATATAGAACAGTGCCGTCTCGGACAAGCCACCATAGGCCTCACCGGAAAACAGGTTCTCGCCACCCTTCTGCAGCGACTGATGCACGTGCATGCCATTGCCGTTATCGTTGACCAGCGGCTTGGGCATGAAGGTGGCCGTCTTGCCGAAGGCGTGGGCAACGTTGTGCACGACGTATTTGAGGATCTGCACCTCGTCGGCTTTACGGACCAGGGTATTGAAGCGGACGCCAATCTCTCCTTGCCCCGCCGTTGCCACTTCGTGGTGATGAACCTCGGTCGTGAGCCCCATGTCCTCTAGCGCAAGGCACATCGCCGAGCGAATGTCGTGCAATGAATCGACCGGCGGGACCGGGAAGTAACCACCTTTGACGGTCGGCCTGTGACCCGTATTGCCCTCGGTGATGCTGCGGTCCGTGTTCCACGCGCCTTCGTCCGAATCGACCTTGTAGAACGCACCCTGCATCGAGTCGTCCCAGGAGACGTGATCGAATACGAAGAACTCGTTCTCGGGCCCGAAGAACGCCGCATCCGCGATACCCGTCGCTTTGAGGTATGCCTCCGCGCGCTCGGCGAGCGAGCGCGGGCAGCGATCGTAACCCTGCATCGTCGCCGGCTCGATCACGTTGCAGCGGAGGTTTAACTGAGATTCGTCAGAGAAGACATCGAGCACTGCCGAGGCCGCGTCGGGCAACAGAATCATGTCCGACTCGTTGATTCCCTTCCAGCCCGAGATCGACGAACCGTCAAACATTTTGCCTTCCTCGAAGAGGTCTTCGTCGACGGTATGCGCGGGCACGGTGACGTGTTGTTCTTTGCCTTTCGTGTCCGTGAAACGAAAGTCGACAAATTTCACCTCATTATCTTTGATGAGGCTGAGCACCTCTTTGGGCTTCATGATTCAAATCCTCCGGTTTCCTGATGTATTGCAGGCAAGCGACTATGCTGGCCCGGTCTGGGGTTAGCTGCACGATACGTGCCAAATTGGTGCAAAACACAAGTTATTGATAAATCTATATTTTTCAATAGCACTAGGGCAAATTGTGCACCAGTTCAGTGCATATACTTTATCTTGTGCACCAATTCGGTGCAATCATTTTCCAAATCGTTGCGCGGCGATTTCAGTGCGTGTTTCTCGGCCAAGGACCGGAGATGGCCCACCCGAGCGTCGGAGCCCGACGCGGCCGCTACTGGCTGCCACCGACCGGGTGAACTCCGATATACTCCGCCGCTTTGGCGCCCCGAGACTGTCATGAGCGATGACAAGGCCCCGGCCACGGTGAGCTTTCAAGACCTGATTCTGAGGCTCCAGCAGTTCTGGGCGGAGCGCGGCTGCGTGATCATGCAGCCCTACGACAAAGAGATGGGTGCCGGCACTTTTCATCCGGCAACCTTTCTGCGCGCCATCGGTCCGGAGCCGTGGAGCGCGGCTTACGTTCAACCGGCGCGACGCCCGACAGACGGTCGATACGGCGACAATCCGTTTCGACTGCAGCACTACTACCAGTATCAGGTCGTGATAAAGCCGTCTCCGGACGACTTTCAGGAGATTTATCTCGAATCGTTGCAGGCCATCGGCATCGACCCGACCGTTCACGATATCCGTTTCGTTGAGGACAACTGGGAGTCGCCGTCGCTAGGTGCCTGGGGGCTAGGCTGGGAAGTCTGGTTAAACGGAATGGAAATCACGCAGTTCACATATTTCCAGCAGGTTGGCGGCCTCGAGTGCCGACCCGTAACCGGCGAAATAACCTACGGGCTCGAACGGCTGGCCATGTACCTGCAAGGTGTCGAGAGCATCTATGACATCGTCTGGACCGATGGGCCACTCGGCAGGATCACGTACGGCGATGTCTACCACCAAAACGAACTCGAGCAGTCGAAATATAACTTCGAGGAAGCCGATATCGATCACCTGTTCAACGCCTTTGATCATGCCGAGCATGACGTCGAGAGATTGATCGGGCTGCGCCTCGCCCTGCCGGCCTATGAGCAGATGCTTGTCGCCTCGCACGTGTTCAATCTGCTCGACGCTCGTCAGGCCATTTCCGTCAGCGAGCGACAGCGTTACATACTGCGCGTGCGCGGCTTGTCGCGCGCCGTTGCAGAAGCGTATTTTGCCAGCCGCGACGCGCTCGGTTTTCCAATGCTCGACTCCGTGACGGCCAAGGAGGACCCGGCGTGACAGCAAGCGCCGATCTTTTGATCGAAGTCGGCACGGAAGAACTTCCACCGAAAGCCTTGCGCGCGCTGATGGAGGCGTTTGCCGAGAACCTGGCCGCGGCACTCGATGAGGCCCGTCTCGAGCACGGCAACTTGCGCCGCTTCGCCAGCCCCCGCCGGCTCGCAGTCATCGTCGACACGCTGGCAAGCGCGCAGCCGGACCGACACACAACTCAAAAAGGGCCGCCTGTTTCCGTCGGCCTCGACGCGGACGGTAATCCCACGGCAGCCGGCATCGCCTTTGCTCGCAAATGCGGCGTCGACCCCGCGAACCTCGAGCGGGTCTCCAGTAACAAGGGTGAGTGGCTCAGCTGCCGCATTGTCGAGCAGGGCAAGTCAGCTGCAGAGATTCTCCCGGGCCTCGTCGAATCGGCTCTTAGCTCGCTGGCAATCCCGCGCCGCATGCGCTGGGGCGATAGCGATGCCGAATTCGTGCGCCCGATCCATTGGATCGTCTTGCTACACGGCAAATCGTTGATCGAGGCCAAAATCATGGGTGTCACGACCGGCCGCGCTTCGTTCGGTCACCGCTTTCACTCGGCCGGGCCACTCAAAATCGGAACCCCCGCCAAGTACGAGGAAACCCTCGAGGCAAAGGGCCGTGTCATTGCAGATTTCGACCGCCGGCGACAGCTCGTTATCGACGGCGTAACGAGTGCCGCCGCTAAAGCCGGTGGACAGGCACTTGGTAGTGACGCGCTCTTTGATGAGGTCACGGCCCTGGTGGAATGGCCCGTGCCGGTGACGGGAAGCTTTGCTGAGTCGTTTCTTGATTTGCCGCGAGAAGTCGTCATCTCGACGCTAACCAGCCACCAGCGCTACTTTCCCGTCATTGATGAAGGCGGTGCCTTGTTGCCCCGCTTCGTCGCCGTCGCCAATATCGACAGCAAAAATCCTGAGCAAGTGCGTAACGGCAACGAGCGCGTTATCCGTCCGCGCCTTGCCGATGCGGCGTTTTTCTGGGAAAACGACCGGCGCCAAACGCTTGCCGCACGCAGCGAGGCTCTGCGTGAAGTGGTGTATCAACAGGGGCTCGGCAGCCTGTACGATAAAAGCACGAGAGTCGCCAGCCTTTGCGAGGAAATAGCGGCTGCGCTCGATACAGACGGCACCGAAGCCGTGCGCGCGGCCATGCTATGCAAATGTGACCTGATCACGGGGCTCGTCGGTGAATTTCCGGAGTTGCAAGGAACGATGGGCGGCTATTTTGCTGTCGCCGACGGGGAGCCCGAGGCAATTGCGGTGGCGATCGCTGATCATTATCGACCGCGATTCTCCGGCGACACGCTGCCGGACTCGCAGGCAGGGCAGATCGTCGCGCTCGCCGACAAGCTCGACACACTGTCCGGAATCTTTGTGCTCGGTAAAAAGCCCTCGGGGAACCGCGACCCGTTCGGCTTACGCCGCACCGCACTCGGTATCATTCGGCTGCTCGTCGAATGTGATCTCGACCTTAGCTTGCGCGCACTCATTGATGCCGCAGTGAATATTCAGCCAGCCGGCAAACTCAGCGCTGAGGNNTCAGGAGCGCGATCCCTCGCTCGCTTCAGAAACCTTCGATGCCGTGCTTGCCCGCCGCCCGGCTTCGCTTGTTGATTTCGACAAGCGCCTGCACGCGGTGCAGGCCTTTGTCAGCCTCGAGCCCGCCTCGAGCCTCGCCGCGGCCAATAAACGAATTGCCAATATTCTCAAACAGGCAGCCGAGGAGGACGAAGTAGAAGTCGATAATGGCCTGCTCAGCGAGGCAGCCGAAATCGAACTCTGGGCCGCGCTGAGCGATGCCCGGGAGCGAGTTCGCCCATTGCTCGAATCGCGAGATTACACGGCCGCGTTGACCGACCTCGCCCAGCTGCGCCACGCCGTAGACCGGTTTTTCGATGACGTAATGGTCATGGTGGACGACGTCCGTATTCGGGCCAATCGCCTGGCGCTTTTGCGCGAACTGCGCCGCTTGTTTCTCGACGTCGCCGATATTTCCCGGCTGGCCATCAATTGAGATCTATTCTTCAGTAAGCGGCGCTACAATTGGGCGATGCTCGCGCTGCGCTCGCTTCTATTCACGGTATTTTTGTTCGTCTCCGCGCTGATCGGCGGCTCGCTGGTGCTGCTTCTTTTCTGGGCGCCGTTTCGAATCAAGTGGGCCGTCGCCAGGGGCTGGGCGAACTCTTGTCTGTGGGCAGGCCGGACCCTGTGCGGTATGCGAGTCCTGACTGAAGGGCGGGAGCACCTGCCTGCCGAGCCGAGCATCGCGCTGATAAAGCACACCACCGCACTGGAGACGTACTGGCAGATCCACGCCTTGCCGCCGCAGGCCTGGGTACTCAAACAGGAACTCCTATGGGTTCCATTGTTCGGCTGGGGCTTGCAGCTTGCGATGGCGCCAATTGGCGTTCGCAGGGGCGGCGGCATCAAAGCCGTCCGCCGTGTCATCGAACAGGGCAAACAGCGGCTCGAACGGGGCCTTTGGATCGGCATTTTTCCTGAAGGGACGCGCGTGCCTCCCGGTAAAACCCGGCGTTACGGCATCAGTGGCGCGGCGCTCGCAAAAGAAGTGGGTTGCCCCGTGGTTCCGGTCGCGCACAATGCCGGTGACTTCTGGCCGAAGCGCGGCCTGCTCAAGCGGCCCGGCCACGTCCGCTTCTGTATCGGCCCCCCCGTCGACGCCCGCGGCATGAACGCGGAAGAAATCAACCTCAAGGCCCAGGAATGGATCGAAGCGAAGATGCGCGAGATCAGTTCGCTTTACTGAGGCTCGGCTCTGAGGCAGGGTTAGCTGTGGGCCAGTCGACTTCCACCATGACTTCGTTGCGACGCATGAAATACGGCGTGAACGGGCTGTTGTATCGGGCAAGCACTGCTTCGCCGCGTGCCTCTATACCATCGCGCGCAAGCGCCGCCCGCAAGCTTTGCTCGTGGTCGCGATCGTTTTCCTCAGTCCATCGGCCACCGTAGCGCAACACGGCCATTGTCCGCGGTTCCCGGGTAACGATTCGAATGCGCGGATCTTTCGGTCGCGGTAGTGTCTCGAGCGAGTACTTGCGTTCCATTACGAATGCATAGGTAACTATGCCGGCCTTCTCGCGCGAGGGCGATGTCTCGACCGGCGCAGTCATGCTCATGCGTTCTCCTTCTGCGGCGGAATAGCTCTCAACGGGCGCGGTCATGTTCATTTTTTCCGCGGCCACGTTGTCGCCGAAGATATACCCGGCGAGAATCGGAAAGGCGTCGTTGCCGGCTTGCCCCGAGGCAGAGGCTACGTCGACTTCGGCGACGATGTACTCTGCATAGCGGCGCACATCGTAACCGTCCCGACTGGCAAGCAATTCGAATTCGGGTTCTTCGTAAGCCATCAAAACATTACTGGCGAGTAGCAGCAATATTGTCAATAAAGAGCCAGCCCTTCGCATCGATTTCTGCCTTATCTTTCCTAACGTTTAATATTCGATCCGGGTCCCGTCCCAGGCAAAGAATGCGCCGCTGTCAGCGCTCGTAACCTTGTCAATAACTGCCAGCAGTTTCCCGGCTGCGTACTCGGGCGAAAACAAGCGATCGGCCGGAACGCGGCCCTGGAAGGGCCTCGAGAGGCCAGTGTCGACGGTGCCGGGATGTAGCGCAATGACGGCGGCCTCGGGATGGCTCCGTGCCTGCTCGACAGCGAGCGTGCGGATCAACATGTTCAGCGCGGCTTTCGAGGCGCGATAAGCTGCCCAACCGCCGAGGCGATTGTCGCCGATACTGCCGACTCGTGCCGAGAGCGCTGCGAAAACGGCCTTTGCGTTACGCCTGAGATGCGGCAGAAAATGTTTGGCGACGAGCGCCGGACCGAAAGCATTGATTAGAAACGTCCGCTGTAACTTCTCGATACTCAGTTCGCGCATTCGCTTGTCCGGCTGCAGCGCCGCACCGTCGTGCAGGATTCCGGTCGCGACGATGACGAGGTCAATCGGGCCACGCTGTGCACACAGCTCGGCCGCGGCGGCAACGCTCTCCTCATCGCTTATATCGATGTGTCCTGCCTCGGTGCCCTCGATTATCGGCCCCGACCGCGACAAGGCCGTCGCCGAGCCGACTCGCTGATCGCCCGTGAGCGCTCGAATCAGCGCGCTACCGATACCGCCGCTCGCTCCGACGATCACGATGTTCGCTGGCTCTCTCAGCGTGCCGATCGCGCTCGCCATGCGACGGGCAGCAGATTCCTGTGCCGCCGACAGGGGCTTTTCCGAGGCTTGTTGCGATAAATCATGAGTCGACACGAGCGCCTCCTCCTGAGCGGCGAGGCATGTGAATTTCATTGGCCCCCGCTCAGAACATTACTGACAAGGCAAGAGCTTATCAGCCGGGAGCTGCATGGTCGTTACGCTTGTGTATGACTTTGTATCAAAGAGTTTCAGCGCGGTTTCGCAGATAAGTGAGATTGTCGCCAGCAAACCGCCTCGGCTCCCTGCTGATTAGCCCTCTCAGGTGATGGGCGCCGACAGTGTTGCCCTCGGCAAGCATCGTGAGCTGGTCGCGGGTAACGGGAAATTGCGGCAGCCAGTCGAGCATCGCCGCAACCAGCTTCATCGCGGCCAGGGGTACCGGCACGAACCACTTGTTTCGGCCCGCAGCATTTGCCACGCGCTCGAGCATCTCTCGCCACGTAAGACACTCCGGCCCTCCGATCGCGACAGTTTTACCAATCGTTTCGCTCTCGGCCAGCGCTTCCATGAACGCATCGGCGACGTCGTGCACGTGCACGGGCGACATCATCACGGGGCCCGACGAGCGCAAGCATCCGGTGTGGAATTCGACCCCGGGCAACGGCGGCCTGATCATGTCGTCGTACAACTGGCTCGCGAACTCCATGCGGCCCCGCGGGTCGCCAAAGATAACCGACGGCCGAAAAATCGTGTAATCGAGACCGCTGGCTTCGAGTGCCTCCTCAGCGCGGTACTTAGTTGTCTGGTAGTCAGTGCCGGTCGCCTTGACGCCGTTTGCGCTCATCAGCACGAAGCGTTGGACGCCAGTCTTTTTCGCTGCCGCAATCGTGCGAACAACGCCCTGATACTGCTCTCGCTCAAAGGTGATGTGGCGTCGCGGGAATTCGCGCAGGATGCCAACATTGTAAATCACCGCCTGGCAATCGCTGAGGGTGGCTTCTAATGCGGCGGTGGAATCGAGGTCGCCCTCGTGGCGGCTGATATCCCCGGCGCGAAGCTTTCCCGCGCTGCCGGGGCGCACGAGCACGGCCGGCTCGTGGCCGCGCTCGATCAGTGCATCGACGAGATAGCTGCCGACGAAGCCCGTACCGCCAATCAGTGCAACTCTCATGGGCTTATGCTCGCGCAGATATTGAAAGACAGTCCGCCGAGGTTTTTGCAATTCGTTACCAGGTGCGGACGCGCCTCTCGGGGCGAGTTAGATCGTATCTTCAATCGCTTTCCTCGCGCAGGCCGCGCTATCGGCTCAGTTACGGCTCCCGGGGGGCTCGCCGATATTTTCGAGTTCGATTGCCTCGGCAGGCGTCAGTGGATAAATCTCGGCTATCCGACAGCCGCGCAGGGTCTCGAATTTTGCCCTGATGTAATTCGGGTCGCTGCGCTCGTCGGCAATAATCCAACTGTTGTCGTTCAACTGCCAGCACGGCTGTGAAAAAGCCACGAGATAGTCTTGGCGATAGCCCCGATAGATAATGTAGCGATTCGTTATCTCGTGCCACCCCTTGCTTCGGTGAGAACGCAGCTTGTCAGCCTGCTCAAGCTCCCTGACCTCGATGAAATCCCTCACGGCCTGGTTCTTGTCCATTGTTTCTTGCGCCGGTTGCACAGAACACGCATAAAGGCCGCCGCAGGCAATGGCTGCGGCAGCAAGCAATCGCAAGCGCCTACTTTTTCGGGCGTGTGCGCCCATGCTCAAGGACATACCCTCTCTTTGTAAGCCTGATCAGATATCAAGATTCTCGACCGTCAGTGCGTTTTGCTCGATGAACTCACGGCGCGGTTCGACCTGATCGCCCATCAGTGTCGTGAAGATCTCATCGGCCTTGACGGCGTCCTCGATCTTGACCTGCATTAGCCGCCTCGTCTCTGGATTGACCGTGGTTTCCCAGAGCTGTTCCGGGTTCATTTCGCCAAGACCTTTATAGCGCTGGATCGCCTGCCCTTTGCGCGCTTCGTCCATCAGGAAGTCGACGGCTGTCGAGAATTCACTGATTTCGGCGCGCCGTTCGCCGCGCTGCACATAGGCACCCTCGCCAAGCAGCCCGCTCAACTTCGCCGCTAACGCCATGATGTGATGATATTCGTTGGTCTCGAAGAATTCGCGCGGCAGGTATCGCGTCATGCCCATGCCGTGCTGCAGGCGGGTGATGACAATGCGAATGCCCTCGCCATCCTCGTCGCCGCGATCGAGCGTGGCACTATAACTGCCGCCATTGGCTGTCTGCGCCCGATCGCCGCCGCCTTGCGGCAGCAAGGCGGAAAGTTTTGTTGCCCAGGTCTCGAGCGTGTCGAGGTTGTCGGCGATTTCCGCCGTGACCTCCGGCAATCGACAAATTGATCGCAGCACCACTTCATCGTAACGGTTCGACAGGCGGGCGATGATGTTCTCGACCGTGATGAATTCGTTTGCGAGCGTCTCGAGGGCGGCGCCCGACAAGGCGGGCGCCTCTGCGTTGACATACAGGGCGGCGTTCTCCAGTGCCGCATTGAGCAGATACGCGCCGAGTTCCGCATCATCTTTTACGTAAACTTCTTGTTTGCCGCGCTTGATCTTATAAAGCGGCGGCTGCGCGATATAAACGTGGCCACGCTCGATCAGTTCCGGCATCTGCCGATAAAAGAAAGTCAGCAGCAGCGTGCGGATATGCGAGCCGTCGACATCTGCGTCGGTCATGATAATGATGCGGTGGTAACGCAATTTGTCCGGATCGAAGTCATCGCGACCAATGCCGCAGCCGAGCGCTGTTATCAGCGCACCGACCTCGACCGAGGACAACATCTTGTCGAATCGGGCTTTCTCGACATTGAGAATCTTGCCCTTCAGCGGAAGTATGGCCTGCGTCCTGCGATCACGGCCCTGTTTTGCAGACCCGCCGGCGGAGTCGCCCTCGACGAGAAAAATCTCGGACAGGGCGGGATCCTTTTCCTGGCAATCCGCCAGTTTGCCGGGCAGGCCGGCTACGTCGAGCGCCCCCTTGCGCCGGGTCATCTCCCGAGCTTTACGAGCAGCTTCGCGCGCCCTCGAGGCCTCGATGATTTTCGTGACCACCGATTTTGCTTCTGCCGGATGCTCGAGCAGGAAATCTTCGAGCCGGCCAGCCATCGCCTGCTCGACAACGCCTTTGATTTCAGATGAAACTAACTTCTCCTTGGTTTGAGAAGAGAACTTCGGGTCAGGAACCTTGACGGACAAAACGGCGGTCAAGCCCTCTCTCGCATCATCGCCGGTTGGCAAAACCTTGTCTTTGCGCGCCGACAATTCTTTGTCGATGTAGGTATTCAGCGTGCGTGTGAGCGCAGAGCGAAACCCGGCGAGATGCGTACCACCATCGCGTTGCGGAATATTGTTCGTGTAGCAGAACATGTTCTCCTGGTAACCGTCATTCCACTGCAGCGCCGCCTCGACACCTACCCCATCAGCCTCGGCAAAGAAATGAAACACCGTCGAGTGAATCGGGTTCTTGTTGCGGTTGAGGTGCTCCACGAAGGCTCGGATCCCGCCTTCGTATTCAAAGGTGTCAGCCCTGTCGCCGCGCTCATCGACGAGATGAATGCGCACCCCGGAGTTCAGAAAGGACAGCTCGCGAAGCCTGCGAGCGAGCGTGTCATACTGGAATTCGATGTTCGAGAAGGTGCGGCTGCTCGGCTTGAAACGGATCGTGGTCCCGGTGCGGTCGGTG
>JABAHS010001122.1_pt6 | contig 12831 bp, 14 predicted proteins | sample 7062111 | NCBI WGS metagenome assembly JABAHS01 (sample SAMN14534600, study PRJNA622989) | marine sediment metagenome | biome: marine biome [ENVO:00000428]; feature: marine pelagic biome [ENVO:01000023]; material: deep marine sediment [ENVO:00002113]; isolation source: pool of 4 deep marine... | reverse complement strand
CAGCGTGGTGCTGCGACGCTCGAGCGCGTACTGGGCGACGATGCAGGCGCTTCGCGACAAAGGCATCGAGTTCGAGCTCGTCGCCGCACCCGACAACATGGAGACCGAGGAGATCATCGCACGCGTGGCCTCGGGACAGTACGACCTCACCGTGTCGGACAGCCATATTCTGAGCGTCGAGCTCAAATGGCGCAGCGACATCAAGTCGGTGCTCACTCTCAACGGTCCTGTCGCCCACGGTTGGGCCGTGCGGGCAGAGAACGAAAAGCTGCTCGCGGCGCTGAACGAGTTCCTCGACAAAGAGTACAAGAGCCGTTTCTACAATCTCGTCTACAGCAAGTACTTCGAGAACTCCAATCGAATCCGCGATCACGTTGCCGCGCACCAGGAGCATTCCGAGAAAGGAAATATCTCGCCCTACGATGCGCAGGTGCAGAAATACGCCGAGGCATACGGCTTCGACTGGGCGCTCATCGTCGCGCAGATGTATCAGGAGAGCCGGTTCGATCCCATGGCGCAGTCCTGGGCCGGTGCGCGCGGCCTCATGCAGATTCTACCCACCACGGGCGAGCTGTTCGGCGTCGAGGATCTGCACGCCGTCGACACGAGCATCGAGACCGGCGTGCGTTATCTCGCCTGGCTGCACGAACGCTTCGAGCCGGAGTTGAGCGTACAGGATAGAATGTGGTTCACCCTCGCCGCCTACAACGCGGGCCTCGGTCACGTGCGCGATGCGCGACGGCTCGCGCGCAAGATGGGCTGGAATCCCGACCGCTGGTTCGACAACGTGGAACGCGCCATGCTGCTGCTGTCCCGGCGCAGCTTCTACCAGCTCGCCACCCATGGCTATGCCCGCGGTCAGGAGACCGTCGACTACGTGCGCCAGATCCGGGATCGCTACAACGCCTACGTACGTCTCGCGAGCGCGCAGTGATCAAATCGAGCCGGGAGGCTCGATGGTCAGCTCGATCTGGTAGCCGCCGAACCTGCGCACGTTGAGCACACCGGCGTCGAGAATCAGATACTGACCCTTGATGCCGAGCAGAGTGCCTCGAACCTCGGGAGTTTTGTCCAGGCTGATGGACGCGACGCGCTGCGGATACTCGAGCACCGGATAGCGGAACGTGCGCGACTCGCTGCCGGTGACGATCTCCGGTGCAATGCTGTCATGCTCGTCGGTGACGTTCGAGAGCGCCTTCTCGCAATCGGCCAGCAACGCGTCGCGGTGCGCCGGCAGATCGACCGCATCGGGCTCGCCTTTGAGCATCCGCCGCCAGTCGGTGCGATCCGAGACGTGATCCTTCAAGATCACCTCCACGAGACCCGAGAGCCGGCGGCTCGCGACGCGCGCAACGGGCAGCGCCTGCGAGGCACCCTGATCGATCCAGCGGGTCGGCACCTGAGACTCTCGCGTGATGCCGACCTTGACCCCGGATGTGTTGGCCAGATAGACGATGTGGGGCCGCATGCAGTGGGTCTCCCCCCACTCGGGCTCGCGGCAGGTGCCGAGATGATAGTGGCAACGCTCGGGGCGCACGATGCAGCCGTCGCAGCGTGCGAGATCGCGCAGGCATGGAAAGCAGTGGCCCTGGTTGAAGCTCTTCCTGGTGCTGCGCCCGCATGCAATACAGTGGATGTCACCGGTGTGTCGGATGCCGATGACGGCGCCGAGAAGCGCATTGAGTGATACCAGCCGATCGCCGACGGGCAGCGCGTAGCGCACCGGATCCCCTTCCTCGACCCGCATCTTGCGCAAATCGCCGGGGGCGAGCGACTCGCTCATCGGCATGCTCGCGCCCGTCAGCGGCATGGTCTGAAACGCGCCGTGCCGTCGCGTTTCAGCTGCTCCACGAGTCCGACCTCCCAGGTGAGATACTCCCGCATGGAATCCTCCACGCCCCAGTCTTTCTCGTAGGGCCGCAGCCAAACGTCATCGGCGACGTCGGCGAGATGCTCGGCACCCGAGGTAACCGCCATGCCCGCCGCGATCCATGCGCCGGTTCCGCCGGCCAGCACCTGCACCGGCTCGTCGGTGAGCGCGGCGGCCTCCGCGGCCGCCAGGCGCGCAAGCACGCCGTCCGACGAAGTCAGCACCAGCCGGCCGCGCCTCGGCACCGCCGCCAGGGCGCCGGCGAGGCGCGCGCGGGTCGCGAACCAGGCACCGGGAATGTGGCCTGCGCGGTACGCGCGACTCAGTCCCAGATCAACGACGCTCGCCTTGCCCTCGCGAAGCGCCGCGTCGAGGTCCGCGACCTCGATCGCGTCTGCGCGAGCCTCATCGAGACCGAGCACATGCACAGGCTCCGGACCCCGCTCGAGCTCCACGCCCTGCAACGCATTGTCGAGCACGGCGACCTCGGGCCAGCCCATCTGGTTGAGCCACGACGCGGTCATGGTGGCACGCACGCCCGTGTCATCCACCAGCACCACCCGCGAGCGCAGCGTGGCGATGAAGTGATCGGTCTCCTGAACCAGCTGCCCGCCGGGCGCCGATCGGGAGCCTGGCAGGTGCCCGGCTTCGTACTCGTACGGATGTCGCACGTCGAAGACGTAGAGCGAGCGCTCGGTCGATTCGGCGCGCCAGGCATTGAGCGTCGCACGATCGATACGCCGAACCCCGAAGCGCTCTGCGACCCGCGCCGCTGCATCGCGCGCCGCGGCCAGGCCATGCTCCGAGATGTCTCTCGCCTCACGCGTCATGCCGTGCTCGAGCCCGTGGCCGGCGAGATGCCAGCCCATGGTGCCGTTGCGAAGCGCCACGACGCGATTTTCAATGCCGGCATTGATCAGGGACTGCGCGCCGATGATGCTGCGCGTGCGCCCGGCACAATTGACGACCACCAGCGTGTCGGCGGACGGCGCAACATCGTGCACCCTGTAAGCCAGCTCTGCGCCGGGCACGCAGATTCCGGTGGGAATGTTGCGCGCGTGATACTCCGTCATCGGCCGGCTGTCGAGCACGACCATGTTCTCTCCCGCATCCATCATCTGCTTGAGCTCGTCTGCGGAAACCGAGGGAGTCTCGTACTCGACCTCGATGAACTCTCCGAATGCCTTGCTCGGGACGTTGACGCCGCTGAAGACTTCGAGCCCCGCTTCGCGCCAGGCATCCACGCCGCCGTCGAGCACAGCGACGTTCCGGTAACCGAGCTGGGACAAGCGTTGCGCGGCGCGCTCGGCAAGGCCCTCGCCGCCGTCGCAGACAACGATGCGCGCCGATCGGCGCGGCACCATCGCATCGGCGAGAAGCTCGAGGCGGCTCAAGGGCATGCAGCTCGCGTAGAGAATGTGTGCCTGACCGAAGCTCAGCTCCTCGCGCGCATCGAGAAGCGCGATCTCCTCATCGCCCTGGAGCAGCTCGTTGAGCTCCTTTGCAGCAACGCGCGGGCAGTCGGGTGTTGCGTTTTTCATGGTTTACTCTCGTGGTCGTCGAAGCGCAGCGCGTGCAGCCCGAGCGCGGCATTCGCGGACAAGCGGCCGTGCCCCGCTCTTGGAAACCTTATCCGGAAAACCCGGTATTGTCATGCTGGAAATCACGACACAGAAGCGCCCTGCGAAAGCGCAGTGCGGCTTGCGCGATGCGTTGCATGCTGGCCGCTCGGCTGCACAAAGGGTGTCGAAGTGATGCACGGCATCTATCTTTTCAGCTCCCAGGTTCTCGAGCCCGTCAGCAAAGCATTTACCGGTTGCGCGCCGGACTGCTCGGGAGGCTCGTCTGCGTAATGCACGCCCCCTGATTCATCCACCCACTTGTAAACACCCGCCGTCGCAGCACCGCCGAGCAACATCATGAAAAATACCGTCGGCAGGCGCTTTTTTCCCCGGCTCATGCTCTGCGCCCGTCCATCTTCGACTCACTCCGCGCGATAGCTCTCGACCCGGCGCAACCACCCGGGCAGCCAGCGCTGCTCGTCGCGCGCCGGGGGCGCATTGCGCACGCGGCGCGCGAGCACTCTGCCGGCAGCGTCGGCGAACGCCTCGTTGGCCGGCAATGCGTCATCCATCTCCTCGAGCACCTGCTTCAGCCCCCACCCCTGCCCCCGGTAGCGTTCATCGGGGTTGATGCCCTCGCCCTTGAAGTTGACGTAGTCGACGAGCGCGTAGCGACCGACCCGCCGCGCCGCCAGGGCGCAGAAACGCGATTCGATGATGGCGGCGTCCCGCGCAGGGAGCGTGGCCAGCATGCGATCGAGCGCGGACTCCAGTCGGGCGAGCATGAACGCCGCCTGCAGCGCGACGGTGGCGAGTAACAGGCGCCGCAGCTGCGCCGCCTTTTCCCCGGCGCGCTGCTCGAGAAAAACCTCCCTCGTCGGCCAGGGGCAATCGCGGGCCTCGGCATCCGCGAGCCAGGCGGGCATCGCGACGCCCCGGGACTCGAGGTATGCCAGCAGCTCGGGAAAGCTCTCCTGGAACGGCTCGTCGACGCCGGCCGGGTACCAGATGAAATGCCCGATCCCGGCCGATGCAAAGGCCTCGCCGCGGTTCCACCAGAGAATCTTTGCGTCGTCACCCCCGCTCTCGTTGCGCCAGACCCTATCGGCGAGCTCCCGCGCCTCGCTTGCATCCATGAGCAGGCTGCAGCGGGCCTGCAGGCCGGCGGGAAAGGCGACCATGGCTGTCAGCAGGCATGCGAGCACCAAAGGCCGGCGCGCCGCCCGCGGCCATGGCCTGATATTTTCCGCTTGTGCGGCCCCGTTCACGCCGCCGGGCCCTCCGGCCGAAACACCTTGTCAACGCTGTCGAGGCCTGTATTCTATGACGCCCTGGAAACCGACAATCAAGAAATGCATCTCGGGGGGAGCATCGTGACGACTCATATTCTGATCCACGGCGAGAAGGACACGGTCGGCGTCGCCGTCGTGGAGAACATCGAGCCCGGCATGGAGCTCACCGGCTGGGTCATGGACAGCGACGATACCATCACCGTCGAAGCCCGCGATCCGATCCCCCTGGGGCACAAGGTGGCCCTTCAGGACATTGCCGAGGGCGACACGGTGGTCAAGTACGGACACGACATCGGTCGCGCGGTGCAGGCGATCGCCAAGGGGCATCACGTGCACGTCCACAATACCAAGACCAAGAGGTGGTAGCTCATGCCAGGCAAAGAGATTCCGCAAACCATCTGGGGCTACCGTCGCGAAAACGGCCGGGTCGGTATCCGAAACCACGTCATCATCCTGCCACTCGATGATCTGTCGAACGCCGCCTGCGAAGCGGTCGCAAACAACATCAAGGGCACCCTGGCACTGCCCCATCATTACGGACGTCTGCAGTTCGGCGAAGATCTGCAGCTTCATTTCCGGACGTTGATCGGCACGGGCTGTAATCCCAACGTGGCCGCCGTGGTGGTCATCGGTATCGAGCCGGGTTGGACCGGCCGCGTCGTCGAAGGCATCGCCCAGTCAGGCAAGCCGGTGCAGGGGTTCTCCATCGAGCGTCACGGCGACATCAACACCATCGCCGCCGCGTCCCGGACCGCGCATCAATTCCTGCAGCATGCGTCGGAGCTTCGGCGCGAGGAGTGCAGCATCGCCGATCTCTGGGTCTCGATGAAGTGTGGCGAGTCGGATACCACGTCCGGCCTTGGAGCCAATCCGACCGTCGGCAATCTGCTCGACAAGCTCGATCCGCTGGGCGTGACCACCTGCTTCGGCGAGACCTCGGAGCTCACCGGAGCCGAGATGGTGTGCAGGGAGCGCGCGATCTCGCCCGAGATCGGTGAGAAGTTCATGCGGACCTGGACGGCCTACAACGATTTCATCAACGAGTGCAAGACCGACGACCTCTCCGAAAGCCAGCCCACCAAGGGCAATATCGAGGGCGGACTCACCACCATCGAGGAAAAAGCCTTCGGCAACCTGGAGAAGATCGGCAGGACAACCAAGTTCATCGACGTGCTCGAACCGGCCGAGGCACCCTCGCGCGGCGCCGGGCTCTACTTCATGGACACCTCCTCGGCGGCGGCCGAATGCGTGACGCTGCAGGCAGCCGCCGGCTTCGCGGTGCATCTGTTCCCCACCGGTCAGGGCAACGTCATCGGCAACCCCATCGAGCCGGTGATCAAGCTGACGGCCAACCCGCGCACCGCGCGCGAGATGTCCGAGCACGTGGATCTCGACGTCTCGGGGATTCTGCGCCGCGAGATGACCTACGACGATGCCGGCGACGCGCTCATCGACATCACGGTCCGCACCTGCAACGGCCGCTTGACCTGCGCCGAGGTGCTCGGTCATCGGGAGTTCGTGATGACCAAGCTTTACCGCAGCGCGTGATCGGCGCGCTGGTGCGCCGTCTGCTCGTTACGATTGTCTGCGCGGGCATGCTCTTGCCCGCGACCCTGGGCGCCGAAGGCTGGAACTTCAGGCTGAGCCCGTATCTCTGGGCGACGAGCCTCAAGGGCACGGCCGGCATCGGCCCTGTCAGCGGCGACATCGATCTCGGGTTCGGCGACATCCTCGATGATCTCGAGATGGCGCTCATGCTGAACTTCCGTGCCGAGAAGGGCCCCTGGGCGATCCAGGCCGACGGCGTGTGGGCTGATCTGGAGAGCGAAGTCACCTCCGGATTGGTGAGAACCGTCGTCGATACGGAGATGTGGATCGTATCCCTGAACGGCCGATACCGGTTTGCAGAAAATTGGGAAGCGCTGGCGGGGGCACGCTATTTTCGCCAAGACGTGGGCATCAACGTGAGTGCCGGCGGGCCCGGTGCGGGCGCCCGTGGCACGGCGGACTGGATCGATCCGGTCATCGGAGTGGCATTTTCCACGTCCCTCAGCGACAAGTGGACCTTCCAGGCGCAGGGCGACATCGCAGGCTTCGGCCTCGGCTCGGACTTCAGCTGGCATGCATGGGTGAATTTCGACTGGCGGTTCTCGAAAGTCGCCTCACTGGCGCTCGGCTACCGCCATCTGGACTGGGACTACGAGGAAGGCGCCGGCGCGACGCGTTTCTCTTATGACGCCTACCTGTCCGGTCCGGTCGCAGGCGTGACCTTCCGTTTCTAAGCCGTGCGCGAGGCTCGCACGGCGAACCGCCACCCGCTCAGTAGACCAGGCTCAGCATCGCCACGATCACGATCAGAAACAGCAGCGTCATGACCCCGCCTGCACGCAGGAAGTCGAGCACGCGGTAGCCGGCCGGCCCCATGATGAGCGCATTGACCTGGTGCGTGGGGATCAGAAAAGAGTTCGAGGTGGCGAGCGCCACGGTAAGGGCGAAGACCGCAGGGTTGGCGCCGACTCCGATGGCCAGGTTGATAGCGATGGGCACCAGCAGCACGGTCGCGCCGACGTTCGACATGACCAGCGTAAAGGCGGTGGTGAGCAGCGCGACGGACGCCAGCATGACCCAATGGGGCACGCCTCCGAGAACACTGATGGTCTGCTGGGCGATCCAGGCCGCGGAACCGGTGGTCTCCATCGCCATGCCGAGAGGGATGAGGCTCGCGAGCAGAAACACCGTCTGCCAGCTGACGGCCCTGTAACCCTCGTCAATGGTGAGCACCCCGCTCACGATCATGCCGATGGCGCCCGTCATCAGGCACACCGATACGGGCAGGGGCGTGAACAGAATCAGGCACAGAGCGAGCACGAAGAATCCGATCGCCTCCTTGACTTTGTGCTCGCGAACGAGCTCCTGTCGCGGAAAGTCGGTCACCACCACGAAGTTGCGATCCTCGGAAAGCTCCTGCAGATCCGGCCAGCGCGTGTGGACGATGAGGGTATCGCCCGCGCGCAGAATCTGCTGGCGCAGGTCGGTGCGCAGCGCTTCCTCACCGCGATAGATTGCGAGCAGGCTCGCACCTAAACGCCGTCTCAAACGGATGTCGACGATGGTGTTGCCGATCATCGTCGAGCCGGGGGGTATCACGATCTCGGCGATGCCTGCGCGCGACGGACTCAAGGCTTCCATGAACACCTCGAGACCTTTGTTCAGCTTGAGATTGTTGCCGCGACAGAACTCGCGCACCTGCCCCTCGCTGCCCATGAACGCCATCATGGCACCGGCCGGGATCTGGAAAGGACCGGGGGGCTCGACGCGCATGTCCTTTCCATCGAATACGCCGACCACATAGGGCGCATTCTCGAGCGATTCCACCTCTGCGACGGTCTTACCGATCAGCGGACTCTCGAGAAGCACCGCTGCCTCGTAGATGTCGCCCTGTATCCCGTAGATCTGCTCGAGATAGCGGCTGGTGACACCGGGCTCCGCGGTGGTGCCGCGTACGCTCGGCAGCACGAGCTTGCCGAGAACCATGAAGTAACCGACGCCTGCCAACACCAGGGCGATGCCCACCGGCGTCACCGAGAAAAGATGGAATGTCTGCAGAGGCGCGACCGTGTCCGGCAGAGTCTTGTTGGCATTGATAATGAGGTCATTCAACAGTATCAGCGGACTCGAGCCCACCATGGTGAGCGTTCCGCCGAGGATGGCGCAAAATCCCATGGGCATCAGCAGACGTGACAGAGCGATCCCCGTGCGGGTGGAGATTCGGCTCACCACGGGCAGGAACAGAGCCGCGGCGCCGACGTTCTGCATGAAGCTCGAGATTACCGCCACGGTGCCGGAGACGATCGGCACGACCCGCTTCTCGCTGCTGCCGCCGAGCCTGAGAATGTAGATGGCCAGTCGCGACATCAGCCCGGTGCGGTCGAGCCCCGCGCCGAGCACCATGACGGCGATGATGGAGATGACGGCGTTGCTGGCAAAGCCGTCGAAGAGATACTCGGTGGGGACGATGTTGCTGAGCCCCAGCGCCAGCATGATGAGGATGGCGGCAACGTCGACACGCACCACCTCGAAGACGAACAGGTACACGGCAAACGCGAGAATCGCGAATACCGTTCCCATCTGAGGCGTCAGTGTCAGAGTCTCAGCCAAGATGCGACCCTTTCCCTGCCATCATGCCTGAGCGCAAAGCCAAGTCGAATAGAAAATTCCAATGACCTCAGCAGCGCCGACGCCTGCCCGGCCGTGCCGGAAGCCACCGTCGCCGGCCGGCGGCGACATGGGAAACGCGGTGATTCGGCTCATTCGAGCAGGCCGGAGACGGCAGACCGCGGGCAAGCGTCGGCCTCCGGTATCCGACTGACACCATAGCACCTGGGCGCCGAACTCTCATGTCATTCGCCACTCGCTGATAGAATCCCCGGCGAGCTGAGGAGTCAACCGAGAGCATGGGCAGAATTTCATTGGACGCGATCGAGGAGCTGGCGTGCGCGGCGCTCGTCGCAGCAAACACCTCGCAAGCCAACGCGCGCAGCGTCGCGGCCGCGCTGGTGGCGGCGGACGCCGACGGCCTCGCTTCCCACGGTGTGTCGCGGGTGCCCTTTTACGCCGACCAGGCGGCAAGCGGCAAGGTGAACGGCCACGCGGTTCCGCGACTCGAGCAGCCCGCGGCGGCCGCCCTTCGCGTGGACGCTGCCGACGGCTTCGCCTACCCGGCAATCCGCGTGGGGCTCGAGCGGGCCGTCGGCGTGGCCGCTGATGCCGGCGTCGCCGCCCTCTCTATCGCCAATTCCCACCACTGCGGCGCGTGCGGCTACCACGTGGAGCAGGTCGCCGCCCGCGGCCTGGTGGCGCTCGGGTTCAGCAACACGCCGGCGGGGATCGCGCCCTGGGGCGGATCGCGCGGCAGCTTCGGCACCAATCCCATCGGCTTCGCCTGTCCGCGCCACGCACAACCGCCGCTGGTGGTGGATCTCTCGCTCAGTGCCGTTGCCCGAGGCAAGGTCATGCTGGCGGAGAAGCGCGGCGAGGCGATTCCCGAGGGCTGGGCGCTCGATGCCGAAGGCCGTCCCACCACCGATCCGCGGGCCGCCCTTTCAGGCACCATGGTGCCGATCGGCGGCGCCAAGGGCGCAGCCCTCGCGATGATGGTGGAGCTTTTGACCGCGGCGCTGGCGGGATCCAATTTCGCCTTCGAGGCGAGCTCCTTTTTCAGCGCCGAAGGACCACCGCCGCGCGTCGCGCAGACCTTTCTGGTCATGAGCCCGCAAGCGTTCGGCGCGAGCGCTTTTCTCGATCGCGTCGAGGCGCTCGTCGCCGACGTGCACTCACAGGCCGGCGCGCGACTGCCCGGCGACAGGCGCTACGCGAAACGTGCCGATGCGCGTGCCCGCGGTGTCGAGATCGGCGATGATCTGCTCGCGGAGCTGCGCCGACGGGCAGGTGCGTGAGCGCGCATCGGCACACCAGTGGGCGCCGTCGAACGCCTCGGACGACGTGTGGCCCACACCGATGAGCTGGCTGAGGCGCGGTGCGCTGGCTCTCGGCGTGGTGCTGGCAGGGCCGCTGCTGGCGGTCTCGTGTGAGGACGTGAACATCGGTCGAGATTGGCGCACGGCGGATCGCTCGAGCGCGGGTTTGGCGCCGTTACCGGACAGCGCGCCGGAAGCCGTGGTGCAGGTCTATGCAGCGCGCGCTTTCAACTGGCGCGGCGCACTGGCGGTGCACACGTGGATCGCCACCAAGCCGCCCGGCGGCGACGGCTACACCGTTCACCAGGTGGTGGGCTGGCGCAGGTATCAGAACCTGCCGGTGGTGGTGTCTGTGCCGGATCTGCCCGATCGGCTCTGGTACGGCGCACGGCCGGACCTACTGGCGGATTTGCGCGGCGCGGCGGCGGCGGCCGCGATACCGCGCATCGAGGCGGCGGTCGCCAGCTACCCCTTCGTACGCGAGTACGTCCTCTGGCCGGGCCCCAACAGCAACACCTTCACCGCGCACGTGGCCCGCTCGGTGCCGGAGCTCGGCCTCGATCTGCCGGCCACAGCGATCGGAAAAGACTTTCTCACCAACGGCGGTGTCGTCGAGAGCGCGCCGAGCGGCACCGGCGCCCAGCTTTCACTCTACGGGCTGCTCGGCGTCACCCTCGCGCGCCAGGAAGGCCTCGAGCTCAACGTGCTCGCGCTCAACTTCGGCATCGACGTGCTGCGTCCGGCCATCAAGCTGCCGGGAATCGGGCGCATCGGCATGCGCAAGCCGCCGCGGCCACACCCATCCTGAGGAGCCCTCTATCGGAACGCATCGGCGTGATCGGCCACGAACGTCTCGAAGGCGATGGGCGGGCGACCGAGCAGCTTTGCGACGTCGGAAGTGACTGCCGAGGCGCCGCCTGCAGCGCTGAGCGCATACAGCTCCATGACGATGTCGGTAAGCCAGGCTGACATGCCCTGGGCGCGCAGAGCGGCGCGCGTCTCGCCGGGTTGCATGTCGACATAGCGAATGCGGCGCCCGAGCACCCGGCTCAACACGCGCGCGACGTCGTCATTGGACAGCGCCTGCGAACCGGTGAGCTCGAAGCAGGCTTGCGCGGGCGGCGACTGCGCCGTCAGCAGGCAGGCCGCGGCGGCGGCGACGTCGCGCGCGTCGATGAAGCTCACACGGCCGTCGGCCTGACATGCCGAGAACCGGTCGGCTCGCCGAATGCTATCGGCGAACTGGGTTAAAAAATTCTGCATGAATGCGTTCGCGCGCAGCGACGCCCAAACGAGGCCGCTCTCGCGCAGGCGCGCTTCGGTCTGCTCGTGAACCGCCGCCAGGCGCGTCGACGCGCGGCCGCCGGCGCCGAACGCGGATAACCGCACCACCTGCCGGAGTCCGGCGTGCCGTGCCTGATCGACCACCCGTGCGGCCAACTCCGCCATGTCCTGCTCGAGTGGCGTGGCCAGGAACAGCCGCTCGACGCCTTCGAGGGCGGCGGCCGTCGACATCGGCTCGCGCAGATCCATGCGCGCTGTTTCCACGTGGCCGGTGGTGTCGCCCGAAGTGGATGGATTGCGGGAAGCGGCGCGCACCGGCACACCCAGCTCGGCGAGGCAGCGCACGAGATGGCTGCCCACCGTACCGGTCGCGCCGGTGACGAGGACGCGCCCGGGCTCACTCACACGCGGCGCTTGCCGAACGACGCACGCGGGTTTCGGGATTCGCCGTCAGGTCGGCCCGAACTCACGGTTCTTCGCCGCGATGCGCTCGATCAGACGGTCGATGCCGTGCCTGCTCATCTCAGCGATGAAGGAACTTCGGTAGGTGCGCACCGTGCTGACACCATCGACCATCACGTCGTAGACCTTCCAGGTGCCGTCGCGGCGGTGCAGCCTGTAATCGACGCGTGCCTGGATGGCCGAGTTGCCAACCTTGGTGGGCACGATTGCCACACCGCTGTCCTCGTTGACAATGGGTGTCAGATAGGTGACCTGGCTGCCAACCATCTCGGAGAACATCAGATAGTCGATGACGCCGATGGCATAGGTCCGCATCAGCTGGGAGCCGAACTCACGCTTGAATCGCGCGCGCTGCGCCGCGCTCGCGCTTTGCCAGTGCTTGCCGAGCACCAGCCGGGATACGCGTTCCAGGTCGACGCTCGGCATGACGATCTTCTCGACCGCGGCCAGCGCCTTCGCCGGCTCTGCCCGACCCTGCTGCCCGTGACGGGACACCGCGGCCAGCACGCGCGCGACGGTGTCCTGCACAACCAGCAGAGCCCGGGCCCCTGAGGTGCTGCCGGGCGCAGGCCCGCTCTCCCCGGCCGCCGCGCTGGCGACGAATGTCAGCGATGCGACCAGCCAGACGAGCGCTGCGGCGGCCACCCTCGGCGCCGACGAGGATCGGCCTGGCGAAGATCCCACGCCGCGTGGTGCCCGCACCGCCTCGAAGGCGGGGTGCTGCAATGACTGCTGCATTGGTGCTTCCCCCGGTTCGGCGCATCTCGCTCGGATGCGCACGTTCGCTCAAACTGAGATCAACTATAGACGACGCTGGAGCCGCGCGAGCAATACGAACGAGGTGCTTAATCCCTTGTTTCCTCGAGCATTTGACGCACGCGCAC
>JABAHS010088214.1_pt2 | contig 12834 bp, 9 predicted proteins | sample 7062111 | NCBI WGS metagenome assembly JABAHS01 (sample SAMN14534600, study PRJNA622989) | marine sediment metagenome | biome: marine biome [ENVO:00000428]; feature: marine pelagic biome [ENVO:01000023]; material: deep marine sediment [ENVO:00002113]; isolation source: pool of 4 deep marine... | reverse complement strand
TTGAAATCACCGTACCGCCCGTAAGCCTTAGCAAAACGGCCGGTCTGGACAGACTGCCCATGATTTGCAAAGCAGTAAGCAAAACCGTAACAGGTTGTCCCGGAAGAGCTGACGTCAATCCCGGTTGAGTTCAGTATACGGTACGACTCGGTCACGTCGCCATACAATATCCAAACAAAACCAGATACTTTTGAATCTGCAGCGCGGCCTGCTTTTTCGATTTCAATAGCAGCATTTATTTTTTCCGAAAGAGGGATCTCTGCCATATTGGGATCATGAATCTCATCGACATCCTTGCTTTGTTCTCCCGCATATTCAGGAATGTTATTGAATGGATCCGAAGTATGAAAGCGCGTTGCCTTCACCAATTGACGGATATTCTCTGTAGCTCGTAGCGGCTCCATGCGATTGGAAGAATAGAATCCCAATTTGGAATCCAGAAGCACACGAATACCATAGCCCTGGTCGGATTTTACGTTAACAGATTCCGGTTTACCATTTGAAATTGTTATCTCGGTTTCTGTTTTCTTGGAGAGATAGGCTTCGGCCTTCTCGGCTCCGCAGTTTATTGCGGTCTCTATGAGATTTTGTGCAAAACTCTCTTCAATCATTCTGTCAGACCTTCGAATGACTGTCCTGCTCCACCGACAACCAGCTTCTTTACCCGCAAGGTTGGCATACCAACTCCAACCGGAACTTCCTGACCCTTGCCGCATCTTCCCGAGGAGGGATCCATGATGAGGTCATTGCCCACCATATCGATATCCTTCAAAGTCTCGATTCCTATGCCAATGATCGTTGCACCCTTCACGGGATAAGTCAATTTACCATCCTCGATCATATATCCCAGGATGATGCTTGTGATAAATCGGCCGGTTACCACATCGACCTGGCCCCCAAAACCGACATCCGCAGCGTACAGACCCCTTTTTGTGTTCGTTAGGATTTCTTCCGGATCATCGGAACCCGCCTCTATAAATGTGTTCCTCATACGCGGCATGGGAGGGTATCTATATGATTGACGCCGCCCTGAACCGGTGGGGCTTGCATTCATCTGCCGTGCAGTCATGCGCGAATGCAGATAGCTTTTTAAGATTCCATTCTCGATTAAGGTGGTTTCCTGGCTTTCGATCCCTTCATCATCGAAAGCATAGCTGCCCGGAAATCCCGAGATTATTCCTGAGTCCTTTATTGTGATCTTCTCCGAGCTTACCTGCTTATTCAGGAGTCCGGCAAAAGAGCTGCCTTTTTGTACCAGGTCGGCTTCCATACCATGCCCGCATGATTCATGGAATAAGACACCATTTGCCCCCGGAGCAAATACAACCGGCATCTCTCCCGACGGGCATTCCCTGGCCTCCAGCATAAGCACTGCCTGCTCACAGGCCTCTTTGACCATGTTTCCGGGACTATGTTCTCCTTCAAATGCTTCCCATCCTTGATAGAATGACTTCCCGGCGCGCCCCAGCTGTCTCTCGTCTCCATTTTTTCCGGCATAGACGTATATGAAGAATTCTATCAGTGCCAGGTTTTTGCGCAGGATCTCCTGTTCTTCCGATGATGCGAAGAGGATTTCACGGTTCATATCTGAATAGTGTATGGTTACCTGTTTGATCTTATCCGAAAAATCCCAGGCCCGTTGCTCCGCCTCTTTCAACATCGAGATTTTTTTCCGCGGAGCGACTGTCCTCGGATCTATTTGCGGTTTGTAGAATTCGGGGGCATGGCCTGTTCTCAAACTGACGGAGCCCTGACCGCTAGAGACCTTTAGTCCGGAGGCCAGACGGCGCGAAGTTTCTATGAGCTTATTGGGGTCGAAACTCTCAGAGACGACGTAATAATCGGCATTTTCTTTGATTGCCCGGATGCCCACGCCTGTCTGTTCATGGGCCGAGGTGGAAATTTTTCGATCATCCGAAAGTGAATTGTAGAAGCGTCCCCTGTCTGCAAATATATCCGCATATTCCGCTCCGGCTGAGAGCAGAATATCAAGACACTGATTAAGCGTGTGCTCATCAATCAAGAATTAAAATCCTCCATGATCTGAAGAGTATATATTAAAACAAAATATAAGGCAAGGGTTCAATAAAAATGTGATTGTCAATGTGATTTTATTTGCCCGACGACTTCCCGGATCATAACCGCCCTGCGGAAATCCCGCAATTCATCAATATCCAGTAATTGTGTCTGTATTCTCGGATTTTGCTCGGCTTCGGGGGAGACCTGCCAGATGATTCCCCATGGAGCGGCCACCAGCGAACGGCCGTTCTGCAGTTTACCAAAGATCGTACCCAGACCGCAAGTCTTGATAACATAAGCCCGGGAGATTTCAGCCCCCTTCACAAAAATCTCGCTGTCCCGCTGGGCTTTGGCCTGAAGAGAGTCATTGTCAAGCAGTGGAGAGACGGTCGGGACAAAAATAATATCAGCTCTCATCCTGCGCATTTTATGAAAAGTCTCCTCGTGCAGGACATCCGCACATATCAGAACGCCGACCCGGATTCCTTCGATCTCAAATACCATATTACGCCTTCCGGGCCTGATTCCCCGGGCCTGCTCCTTTTCTGTGGGAAAACATTTTCTGTAGCTCGCAATTTTCTGGCCTTTCCAGAAAACAAAACATGTGTTATACATCGATGAATTGGATTTTTCTATAATTGTACCTCCGATAAACGTAGTATCGAGCTCATCCGACCAGCGTGACAGGAGTTTGAGGTTGTGGTTGAATCGGGAGGCGTAGGCAGAGTAATCCTTTGATTCTGGTGGAATCATGAAGTACTCGGGCAGACAGACAAAATCGGGCTTGCGCTTAAAGATATGAATTTTCTCGGCAAGACTGATCTCGCTCCCGACACGCAACTGACACAGAACTACATTTATAAGCATATCTCTACAGAGACCCTCTCTTTATCTATTATACTGACGGGTGAGGTTACTGTTTTGTTGCAATAGTATAAATTTTAGATTGGAGGGATTTTAAGAGCTAAAGCTCGGCTTCCATACTCAAGGAAACCTCGCCCCGGGGAGAGAATATCGTAATTCGCAATGCCGTCGGGTCGGGAATATCTCCTTCTTCCAGAGCCTGGGCTTCTCCTGGAAGATCGATACGCCATCCCCGAGAGTCTTTTAGGTATGCTCTCAGTTCCAAAGTTTCCTGCTTGGCGATGTTGATTTCCAGTACGCTTGGAGAGATCTTGTCTCCTGTCCAGATTTCAGAGTTCTGATATTCAATCCACTCGTCGAGGTCGTCATAATACAAGTCAGTACTGAAACTCCACAAATCGGGACGGCTCTTGATTTCACGCCCTTCAAGTTCCTGGACTTCAATGTAGCTATTCATATCCAGGGTGAATTTTCCGGGCTGGTCACCGATATTCGTCAGATGGAGATTTACCACCTTCGAACCTTCAATCGGCTCTCCGGAGCGTCGAACCCGCTCTGTTACCATTAATTTCGTTATGACTATATTGGCCGAACCAAGGCTTATAACCCACTTGTATACGAAAAATATCAATATCGCTATCAGAATGAAGAAGAGGAAATTGGTCAGGCAGCCCGACATGCGTGTATGTGATTTGCTCATATCAAGATATCCCGTTAAGACATTGACAATAGCAGGGAGTTTTCCTTGGTCTCCTCGCTGTCGGATCTGGAAGCCATGCAGATTGGAATGATTCCGCCGACTACCACAATCCCGGTTGGTGTTCCCACAAACCGGCTGAATGCCTTATACATACCATAAGCGGTTTCGATGTTTGGAGCAACTAAAACATTCGCATTTCCGCCAACTTCACCTTTGACACCCTTGCTCTTTGCGGCGGATTCAATCACAGCACAGTCCATTGACAACGGTCCGTCAACCAGGCATCTTTTAATTTGCCCGCGATCATTCATTTTGGCAATAGCTGCGGCTTCAATCGTATGCGGCATAACTGGATAAACAGCTTCCACAGCCGCCAGGAGCGCCACTTTTGGAACTTCATCTCCAAGATGGCGGGCAAAACTTACTGCATTTCCTATTATAGAAATCTTGCAGACAAGGTCTGGTGCCGGGGTAACCACCGGATCGGTTACAATCAGCATTCGTTTTATGTCTTCGACATAATGGCAGGATACAGCCGAAACCACTGTCCTGCCGACCCTGAAGCCCACATCTTTTGCAAACAGCGCTTTCAGAGAATCCTTGATTCCAACTGTGCCTCGCACCAGAATGTCAATCTGTTTATCATCCAGTGCTTGCTTTATATGACCAATGGCATCATCAATCGACGATGTTTTCTTGAGTTCGAAATTATCGATCTCGATCCCTGCATCATCGGCGGATTTCCTGATCATGCTCTCATCGCCGAGTAGAGTGACCTCCGCCAACCCCGCGTCATAATATTTTTTCAGCACCTTGAGCCATCCGGAATCATCAGCATCCCAGATGATTATTCTTTTTTTCTCGTTTGCTGATTTGACTCTGTCTTCTATCTCCTCAAATCTGTTAAGCATTCTGTCCACCCCCGCTCTGCTGCAGATAGTGTGCTGCAAGGCACGCGATCGAAAGCGATGCCATTCTGTTTTGCGTGCTGTCTGTTCGGGACACTAGAGAAACCGGGACTTTGGCTCCCGCTATCACTCCGGCGAATATGGCCTTGATAAACAGGATCATTACTTTGCTGGTAATATTGCATTCTTCAATTGAGTCAACCACAAAAATGTCGGCATCTCCCGCAACCGGATTGTCAATACCGCGGCTTTCTGCAATCTCCTTGCTGGTAGCGGCATCAAAGGTCAAGGGTCCGAAAAGCTCGCATCCGGCAATCTTTCCGGCCTTGTAATGATCCATAATGCGCTGGTTTAATATTGTAGATGGGAAATTTTCATCTACGTAATCTATCGCACCGGACAGGGCCACTTTCGGTTTTTCAAAGCCGAGAGCATTGAAAATCAAGGTGCTGTTTTCGATAAGCTGAATTTTGGTATCAAAATCAGGCTTAACCACCATGCCCCCGTCCGTGATGCCCAGCATTTTATGATATCCGGGGATATCCAGGACCGCGGTGTGGGACAGGGTGTTCTTTCCACGCAGATTGAAGTCTCGAGAAAGAACCGTCTTTAATAAAGCAGAGGTCGATACAAATCCTTTCATGATTACATCGGCCTTGCCCTCGTCAGCCATTTTCACAGCGTTATAAGCCGCTTCCACAGGACTGGAATAGTCGATAAGCTCGATTTCCGAGAGATCGATATTATACTTGTCAGCAATTTCTTTGATGTTGTCCGAATTTCCAAACAGGGTGGAGGTACAGATATTCTTCTTTACCGCCATCGACACCGCTTCCAGAACGGCCACGTCAGAAGCTGCTGCAACCGCTACATGTTTGGGCTTATTCTTTTTGGAAAGCTCCTGCGCGGCCTTTATGATGCCTTCACCGGAATGGATTTCATTTCCCATTATTTATACTCCAGAGCTTCTTCCTTGCCCTCGATCACTCTCCATGCACCTGCCGCCAGAGCGGGCATTTCCAATTCTCCCGGCTGCTCGTAAATCTCGGCATGCTGGCCTAAATAGTCCTCGATCCTGTCCAGCAGCAGGCGGGAGTTGGCCATACCGCCGGTGAGTATGATGCCGTCAACCTTTCCTTTCAGAACAGCCGTCATTGCCCCAATTTCTTTGGCGATTTGAAAGGCCATGGCGTTGAATATCAAAATTGCTATTTCATCCTTATCAGAAATCATCTGTTCGACTTCACGCAGGTCCGATGTTCCAAGGTAGGCGAGCAAACCGCTTTTCCGGGAATAAATATCCTCGATCTCTTTCTGGCTGAATTCACCCGAGTAACACATTTTGACCACTCCGCCAATCGGAAGCGCGCCGGCGCGGTCAGGCGAAAACGGCCCCATGCCGAGAAGAGCGTCGTTGACATCGATTATCTTTCCTCCTCGCAGGGCGCACACTGAAATACCGCCTCCCATGTGGCAGACTACGAAATTCAACTCGTCCAGCGGCTTGCCGATTTTAGCGGCAGTATCGCGGGCATTCGCCTTAATATTTAAAGCATGCGAACGACATTTGCGTTCAATCTGCGGTACTCCCGATATCCGCGCTTCGGGTATAAATTCATCGGTGGTGATCGGATCGGTGATATAGGCCTTGACCTTATAATTCTTCGCCAGCTTGTCGGCGATTATTGCTCCCAGATTCGAGGCATGATTGGCATATTTGCATGAACGCAGATCCTTCAGCATGGTTTTATTGACCTCGTATGTTCCGCCAACTAATGGTTTGGTAGGGGCGCCTCGTCCTGCAATACCGACCACTTTATAGTCGCCCATGCCATGATCATTAAATGCCTTCTCGATCGCATCCAATCTCAATTCATATTGCTCGGTTACTTTGTCGAATTTTTGCAGCTCATCTGAGGGATGCTGGATATTGGCGTCATATAACGGCCCCGTGCGATTGTAAATTGCTATTTTTGTTGACGTGGAGCCGGGGTTTATCACAAGGACAACATCTTCCATCTCATTCTCCTACTGCGACAGGCTTGAAGTTATATTCCCGTCCTTTCTTAAAGGCTTCCAGATTGGCATCAATAAATTTTTTGGGGACCCGTTTCGTAATCACCTCCAGCCAGGTCTCCTCGGGAATGCTCAGAGTAGTCGAAAGCACCCCTAAAAGAATCGTATTCACTAACCTGACATTGCCCAGATCAGCGGCAATTTTATCTGCATCCAGAATTTTGGCATCCGGAATGATCTCACGGATTTTTCCGGCCGGATCCATGGGATATTCATAGTCGCCGATAGTTGTGATAGGCGGGACCATGCGGGTCATCGAACTTATTACAGTGCCGCCCGATTTAAGCCAGTCCAGGGCGCGCAAACCCTCGGAAATTTCAAATGCTATCAGGTAATCCGCAGTACCTTCCTGGATCAGGGGAGAGTAGACTGTTTCCGCAATCCTCACATGCGAGGTAACCACGCCTCCGCGCTGAGACATCCCGTGCACTTCACTTTTTTTGACATCCAGGCCATGTTTCATGGCGGTCTCAGATAGTACCTCTGAAGCCAGCAGCACACCCTGACCGCCAACACCGACTATCAATATGTTTACTGCTTCCTTCATGTCCGCGCTCCTTCCACCGCCGGGCTGTCAACTGTCACAATGCAGTCCTTGGGACAAACCTGAGCACATATAGTGCATCCTGTACATTGATCCGGATCGATCACCGCTTTATTATGGCCCTTCTCGGTCTTCTCTTCCGAAGCATATATGGCCGGGCAGCCGATCCTGAAGCAAAGCTTGCAGCCATTGCACTCGTCCAGGAGTACCACATACGGAGTCTCCTTGATCTTGTTCGGCATAAGCGCGCAGGGACGGCTGGTAATCACCACCGAAGGGCCATCAAATTCCAGAGCCGACTTGAGCACTTTCTTGGATGCATCCAGGTCATAAGCATCGACAGTGTGAATGTCTATCACTCCCAGCGTCTTGCACAGCTCGACAAAATCCACCTGGAAAGTCTCCTCACCNNTATCAAGGATGAGTATAACCACATTGGCTTTATTATAAACAGCATCAAGCACTCCTGTAATGCCGGAGTGGAGGAATGTCGAATCGCCGATTGCGGCAACCACGCCTTTCCTTTCAGTACCGGCTTTGGCCATACCAATGGCATTGCCGATCGAGGCGCCCATGCAGATGCAGGAGTCCATCACCTCCATCGGTTTCAGGGCAGCCAGCGTATAGCAGCCGATATCACCGGTTACAGGCACTTTCATCTTCTTTAAAGCTGTAAATATTCCTCTATGCGGGCAGCCCGGGCAGAGCACCGGCGGGCGGGGGAAGAGCTGCTCGGTTGGATATGACTTCTCCACGCCTTCTGAAAGCACGCCGGCATGTACAAAGCCGTTCATCACCTCGCCGGGTGAAAGCTCGCCGTAATTTGTGAAATGCTCTTTGCCCTCACATTGAATTCCCATCGCCTTGATCTGCTCTTCCAGGAACGGCTCCAGTTCCTCGATTATGAAGAGACGCTCGACCGACTGGGCGAATTCACGGATTTTCTTTTCCGGCAGGGGATAGCTCAACCCGAGTTTCAGGTATGATGCATCCGGCATAACTTCCTTGGCATAAACATATGAAATCCCCCCTGTTATGATTCCGATTTCTTTACTGCCTTTTTCCCATCGGTTAAGAGGAGTTTTCTCCGCAAACTCCTTCAGCTTTTCGAGCCTCTCCAGGACCACTTTCCTGCGCAGGCGCGCATGCCCTGGAACCATGACATATTTGGGGATATCTCTTTCAAAACCTTCCGGAGGATATTCCTTGCGGTCGCCCATTCGCACAACACCTTTGGAGTGCGATATACGGGTTACCATACGGAACAGCACGGGAGTGTCAAATTGCTCTGAAATGTCGTATGCTTCGATTAACAAATCCTTGGACTCCTGAGAATCCGATGGCTCCAGCATCGGGATGATCGCGAATTTGGCATAGTATCTGTTATCCTGCTCATTCTGCGATGAATGCATGCTGGGGTCATCCGCTGAAACCACCACAAATCCGCCTTTGACACCGGTGTAGGCATAGGTCATAAATGGATCAGCAGCCACATTAAGCCCCACATGCTTCATGCAGACAAGCGACCTGGCGCCTGCCATGGAGCCGCCTATGGCCACTTCGAAAGCCACCTTTTCATTCGGGGACCACTCGGCATAGATGTCGTCCTTGACCAGCATGGCTATTGTTTCCAGGATTTCAGTCGACGGCGTGCCCGGATACGCAGTAGCGATCCTGACTCCCGCCTCCCAGGCTCCTCTGGCAACAGCCTCATTTCCCGAAAGCAGCATTTTCATGGTTGACCTCTATCTTTTTACTAAAATTACTTCCTTATAAACTAATCATTATAATAAAAATACGAGACAAGGTCAACGTCCAGGAGATTTTTTTCACAAGCCAGGTCTGCAAAACAAAACCCGCCCCTGGAATATCCAGGGGCGGGCTGATTTATTTACCTTACCTGAGAAGCTCACTTCATACCGGCATTCTAACAATCCGGAACACCGTCGCCATTGGTATCGCAGGGATCATTGCCGCCAACGAAGACATAATTTATTATATTTACAGCATCACTGACATTGACGCTGCCGTCACAGTTGGTATCACCGGAGGCGATCGGATCGGGAGCATCCCCGCCTACGAATACAAAATTGATGACCGTTACAGCATCGCTGACATTGACAGTCCCGCTGGCATCGGCATCACCGCAGACATATTGCGGTTCATTTATAACTGTCAGGCTGGCAGGAATTACCGCTTCAAAAGCTTCAGGGTCATTGGTGTTCAGGTTAATCTCGGCCTGGTATGTACCGGCTTCAAGATCCTCCTCGGTTGTAAACAGACATGGAATCGTGTCAGCTTCACCCGGTAGCATGCTGCCTGCATATGAATCCAGTGAGATCCATTCATATGGTTTCGAGAATTGAATTGCCAGATTATCATGCAGGTAGGCGCTGTGGTAAAAGACTCCAAGACCGTCGGTACCGCTGGCGTTTTCGATTCCAACCGCGCAGTTGATAGCATCAAAATTGCCGGCAATAGTCTGGTACTGAATCTTGATATTACCCTTGAAATCGAGTATTATCTCTGCTGTAGCCACATCGCCGGGATCGGCACGGTACTCGGGATAGTCAACGAACTGGATTACAAGCTGCTGACCATCTGATTTGTAGTAAACATGAGCATCAGGATTATCGGCATCTGTTGGATCCAGGTCATTCCACATCCAGGCAATTATATTGTTCGGTGCATATGTATTCGGAATGGGATCCTCCGACCTGTCATTCATACCGGTCTCGCTGAATCCGATGATGCCATTGGAACCAAGATAGAACTGGGTATAAGTGCTGCCGTAGTAGGGGAAGTCGAAACCGATTTCCAGAGGTCCGATATAGTTATCGTCATCGAGCTGCGAGATAACGTCTGTGCCGGTAGCAGAAATATCCACCCAGTCGAATACAGGTCCGCCGGTTTCATCGGAATCCATCCAATAATATCCGTAGTCATCCGGACCGCCGTAGTTGAAGGTTACATCATAACCCTTCAAGCCATTTTCGTCGCCTTTGGCAAGATCCTGATTGTAGTACTCAGGACCGTAATCATGGCTGGCGGGTTCGCCTGCTCCGCCGGCCGCCAGTTTGGCGAAAGCCGAGGATGTGTTGAGCATATATTGGACACCGATATTGTAGTACAGGCTTCCCTCACCGCTGTTATTGATAACCAACTCGCCCTCGGCGGTATCACCGGCCAACAATGTCTCGGACATTGTAACAGGTGTAAAGCCTAATGTGGGCGGCAGGTCGATCATTAAATCATCAACAAACCAGTCGTCACTGCCTGCACCGTCGCCATATGTGAACATCTTGATCTGAAGGCCACTGTGTAACGCATCCGAAGGAAGTTCCATGTTGACATATACGAATTCACTCATGACTGTGTCGCCGCCGCTGTATGTGTTCAATGACGACCAGACTCCCACATTATTCTTGTACTGGATCCAGAGATTGTCACCGGCCTCGGGTGCATCACCACCGCCTCCGCGCTGGTAGCAGTATGAGATGCGTGCGCCGGTCTGACCCTCGAGATTCAGCATCTGGGTAATGACTGTATCGCATTCACCATCCAGATTCAGCGAGTATGGCGGCGTTGGTGGAAGCATTCCGTCGCTGTTAATATGCGCTCCAATGTTAGAGAACCATTGCTGCATATCCATATTCGTGGTCGGGAAGTCGTCCAGCCAGGGCAGAAGTGCCGGGGTACCGGCCGAGTAAGTTACCATAAAAGCAGTATCCTTGGCCATCGGGTTGCCCTGGGAGGTAACTATCACGACACTGGTATCGTATTCATGTAACGGCGTTGCCTCCGGTATGGCTACCTTGACAGTGATCAGGCCGGAGTCCAGCGAGCCAATCGGATTAGTCTGGCTAATTTCCTCGGTTCCGGCTTCATTCCAGAAGCTGACCTCCCAATCGCCCACATAACTCAGATCATATGAGTCAAAGAAGGCGCCGCGGTTGCGGACCATCAAGGCATAGGCCGCCTGGTCGCCGGCAGGGCCATACTGGCTCTGCACCTCGGGCTGAATCCTGACCTTGTAATCATTTCCGTTGTAATAGCCTTTGAGTTCTATATCATCTATGTTCCAGCCGCAGTACTGCACTGAGCCGTCAGTGATGCCGATTCCAAACCTGAGCTGGAATAGCTCATTCTCATCAGCATAGGCTGAGATATCATGGAATTGCTCGCCCCATGACTGCTCGTTCATATCAGAGCTGCCATTTTCAAAAAGAGTCACCCAGTTGGCTCCATCGAAAGCCTGCAGGTAAGCATGATCATAGGCATCATCCTCGACTCCCAGCCAGCGGTAATATTTCATCTGCAGGCTGGTATAATCTTCGCAGTCGATAACCGGCGAGTAAACCCAATATGTCATTCCAAGCCCGTAATTGTAGTCGCCTCCAGTGCCGGGAGTAAGATCATTGCCCAGCACTTTATTATCAGTCGAGGGGCTGTGGTCAGTGGACGGATCAGGGCCGCCGCTTCCATCTGATCCCGTTCCTCCGACGCATGGCCCAATAGTCCATTCGCCATTGCCTCCCAGGCCCGACCAGCCCTGATCATAGCTGAAATCGTCCGCGAACACGACCACTCTATCCCCAACGGTAATATCTACAATTATCTGTTTCGTATATCCACCATCGGCTGTAAGATCCAGCGTGAATTGTGTCGCATAACCCTGCGGGCAGCTGGCATCGGCGGTGACTACAAACACATCGCCGGAGTTATCAGTTGTCACACCGGCATTTATAGTTCCATAAACTGAGCTGTTATCGGTTATTCCCAGGAATGTGTCGTATTCACTCAAGAGTGCCGAGACATTACCGGCGGTGCCGGAACCTGTATTCTCCAGGGTTATCGTCAATTCCGCACTTTCGCCGGGATCAAGAATGCCATTGCCGTTGCCGGTGGCATCATTTATATCAAGCGTGACATATTCCAGAACCGGTGCATGCACGGTTATATTAAATGCGCTCATCCACGTTTCCCTGGCATCGCCCGTCACNNTAAATGCGCTCATCCACGTTTCCCTGGCATCGCCTGTCACAGTTACATCAAACGACACTTTATGACCGTCCGGGGTGTTCCCGTCAACATCAAAGTTGAAAGCGTCGGCAGCATATCCGGTGCCGTCATTGCCATAGATTGTACCGTAAGCTTCTGTGTTGTCGGTGATGGTGACAAATGTGTCGACAGTCGATAGCGTTGCGTTCACATTGAGCGCGTCATCCGGGCCGACATTCTTGAGCTGCATGCCCATCAGGATATTTTCGCCCATATCCACCAGCCCGTCATTGTTTCCGGAGATATCGTTGATATCATGCGTGTCATAGATAACATACGGACCGTCCGGTGCAATAACCATTACGGTGTCAGTCAGCGGGATACGGTTCTGATGTGAAATTACGACCTCGATCTCACCCGGGATAGTGAATGGGTCTATATCGATATATGCCGAACCGGTGGAATCGATGAATCCAGCGCCGTGTAGAACACCGCTGCGGGAAACACCGACATATGATTCCGGTTCAGCTTCAATATAAATTTGGTTGTCTGTGATCAGTATTGTCGCTGGAAGTGTATATGTGTTCTGAGTTGGTATGCCCATGTATGTCATTATTGATGGATCGCCCATCAGATGATAAATCTCCCAATAGTACTGCGTACGGGAGCTGCCTGCTTCTGTGACAGCAGTGTTGCCGGCATACATGATCGCTGAGTTGGTT
>JABAHS010003779.1_pt1 | contig 12840 bp, 9 predicted proteins | sample 7062111 | NCBI WGS metagenome assembly JABAHS01 (sample SAMN14534600, study PRJNA622989) | marine sediment metagenome | biome: marine biome [ENVO:00000428]; feature: marine pelagic biome [ENVO:01000023]; material: deep marine sediment [ENVO:00002113]; isolation source: pool of 4 deep marine... | reverse complement strand
CGAGCGCATAACCGACAACCGAAAACTGATGACTGAAAACCGAGAACTGATAGCCGAAAACCGACAACCGGCGTAGCGCCTACCAGTAGGCGTCCATTTCGGAACGCTCGGCAGGCTTGGCGTCCTGCACCGGCGCCGCAGGGGGAGCGATCGGGATCGTGAAGCAGAACCGGCTACCCATCGGGAAACGGCTCTCGTACCAGACGTCCCCGCCCATGACCCTGGCGAGTTCACGGGCGATGGGCAGACCCAGGCCGGTCCCCGATCCCATACGGGAGTCGCCTTCGGCGATCTGCTCGAACTGCTTGAAGATGCGACTGACCTCTGCATCCGGAACGCCCGAGCCGTTGTCGGACACGACCACCATGTAGTGATCTCCGACGAAGGCCCCCTCGACGAGAATCTGGTCACCTCCGAACTTCTTGGCGTTCTCGAGCAGGTTCCTCAGCACCTGCTGCACACGGCGAGAGTCGGCGCGGACCCGCACGCCACCGGGGATTGCAACCGCCGCCTCCTTCCCCATCCCGGGCGGAAACGTGAAGTCGTTGACACGGTGGGCGAGTTCCGAGAGATCGACATCCTCGGGTTCGAGCGGCAACCGGCCGGTCTCGATCCGCGGGATCACGAGGATGTCTTCGACGAGGTCCGAGAGATGTCCCGACTGGGCGTTGATGATGCCGAGGAACTCCGATACCTCCTCCGGAGTCAGACTCTCCCACGACTCGACCAGCATTGCCGCGAATCCGGCAATCGAGGTGAGCGGGGTGCGGAGTTCGTGGCTCACCATGGCGACGAACTCGTTCTTGATCATCTCCGCTCGTTCGGCAGCTCGTCGGGCCGTTGTCTCACGCCGGCGTGCCGAGAAGGCGGCGAACACGGCCACGGCGGTCGCCACGACCGCCAATGCCGTCAAGATGATCGACCACATCGACATCAGCACCAACTTCCAGATGGGAACACCGTGTCCCCTACCGGCAGATTCGGCAGATACTTAACGACGGTTGAGGGCTGTTCGCCCTACGCACATTCGGGCTAGTCACCCGGTCAGGTTAGCTCTCGGTACCCGTTCCGTAGAGCGTTGACAGACTCGCCTGTGCTTCTTGCTGCAGGATGCGCTGATGATTGCGGGCCGCGTCGAGCACTGCAGCAATCGGATGCTCGACCATCCGCAGGGTCTTCAGCACGTCGGGAGTGAAGCGGGCCGGCGTTGTGGCGGCCAGCGCAAGAACCCCCACCGTCTCCCCGTGTGAGCGCAGCGCGAGCGCCGAGAACGAGGGCCACTGGTCGCCGGTGTCCTCACCATCTGTCACCATCTCGGGGTCGCTGATCGAAGTGGCCAGCTCTTCAGCACTCACGGGGACGGCTGCGAGTTGCTCGACGTGTCCCGCCGTGAGCCGCCGGAAATGCAGGATGCTGGATCGTGACACCGGCGAGTCGGCACGGAGCCTCAACAGCCGGTCGCCGACGACGACGATTCCCGCCAGGTCATATTCAACGAACCGCCGGATGATGAACATCGTCTGTTCGAGCGTGGAGGTGAGATCGGTCACCCTCGTCGACATGGTCACGATGTCGTTGACGATCGTCGTCTCGAACAGCTTGCGGTCGAGAAGCTCCGCAACGCGTGAGACCACGGCCATCTCGTCGAGATACAGCGGAGTTCGATCGTCGCCCGACAGCTGAGAAAGGGCCCGGCTGGCGTAGGCAGAACGAATCGCCGCCAGCAGGTCGTCCCCGAGCGTTTCCTTGGTCAGGTAGCCGTCTGCACCCGACTTGGCGCTCCAGTAGCGATCCTCGGCCGAGTCATGGACCGTCAGCATCAAGACCGGAATGTTGGCAACCGCCCAGTCCTCCTTGAGCAACCGGCAGGCGACGTATCCGGTCATCCGCGGCATCCTGATGTCCATCAGGACCAGGTCGGGCATCTCCGAGTAGAACTTCTGGATCGCTTCGATCCCGTCCTCGGCATCCACCGCCTCGATCCCACTCTTTGCCAGCAATGACGACACCGCGTGGCGCACGACCTGACTGTCGTCGGCGATCAGAACCTTCATGCCGAACGCTCCTCGATCGTGACACCCCGCATCTGGAGCAGCTTGCGCAAGGTTTCGACGAGCACACCCTTGCGGAGGTCGTACTTGTCGATGTACGCATCGACTCCCGCCGCCCGCGCCCGGTTCTGGTCCTCGGCCGTGGCCACGGCCGACACCATGATCACCGGCAGACCGTGAGAGCGGCTCCGAACGTTCTGGACGAGTTCGATGCCGTCCGGCCCCGGCATCTGGTAGTCCACCACCAGAGCCTCGAATGTGCGCTCCGACAGGGCCTTCAGCGCTTCGACGGCGGATGCGGCGGTCACCACCTCGAAGCCCTGGCCGGACAGCGCCGCTCCTACGAGTTGCCGCACGCCCTGCGAGTCGTCGACGACCAGCACACGGGGCCGGTTTCGCACCGGGGGCGGGACCGATCGAACACGGTCGCTGAGATGATCGGCATCGATGACCACGACGACCTGACCACCGCCCAGCAGGGCGGCGCCCGCGAACTGTGGAGCGCCGGCCAGGATGGGGCCGAGCCCCTTCACCGCCACATTGCGCCTACCTTCGACCTGCGGAACCGTCAGCGCCACAGGCCCCACCCGAGTAGCGAGCACAACGACGTCGTTGCTCTCCTCGCTCTCAGGGAGTCCGACCGCCGACGCAAACGATGACAGAGGAAGTGCATTTCCCTGGTACCAGAGTTCCATCCGGTCCTTCCCCGGGTGGATCTCGGCTGCGGCCAACGGGAAGGTTGCCAGCACCGCGACTCCGGGGATCCCCCAACGGCGTCCGTCGGATCGAACGAGCAGCACGTCCTGCATGGCGAGCGACGCCGGAAGCGTCAAGGTCACGGTGGTACCGCTTCCCGGCGTCGTGTCGAGCCTCAGTCCCCCATTCATCTCTGCGGCCATGTCGGAAGCAGATGCCAACCCATGTCCGTCGCCGCTCAGATCGCTCCGCTCGGCAATAGTGGAGAACCCCGCGCTGAACAGCAGCCGGCCGAGATCGGCCTCGGTGAGCGAGTCGGGCGCATCGTTCGAGGCGGCAGCCACTTCGCGCACCCGCTCCCAGTCCACGCCACGGCCGTCGTCGGCAACCGTCACGATCAGCTCATTCTCCTTCACACTGGCCCGGATCGACACCGTGGCGACTGCCGGCTTCCCTGCATCGACCCGCTCTCGCGGCATCTCCACTCCGTGATCGATGGCGTTGACGAGCAGGTGACGGAGAGGCTCACGAAGCGCATCCACGATCTGCCTGTCCACGTGCACGTGGTCGCCGATCAGTTCGAACCTCAGTTCCTTGCCCGTGCGGCGACCGAGGTAGCTGGCGAGCTGAGAGAAGGTATCGGTGATCTCTCGTAGGGGAACGGTGGCCAGATCGAGGGCCTGAGACTGCAGTTCGTCGAGCGAGCGCTCGAGACGCAGCACCGAGGACTCCCAGGTGGAAGCGAGCGCCGCCACCTCCCCGGGGCCGGAGGCAACCGCCATCCGCAGACCTCGAAGGCTCTGGGCAAGCGCATCCATATCGAGCTTCACCTCGACGAAACGATTGATCATCTCGTAGAGCTTGGAGGAATCGACGCGGGTCGCATCCCCCAGGATCCGCCCCTCGATCGAAGACAGCAGCCCGCCGAGATCGACCGGATCCTTGGTGTCGGCACGATCTCCGGCCCTGCGCCCCCGTTCGGGCTGGCTCGCCGCATTCACCGACACTTCACCCTCATCGTCGGTCGGCGGTGCCGTCTGTTCTTGCTCCTCGGATCCGCCTTCCGGAGCAGCCGAATTCGGTTCGTCGGTCCCTCCTCCGGGCGGTGGATCGCCGCCCAGATAGGCCTGCAAAGCGCTGAGCGCTTCCATGAGCTCTCGCGGCTCGTCGCGACCTTCGATGTCGACGGCGGGGAGCAGCAGCGAGGCGAGTTTCGACATCAGCTCACCGAGTCGAGCCTCACCGGCCCGCCGGCCGTCGCGAAGGTCCTTCCAGGTGAACTCGAGGATCTTGCCGGCCTCGGCAATAGTCGGGAACCCCATCACGAGCGCGTTTCCCTTGACGGTGTGCGCTTCGCGAGACATGTCGTTCATCGCCGACTCGTCCAGGCCCTTCGCCAGGGCCTTTCCTCCCTCGACGAGATTGCGAGCTCGACTTGCCACCTCCTCACGGAAGATGGCCTGGAGTTCGGCGTTGTCGCTCCAGTCCACGAATCACCCTCGGTGTTGTCTTCCCGTCGTATCGGCTCGGCGCGGGTGCCGCTTGAGGAAATCCGCCATCCGGCGTCCGGTGGCCGGCGTCCGCCCAAACCGGACGCTGGACGCCTCGAACTCGAGGTTTCAAGTTCCAGGTTTCAGGTTGCGAGTCGTGCAGGAGTGCGCCCTCCCGGACCCGACCGGGAACCCAAAACTCACAACCTAGAACTTCTTCACTCCCACTCGATCGTGGCGGGCGGTTTCGACGAGATATCGAACGCCACGCGGTTGATCTCGGGGACCTCGTTGATGATCCGCGACGACATCGCTTCGAGCACTTCGTAGGGGAGCCGGGCCCAGTCGGCGGTCATTGCATCGTCGCTCGTCACGGCGCGGATGATCAAGGGATGCGCATAGGTCCGCCCGTCCCCCTGAACCCCGACGGTCTTGACCAGCGGGAGAACGCCGAACGACTGCCAGAGTTCGTTGTACAGGCCGGCCTTGTGGACCTCCTCGAGGATGATGGCGTCCGCGGAGCGCAGGATGTCCAGCCGTTCACGGGTGACGTCGCCGATGATGCGAATGGCCAACCCGGGACCCGGAAACGGTTGTCTCCAGACGATGTCGGGAGGCAGACCGAGTTCCTCGCCGACGGCCCGAACCTCGTCCTTGAACAGGTCGCGCAGCGGTTCGACCAGATCGAACTTCATGTCGTCCGGGAGACCACCGACGTTGTGGTGACTCTTGATCTTGGCTGCGTCCTTGGTCCCCGATTCGATGATGTCGGGGTACAGGGTGCCCTGGACCAGGAACCGGGTGTCGGTGAGTTCGGCGGCGACATCCTCGAAGACCCGGATGAAGGTCTCGCCGATGATCTTGCGCTTCGCCTCCGGATCGGTGACACCGGCGAGTGCTTCGAGGAACCGGTCTTCGGCCTTCACGTGGATCAGGTTGACGTGAAATGTGTCCCGGAAGGTTGCCTCCACCTGTTCGGCCTCGCCGGCGCGGAGCAGCCCGTGGTCGACGAAGATGCACGTCAGCTGATCGCCGACCGCCTTCTGGACCAGCGCCGCCGCCACCGATGAATCGACGCCACCGGACAGACCGCAGATGACCTTCTCATCACCGACCTGGACCTGAATGGCCTCGACCGACTGCTCGATGATCGAATGGTGGGTCCAGGTGGGGCGGGCGCCGCAGGCGTCGTACAGGAAACGCTGGAGAAGCTCCGTACCCCTCGGCGTGTGCACCACCTCCGGGTGGAATTGGACACCAAACAGCCCGCGTTCGGTGTCCTCCATCGCCGCCACCGGCGACCCCGCCGTCGAGGCCGTCACCCGGAATCCCTCCGGGGCACCCGTCACGGCGTCGCCGTGACTCATCCACACATCCTGTTTCTCGGGAAGATTGGAGAAGAGCACCGACTCTCCTTCGGCCTGGAGGGCCGTCTTCCCGTACTCGGCGGTGCCCGTACGAGCAACGGTGCCGCCCATCGAGTGGGCCAGCAGTTGATGGCCGTAGCAGATGCCCAACACCGGGATCCCTATCGTGAAGATTGCCGGATCGATCTCGTATGCATCGCCGGCGTACACCGACGCCGGGCCGCCCGACAGGATGACGCCGACCGGGTTCCTCTCCTCGACCTCCGCCGCGGTGATGTCGCGGGGAACGATCTCGGAGAGAACGTGCGCCTCACGCACCCTGCGGGCAATCAACTGGGCGTACTGCGCGCCGAGATCCAGCACCAGGACCCGGTCGAAGTCACCGGTCGAGGCCTGCCCGGCCTGAACTCCCGGCCGCCCGGCCATCAGCCCATCCCGACGCGCTGGGAGCGCTGGAGCGCCTTGCCCTCCGTCTGCAGCGCAGGCGCCACCATCACTTCGGCCTTCTGGAACTCCTTGAGGTTGGCGTACCCGGTCGTCGCCATCGACACCCGAAGTGCCCCGAACAGGTTGCGACGCCCGTCGTTCTCGTGCGCGGGACCGACCAGGATCTCGGCGAGGGTGCCGAGGTTGCCGACCTGCACCCGGGCACCGCGCGGAAGCGTCGGATGGAAGGTGGCCATGCCCCAATGCGATCCGCCGCCCGGCGCCTCGGCTGCGGAGGCGAGCGGAGAGCCGATCATCACGGCGTCGGCGCCGCAGGCGATCGCCTTGGCGACGTCGCCGCCGGTGCGCATGCCGCCGTCGGCGATGACGTGCACGTAGCGGCCGGTCTCGTCGAGGTAGCGGATGCGGGCTCCGGCGGCGTCGGCGATCGCCGTCGCCTGCGGAACGCCCACGCCGAGCACTCCTCGCGTTGTACACGCCGCTCCCGGTCCGACGCCGACCAGCACTCCCACGGCCCCGGTCCTCATCAAGTGCAGTGCCGTCGAATACGAGGCACAACCCCCGACGATGGCGGGAACATCCAGGTCGGCAATGAACCGACCCAGATCGAGGGGCTCGGTCTGTGTCGACACGTGTTCGGCGGACACCACGGTGCCCTGGATCACCAGGATGTCGAGTCCGGCTTTCAAGGCATGCCCGTAGAGACTCTCGACCCGCTGCGGGGTCAGGCTTCCCGCCGTCACGATGCCGGCCGACTTCATCTCGGCCACCCGCTGCTCGATCAGGTCGGGCTTGACCGGCTCCAGGTAGATCTCCTGCATCCGTCGCGTCGCCTTCTCCGGCGGGAGTTCGGCGATCTCCGCGAAATAGGCGTCGGGATCCTCATACCGGGTCCATAGGCCCTCCAGGTTGAGCACTCCGAGCCCGCCGAGACGGCCGATCTCGATGGCCGTCGCCGGGCTGATGGCCGAATCCATCGCCGAGCCCATCATCGGCAGCGTGAACTCGTAGGCGTCGATCTGCCAGGTGATGTCGACGTCGTCGGGATCGCGGGTCCGCCGGCTCGGGACGATCGCGATGTCGTCGAATCCGTAGGCCCGCCGGCCCGTCTTGCCAATACCGATATCGATTTCCACCAAGACCTCCACCCGATGGTCCGGCCACGGTACCAGGAGTTCCGAGCCGCGAGTTCCGGGTTCCAGGTTCCAGGTTTCAAGNNCCACCCGATGGTCCGGCCACGGTACCAGGAGTTCCGAGCCGCGAGTCGCCGTCGCGAGTCGCAGGTTCCGGGTTCGGGGTGGAGTTGGTGTTGCGGACGCCGGATTCCGGGTACCGCAACGCGGATATCGGACACCGGTCGGTCGAAGTACGAGGTACAAGGTACGTAGTAGGTCTGCTGGGTGCACCCCCTCCGACCTCGCTGCGCTCGGCCACCTCCCCGCAAACGGGGAGGACACATCGAGTCCCCGAGCTCCCGACAGACCTTTGTATGCTCCCCACTGTGTGGGGAGCTGCCCGGCGGAGCCGGGCAGAGGGGCGCTCCGGGTCGCGGGTTGTGAGTTGCGGGTTGCGGACGCCGGATACCGGATGGCGGACGTCGAAGCACGAAGTACCGAGTACCAAGCACGCACCAACTACCCTCTCGGGATCGTGACCGACCCAGCCCCAGAGCAGACAACCTCCGAACAGCCGCTCTTCTCGGTCGGCGACGTGGTGCTGATCGTCCTGGCCGGGTTCCTGGTCGCCGTCGTCGCCGGCGCCGCTCTGGCCTTCGTGGGCGACATCGAGATGGACGATGTCGTCCTCTCGATCATCCTGCTGGTGCCGGCACAGTACGCCGGGCAACTGGCGGTGCTGGCGTGGATCGTCCGCCGCCGCAAGACCACCTTCACCACGGGCCTGCGGTTCGAAGTCCGGCCGGGAGACCTCTTCTACACCCTCTCGGGTCTGGCGCTGCAGTATGCGATCGCCCTGCTGTTCTTTCCCCTCTACGAGCTGATCGGTCTCGAGGATTCCGGTCAGTCGATCATCGACGTGGCGGCCGACACCGAACTGCCGATCGCAGCCATGATCGTGCTGTCCCTGGCCGCCGCCGTGCTGGCACCGGTGGTGGAGGAACTCACGTTTCGTGGGGTGCTGTTGCGCTCACTGGCGAGGAGGATGTCGACCAGAGCGACGATCGTTCTCACGTCGCTGATCTTCGCCGCGATCCACATCCTGTCGGTGGACATCACCGACCCCGACTGGCTGCTGCAGTTCGCCATCCTCGTTCCGCAGTTGTTCCTGGTCGGAGTTCCGCTGGCCTGGTTGACGATCAAACACGACCGGCTGGGTCCGGCCATCTTCACCCACGCCGGATTCAACCTCTGGCTCGTGATCTTCGTCGCCGGATCGGACTACTTCACCAACCTGCAGTGATACGTACCAGGTGCTTCGTACATCGTACGACAAGCTCTTTTACCGGCCCCCTCGCCGGTCAACCCCCTAGGCCGACCTTGCGGCGTACGTCGGCCATCTCCTTCTCGGCCCTGGTGCGAGCATCGAGCGCGCCGCGCGACATGATTCGTCGCACCTCTTCGTCGTCGAGTGCGTGGTACGCCCGGCGGATCGGCGCCAGACCTTCAACCACGGTCTCGGCAACTGCCTCCTTGAACGGCCCATAGCCGGCGTCGGCGTACTCGTCGACGAGGTCATCCACCGCCCGGCCGGTGTAGATGGACATGATGTCGAGGAGGTTCGAGACGCCTGCCTTGCGTTCCCGGTCGTACCGGACCTCGCGTTCGGAGTCCGTCACCGCCGCCTTGAACTTCTTCACGATGGTGTCGGCAGAGTCCAGCAGCAGGACCGACCCGCGCGGGTCGGCATCCGACTTCGACATCTTCGAGATCGGATCCTGGAGAGACATGATGCGTGCTCCGCGCTCGGGCGTGATCTGCTCGGGAAGCGGAAATGTGTCCCCGTAGCGGTTGTTGAATCGCTCGGCTAGGTCTCTCGTCAACTCCAGGTGCTGGGTCTGATCGTCGCCGACCGGCACCGCGTGCGCCTTGTGGACCATGATGTCGGCCGCCATGAGCACCGGATAGGAGTACAGACCGAGCATCTGCCCTGCCTTCTCCGCCTTCTCCTTGTACTGCGTCATCCGGTTGAGCGATCCCAGCGGCGTCATGCATCCGAGGATCCACGAGAGTTCGGCGTGCTGGGGAACCTGGCTCTGGAAGTAGAGCAGAGACCGGGATGGATCCACACCGACGGCCATCAGCAACTTGGCGGTCAGCACACGGTTGTCGTGCAGTTCCTCCGCGTCGTACGGCACAGTCGTGGCGTGCATGTCGACCACGCAATAGATCGTGTCGTACGTGTCCTGCAGCGCCACCCAGTTGCGCAGCGCTCCCAGGTAGTTGCCGATGTGCACGTCGCCGGTGGGCTGGATGCCCGAAAACACCGTCTGTTTGCTCACTCTCACTCCCAAAGAAAATGCCGGGGTCCGGGCCCCGGCGTGTCATCTTGCTCGCGCGCGGGCCCGATCACCTATCGAGCCACCACCGCGTCGTCGTCATCATGCGGGAAGCGTAGCGAACTTCGCCAAAAAGGTCATCGTCCGGTGTGCGCCTCTCAGAAGAAGCGATCCTGGTCTGCCGATCCGGTACCTCGGGAGTTCTTCTGAGAGTCGGTAGGCTCCGATCATGATCGTTGGAGGTCGTCAGACGTCGGTTGCTGATTTGACTGTGGCCATCAGTCACAGGTTCGGACCCCGGAATCCGAGTTCGGAAAGCACGAGATGAATTCGAGACGTTTCCGCGATACCGACGGCCGGCCGTTCTCGCCAGCGTATGGAGCTGGGCATGAACGAAAGTCCCCGAACAGGCTGCCGGCAATCTTCGTCGTGGTATTGGTTCTCGGTGGTTCGACTGCGCTCCTCGTATCGGGCGTTCGAGCTGTGCTGCTGACCGATTCCGCAGAAGCCGTCATCGTCGGTGAAGTCAGAACCTCATGCGATCTAGAAGCCTGCTACCACAAAGCAGATGTCGAGTTCGTGACCGCTTCAGGGCAATCCGTCATCACCGAGGCGGCCGTCGACAAGGGCGCCGTACCAGGTGACCTCACAAGGGTCCACTACTACCGCGACAGCCCCACTGATCTCTCCTCGGGACCGTGGCTGATGCTCGCCTGGGGAGCAGCGCCGATAGGGATCGCATTCCTGGTGTTTCTCACCCTGACCACGACTCGGATGCTTCGCTGGTTCAAGTCCCGTCGGTACACACGAGTGACACATCTCGACGACCGGCTTCCACCCTGACGCCGACCCGCCCGCCCAATCTGCATCGCACGGGCGGATACCTGCTGAAGACCATTCGAGTGACGCTTTTCGGACAGACGCCTCACCCGGAGCGACCCTCATCGGTCGCTACCATCCCGGACCATGGGACGCGATCAACTGATCGATTCGATCCGTAACTCGGTCATCGGCCGCGATGATGTGGTCGAAGGGCCCTTCGGTACACGGCCGGTGATCTACGCCGACTACACAGCCTCCGGGCGCGCCTTGTCGTTCATCGAGGACTACATCACCGAAGCCGTCCTGCCCCTCTATGCCAACACGCACACCGAATCGTCGGGCACCGGGCTGCAGACGACCCGGTTCCGTGAGGATGCGCGGGCACTCATCCGGCGTTCTACCGGCGCCACCGACGAGCATGCGGTGATCTTCACCGGCAGCGGGTCGACGGCGGCCATCGACAAGCTGATCGGGGTGATGGGACTACGAGTTCCTTCCAACCTCGAGGACCGCTTCGGCCTCAGCAGTCACATCCCGCCTCAGGAACGGCCGGTGGTGTTCATCGGACCCTACGAGCACCACTCGAACGAGCTGCCCTGGCGGGAATCGATCGCCGACGTCGTGACGATCGACGAGGACGCCGACGGACACGTCGACCTCGGCCATCTCCGCCGTGAACTCGAGCGATTCGAAGACAGATCGTTGAAGATCGGATCCTTCTCCGCCGCATCCAACGTCACCGGCATCCTCACCGACTGGGACACCGTCTCCACGATCCTCCACGAGCACGGAGCGCTCAGCTTCTGGGACTTTGCGGCGGCCGCCCCCTACGTCGGCATCGACCTGGGCTCTTCTGCCGGTGGCAACCTCGCCTACAAGGATGCGATATTCCTCTCGCCGCACAAGATGATCGGAGGGCCCGGAACGCCCGGCCTGCTCATCGCTCGGCGCGAACTGTTCACCAACCGCGTTCCCGACGTCCCCGGCGGTGGGACCGTCTGGTACGTGAACCCCGACAGCCACCACTACTTCGAGGACCCGGAACATCGCGAGGAAGGGGGTACGCCGGCCATCGTCGAGTCGATCCGGGCCGGGCTGGTGTTCCAACTCAAAGACGCCGTCGGCGTGGACGAAATCCGGCAGCGAGAGGAACACTTCATCACGCGCGCCATCCGATCGTGGGAGGGCAACCCGTCGATCGACATCCTCGGCAGCCACGAGGCGGAACGCCTCTCGATCGTCTCGTTCGTCGTCCGTCACGGCAACCGCTACCTGCACCACAACTTCGTGGTGGCGCTGCTCAACGACCTCTTCGGCATCCAGTCCCGCGGCGGCTGCTCCTGCGCCGGGCCCTACGGGCACCGCCTGCTCGGCATCGACCTCGACACCTCCCACGAGTTCGAGCGCGAGATCGATCGGGGCTGCGAGGGGATCAAGCCGGGCTGGGTGCGGGTCAACTTCAACTACTTCATCTCGGAGGAGGTCTTTTCGTACATCCTGGACGCCGTGCACCTCATTGCCGAGGAGGGGTGGAAGCTGCTGCCGTTCTACCGGTTCGAGCCCTCCACAGGACTCTGGCGGCACCGATGCCCCGTCACGGAACCGCCGATGAGCTTGCACGACATCGGCTACGGCGACGGGTCGATGCGGTGGCCCCATCGCCGGCATGTTCGGGAGGAGCACAGCCTCAGCGAATACCTCGAAGACGCCCGACGGATCCTCGCCGAGGCTCCGGAAAAACTGCCCGCCCCGCAGGGCATGCCGGACGTGACGGCCGACTTCGAACACCTCCGGTGGTTCCCGCTGCCCGATGAACTGCGAGGCGACCGCACGGCGACCACCACCTGAGGGGCGTTCCGGGTCCCAGGTTCCAGGTAACTGGTTCCAGGTTCTGGGTTCCAGGTTCTGTGTCGCAGTACGAAGTACAGAGCACGAAGTACGTTCTGCTGGCGAACCTGCCCCCTCCGCCCTGCAGCATCAACTGCAGGCCACTCTCGCTGAGGGAGGAACGCAAGTTCCAGGTTCCAGGTTCCCGGCGGACACCGGATGCCGGACGCCGGACATCGGATCACAGTGTGCTCCCCACCTGTGGGGAGCACACATGACGAGTCGCGAGTCGCCGGTTCTTTCGCTCCCCCTCTTGGGGGGGAGTGGTTTCGCCGGTAGGCGAAAGCGAGGGGGGCTTGGCCTTGTCGCAGGCTGCCCCCCCCTACCCCCGCCTAACGGCGGTGGTACCTCTCGAAATGGATGCACCCGTCTCTGCTCGCTTTCATGAGGTCGGGTCCAGCCAATTCGATTCCCCCCGACCGGGGGGACCGAGCGCCCCCCTGCCCCAACGGCCCGACCGCTGCACGTTCCAGGATCCAAGTGGACGGAGCACAGGAAGACCGACCACCGTTGACTCCCCCTACGACATCGGCCATACTGCCTGCCACATGTTCACGTCCGCCACCATCATCATTATCGACTGAGCGCATACCCCCATACCGGTATGCGCTTCTCGCCCTTCGCAC
>JABAHS010146976.1_pt2 | contig 12841 bp, 7 predicted proteins | sample 7062111 | NCBI WGS metagenome assembly JABAHS01 (sample SAMN14534600, study PRJNA622989) | marine sediment metagenome | biome: marine biome [ENVO:00000428]; feature: marine pelagic biome [ENVO:01000023]; material: deep marine sediment [ENVO:00002113]; isolation source: pool of 4 deep marine... | reverse complement strand
GTAACCCGTCTCCACATCTTAAAAGACCGGTGGTAGCAACAAGGTAGTCGGGAGACGTCTCTATCCTGACGTCATAGTCATGGTGCGTTCGAAATCCCCACCAAAGCCGAGGGTGCCATTTAACTACCGTCATCTTTTTTCCTTCCCTTGTGGACAAGGTTTTTTTGAATCCAATTTCGAGCTCTACCTGTTCACCGGGAAGAAGTGCTTCCGGAAGTTCAAAAAGAAGCGGAGAAGGTAATTCCGTATATGACGAATCAGCCAAGATTGGAACTGGTTTCTCGTGAATAGTGGTTTCTATAGTTTGAGCTTTATTCACTATCCAGTCAAGTGCCAGCCGGTGAATTGGCTTTGAGGTGGTATTTACAAAACGTATAGTCTCAGCACCACTTAAAAGGTCGGAAGAAGGATATATCTGACACTCAATCGTATAGTACGCTCGGGGAGGATTTGTTGGAGCCCAATAACCGGCCCCTTTTGATGTATTGTCCAGTGATTGTGCGCCTGCAATAAAAAAAGTAGTAAGGAGAAACCAAACAATTATAGCGTTTGAAAGACATTGATCACGCATTTTTATCTTCTCTCACGATTACTATTCAACAAAGGGCTGCCCAACAATTTGCAGCTAACATTTACTTGGTTGGCTGCTTAATTTCAGCAGGCTCCGATTGCCCATTTGTAGATGGCTTTGCACCTGGCTTGCCCTCAAGCAGATTGTTATAAAAACGCTGCGAAGGATACGCAAAGTCGATGTCATCGCACTCAGCGAAAGCACGCAGGATGTCTTCCCAAATCTCCTGTTCACTGGTTCGACGACGTCGCGGTTCGCACAGATAGCGAATGGTCAGCAGAACGCCGCTGTCTTTCACGGTGGTATAAACCGTCGGTGTGAGTTTGGTAAAGAAGATCATGACTTTTCGGGCCGCCTGTCTGACTTTCTTCTCGGCGCGCTTGGTGAGATGTTCTCCGTGCTTCGTTCCGATCCGCAGCAGAACCTTTTTCGCTTTCTCCCAATTGCTTTCAAACGTAATCAGTACTGGAATTTCGTTCCAGATGTATTGGAAGCCCTTGCTATAATTGGCCAAAACGTCACTGAAAACCTTACCATTGGGAATGTGAATGACCCGGCCCGTACTTTGATCGGCATCGACCCAATTGCCGATCTCCATCAGCGTGAACATAAAAATTCGCTGATCGATCACGTCGCCCCGATAGTTGCCAATCTGAATACGGTCGCCGACAGCAAAGGGACGGCGCCACAAAATAAAGGCCCAACCTGCCAGATTCACCAAAGGTACTTGCAGAGCAATTGCCAGACCTGCAGACAGGAGTCCCAAATACGTTGACAGAGATTGAAAACCCTCGTACCAGATTCTACCGATGATAAAAACGGCTAATCCAAACGCCACATACGTGCTGGTTTTGCGCCATCGATACTGAACCCCGACCTTTTTGACTCGCCGGGCCACTATTATCAAAATGACCGCCCTGATCAGCCACAAGAAGAAGATAGCGAGGAATGAGGCAACCAGTTTGGTTTGAAATTCGTGACTAAAACCCAACAAATTGCGAAGCCATTGAATTAAGGTATCCATAAATAGATCACCTTGTTTATGTCAACTACTAAGCACTCTATTCCATAAATTCGGGACGTATTATTCGCTGTAGGGGCTTAATTGGCATTGGACAGGATTAACAAGATGAACATGATGAAAGGCATCCTGTTTATCATCAAGACCCCTTTTCTGATTATTTTCCAGCTTTCAAGTTAACCCAAAAAGCTCAAATGGCTCTTTTTCCTTCGGTCCGAAACTTAGTGATGAAGGTTGTTTTATCGGAAGAAATCTCACCCTAAATTGATCCTTTAGAATAGGGTTTGACGAAACTCACATTTTGCCACGCAAGAGTCGAACTTGTCCTTCTTGCACATCGATGTTAAATGGCCCCCTTCTCTTCTCAAGAGAAGGGGTTGGGGGATGAGTTCCTTGATTCTGCCCACTCCGCATGAGCATGCCCTCAGCCTATTTAGATTACGAAAATTTAATTTGTGCAGCCCTAACCCGGCGTAGCCGGAACCAAAAGTCAAAATGATTAAAATCAAAATAATTATGTAGTAGAGCAATTCATAGAAGATTATTTCGACAACCTATTTTAGAAGGCAAAACTGTTTATGGCAAAACAATTGCTTTCAAAAAACAGTGTGGAAGATATGTCTATTAAGGCAGATATTTAAGCCAAATCCATTTCCTATTATGATGTTCAATTCTCAACTGAAGCTGTAATAGTTTTGCCCAAAATCGTTTTGCCTTTTTGTTTTCTTTAAAGCTGCCCGAATAGTTGTTTTTAATCATTTTGACTACAATTATTTTGTTTTTAAAATCTTTGCCCATTGTGCAACGGTTTTAAGGTTAAGGTACTAACAATAGAGAACCATTTCTAATTAACAGGATTTCAAAGCTCTTTATCCTGTTTATCTTGTTCATCCTGTCTAAATTTTATGTAACCATATTTATGAAATTGTGTACTAAGCACGCCCAAATATCGTTGTCACCTCTCGCAGCTTATCTGTTACTTCAGGTGTTATCTGCTCGGATAGCAACCGCCACTGCCAGTTCTTTTCTGTCGTAGCCGGACGGTTCATGCGTGCTTCAGGCCCTAAACCAAGGACATCCTGAATCGGGAGGAGGACCAAATCCGCCACGGACATCATGGCCAGGCGGATGAAATCCCAATGCACATTCCCAGACGACACCTCGCGACCGAGGTATTTGGCCAAACGTCGCTTATCTTCTTCGGAGGCTTCGTTATCGAACCAGCCGCGGACGGTGTTGTTGTCATGAGTTCCGGTGTAGACCACGCAATTCTTGACGTGATTATGCGGCGCATACGCATTCGTGGGCAAACTGGCATCGAACGCAAAAAGCAGCAAGCGCATGCCCGGAAAACTAAATTCACGGATAGCCTCTCGGACATCCGGCGTAATGTATCCGAGATCCTCTGCCACAATCGGCAGATTGGGGAAGCGTTTTAATAACGTTTCGAAAAAGTCTCGTGTAGGCACCTCGACCCAGGTGCCGTTGATAGCTGTCTCGTCGCCTGCGGGGACTTCCCAGTACGACACAAACCCGCGAAAATGATCAATACGGACGATATCGAACAAGCTTAAATTACGTTTCATTCGCTGCAGCCACCAACCGTAATCTGTTTCCTTCAGACGCTCCCAATTGTAAACGGGATGGCCCCAAAGCTGTCCCGTTTCGCTAAAATAGTCTGGCGGCACACCCGCAACACCCGTGGGTTGTTTTTGGTCGTCCAATTTAAATAGCCCCGGGTTGGTCCATACATCGGCGCTGTCATAGTTTTGATAATAAGGCAGATCTCCCATAATTTGAATGCCGAGATCGTTGCAGTATTCCTTAAGACTCATCCATTGCTTGAGAAAAATGAACTGCAAGAATTTTTTCCGTTCAATCGGTTCACTAAGTTCATCTTTTAATTTCTGTATCGCCTCCGGTTGTCGATCCCGAATTTCTTCTGGCCAATCACACCAGGCCTTGCCTTCGAAATGTTGTTTGAAAATCACAAAAGCGGCAAAATCATCCAACCACTGCGAATTCTGTAAACAGAACTTGTCATACTCGTATTTGTTGTCGCTATCTCTAAAGCGCTCGAACGCTCGATCGAACAGCTTATTCTTATGTTGCATCACAGCGTCAAAGTCGACCCGGTCGTTGGGGAGTTCGGGCAGAAGCTCGAGATCTTCTTTTCTAATGAAGTCATCCTCTAACAAAAGCTCAGGACTGATCAGTAGAGTATTTCCCGCAAACGCGGACAAGCTATCATAAGGCGAATGACCCGAAATCGCATCAGTGGGATTGACCGGCAGAATCTGCCAGTAGCTCTGCCTGGTTTCATAAAGGAAGTCCGCAAATTTTTTAGCGCCCGGTCCCAAATCTCCAATACCGTACGGCGACGGCAGGGAAGTTATGTGAAGTAGGATTCCGCTGCCTCGTCTCGTCATAATCATTTCTCTCCTATTATTAAAACCACCGGAAAATGCTTAAACAAATCTCCGGCTTGTAATAATCCTTGTCCATCTGTTTTCATTTCCGTTATCGCATTGCGCCACGTAGTCACGCCTTCCGGAGACATGATATGCGTGTCGTCCCAGACTTCGAATCCCAAGGGATCCTGGTGGTTCTCAATCAGGGAGGTCAAAAATCTCGGAACGACGGTAATCGCCCATTTATTTTCATGATTTCGACCAAAGGCTAAAATGTGGTCTTTGAATCTACCTCCTGTCTCGATGGGCACGTACGCTCCCTGTTGGAAAACATCTAAATAGCGATTTCTCGTCTGCAGCGCTTTGAAGGTCAGAAATAGCTTGACTCGTCCGTCCTGTTTGCTCGCCAACAAATCCCTTATTAACTCGAGAACGTTTGACTCAGCCTGTGCAGTGATTTGTCGAAGTACAGTCTTTCGCTTTTCAAAATCGACAGGACGCCGGTTGTCGGGATCCACGAGATTGAGGTCCCAGAGTTCGGTGCCTTGATAAAAATCAGGCACACCCGGTGACGTGACCTTGAGAAGCGTCTGAGAAAGAGAATTGAAGATGCCGTAATGAGCAACTTTTCGCTGAAACGGCAAAAATTCCTTGATGAATGAATTGCTTTCGGAAAATCGCAAAATCTTTTCAACAAAGTTCAGGCACGCTTCTTCGTACTCGGTGTCCGGTGCCAGCCAGGCCGTGTGCACCTTGGCCTCCCTGACAACTTTGATGATATAGTCTTTGATTCTGCCGGCTAAACCCACGTACTCGCTTTCATCAAAAGGAAACGCTCCAATCAGAGTCTGATAAAGAAAGTACTCGTCGTTTGTGTCAGGCGCACCAAAGCCCTGCAGCTTACGTTTGCGTTTTCTATTTATCTTGCTCCAGTTCCTGACATGTCTTTCCCATTCCTCGGGCAATTCGGAAAGGACATTTATTCTGGCACGAACGTCTTCTCCGCGCTTTGTATCATGTGTCGAAGTTGTGTTCATCGTGTGCGGCCAGAGTTCCGCTCGTTTCTTACCAAAATGGTGAAATTCGATATGCGAGACACCGAATTTGTCCGGACTTCCGCCAACGTCGTTGAGCGACACCAGTCGATTGTAAATGTACAATACCGTGTCCTCGAATCCTTTGGCCATGAGCGGACCGGTAAATTGCTGAAAACGCTGCACAAAATGCAGCCGCTGCTCGCGTTCCTGTTCGCTGACGTGCTCGCCAAAATTTAGCAGGAGCAGATTTTCCAGAAACGTTAATTCATTGATGAGGTCGGGCATGGTTTGCTTGGCTTTTTCCAAAGCTTCGTGAATGTAAATGCGCTCCCTGTCAGTAATTTGACCACAACTCACATATGTCCGGTAAACGGGGAAATAGGCCAGAATCTCCACCAAAGCCCGTCTCAGTCCAAACAAAGTAAAATCACTGCCATAACGATGCTGACTCGCAATCCTGGCTGTTAGATGGGCCAGATTGTCCACATCGCTGCCCATGTGTTTTCCAATGATCAGTCGCTTTTTCTCGTGCACGAGTTTCTTGTACGGGGTTCTGAAGTCGGCAAACCTGCGGTATATTTTATCAAACTTCAGCTCATTTTCTCGTCTGCAAAACAGACCATTCACGTAATTTAAAAAATCATATCCGCTGGTCCCCTGAATCGGCCAGGTCTCGGGCAGTTCTTCAGTGAACTCGAGGATTTTTTCAACCACAATAAAGACATGATCGGAGGTGCCTCTAAGTCTTTGGAGGTACTGCTGGGGATCGTAAAGACCGTCCACGTGATCGACCCTCAGTCCCGTAAATTTTCTCTCCTTTGCCAGCCTGGTGATCAGCGAATGTGTGTTCTTGAAGACTCGTTCATCTTCCATTCTCAGGGTAATGAGTTCGTTGATGTTAAAAAACCGGCGATAGTTGAGTTCCTCCGTCCCCACTTTCCAGAAAGAGAGTCGAAAATACTGTTCGGATAGCAGCTCATCCAAAGCATTGAAACTTTCGGGAACGCCCGGTGTCCCGTTGAAAGAGTCGAGATTTTCGTCGATGAACCTTTTGACTTTATCGTTTTTTGTGTACAGCTCCCACAACATTCTTTTTACAAACGCAACCTGATCGTGGCGCTCATGTCCATTCTGTCGACTCGGCAGATTCTTCAAGGAATAAAGGACGCCGAGAATCTTGATGAAATCCGGATGTTCGCTGCCAAGGCTTCTGCGAAGTTTTGACAGTCCGTTTGAGAATACAGTGGCATACGATTCGATTTTTAACGGAAATCGCAATTCGTAATATTTTATGAACAGACCTTCTTTTTCATAAATGAGGGAAATCTCGCCGCTATCCAAACAATCGCCGTAAAATTTTCCCAGGAACGGCGCCAGAATTCGTCCACGGATGCTCTCAGAGGAATGATTCCAATCTACATCAAAAAAATCAAGATATTCGGAATCCGGACCGTTTTCCAAAACATCCATGAGCATCGGATTCTGGCTGTAATACGCCATATGGTTGGGCACAATGTCCTGCAGCCAGCCCATCCCAAGCTTTCTCAAATTCTCGACCAGTGTGTTGAAGTCTTCATCCGAACCGAGCTCCGGGTTCAATTGAGTGGGATCGACCACATCGTAACCGTGTTGGCTGCCTTGCCTTGCTTTAAAAACGGGTGACGCGTAAATATCCGAAACACCAAGTTCAGAAAGATATTGGGCAGTTTCCTGTACATCTCGAAACCCAAACGAAGGATTGAACTGAAGTCGATAAGTGGCGAGCGGAATTCGCATGATCACATTTTACCCACTAATTTGATGCTTCTTGCGACCTGAGGATTCCCGCGCCCCAGGGGTTGTCTATTGCGAAAAGCCACCTGCCGTCAGGCTGTCTGCGCAAGACATCCGATGTCGTGCCTGCCATTTCAATTGAATCCCCTTCCGCAGTCGTGCCCGTTAGAGTCCAATTCACCACGGACAACGCCAGGTCATCGGTGGTGACCATTTGATTTTTGACAGGGGTTAACGTGGGCTTCATCTCCAAAAAGCCTTTGAGCGCTTCTCTCAAGGCCACGGTTCCTCGCGCTAACTGTCCCCGCTCCACCACGAACACGGCATCTTGTTCGTAGAGTGCGAGCGTGCCTTCGAGATCCTCTTTGTTGAACAACTCAAAAAATGTTTTCACGGTCTCTTCGGGGGTCGTCAGCGTTGCTTCAGTCGCGTCCTGCTGCTGGTTACAGAAAGAAAGTTGCAAAATTAAAATTGCAAAGACCACTAAAGAATAGGTGATTCTCATAACCTCCTCTTCAATTTTGTCACTAAGTGCTCCATTTCAGAATTACTTGTACGGTCTATGAAGAATGGCTCCAAGGAAGTCTCGTGGAGCGTAAAGCGAAAAGCGTGAAGCATCCGCTCTACTCTCCAAGTATTCGCTCCACGTTTCACGTACTTGAATCACTGAATAACCTTACAAAGATTTTTGAAACGGAGCACTAAGTTCGCTTAAATAGCAATTCGTTTATGCAGCCGCTTGTCCGTAATTTTTCCTCAAATGATCCGCACCTGCAGGTGATCCCCTAACTTTTGAAATTGCTCCACCCATTCAACAGCTTCTTTGTCGTCGGCCCCCGCTCTGGTTTTCATTTTATCGAAATGGTCCGTGCCCATCAAGAAATAAATGTTTTGGGCTTCCCAGAAGTCGAGTTCGAGGCCCAATTGCTTCAGAAGGCGGATCATGTCCCGAATAAACTCAATTCGCTCCAACTCGTATGGGCTTTGTGACAGAGTTTTCAAAAGTTCGTTGACTCGTTTGCTTGCCACAAAATTCAGTGTGGTTTTGTCAGGCACCACATGCCATTTCTTGAATTCCTGGACTAAGTTCTGCAGTTGTTCAAGATTGGGCTCATCGTTCTGCAAGAGGTTGCGTAGATCGGTATTTAGAACAAATTCCAGGGGTGTCCTGAGAGCCCTTGGAATGGGAATGTGCATTTCCCGCATCGCCTGCATGACGGCATAATCGTTTTCATAGATTCCGCGAAAGTGCACTTCCGCTTCTTCCAATGTCGACTCCAGAATCTGATCAAACACCTTTCTCTGTTCATCTTTGAACAAATACCAAAGCGAATAATTATGCATTCCAAAGTGATCGTCCATGATGCGAATCACTTCGGGAACATCGCTTTTCAGGAACGCCTCTTTGATTTCGTGATGCAAGGTATCGAGCGCTTCGTCTCCCATAAATTCTCGAACACCACCGTTGAGAATGTGACCTCCCAAATGCAGCACGGCAAAGGTAACCTCGGTTTCATTCCACGTAATATCCGAACGCACTTGAGCTTTGCCAACAGCCAGCTTCAGTCTTCCGGCCGTCATCTTGTCATAAGTTTCGCTGTCTGTGGTGTAACAATAGATTTTGATGGATTCCGGATATTCCTCGAATAGAGAAGAAACCGCATAGTGCGCTCCCACTCGTAACAGGTCGATTCGGGCAGGCTTGATGAACTTCTCATAAACATCTGCGCCATTCTCGTGCTCGGGAATGTTACTCGGCGCCTTTGCCAACTTTTCTATGAAAGTCATTTCTAACGATGATCTGCCGACTTCTTCCGCCAGTTGCATGGCGCGCGCGGCGTATTGCATCACCTGGGTGGTTTCGATGCCAGATATCTCGTCAAAAAACCAACCGCAGCTTGTATACATGAGCATGGCATGCCGCTGCAACTCCAACAGCCTCAGCGTTTTGATCTTTTCCCCCGGGGTGAGATCTCTGGCAGCGTGTTCATTCAAAAACCGCTCCACGTTTTCAGGGGCTCTGTCAAAAATAACCTCGATATAATTGTCTCGAGCCTGCCACGGGTCCTTAACCAAACTCGCCATCTCTTTTTCATAAAGGGGAATCAATTCCTCTCGCAGCCAATCGAGCGCTTCGCGCAAAGGTGCCCGCCAGGCCTGATGCCAGTCAGAACGGCCCGAGTTGCATCCGCAGTCGCTGCGCCATCGTTCAACACCGTGGACACAACTCCAGGATGAGTTCTCAAAAATTTCCACTTCATGAGTTGGTGCAACGTTTTCCAAATACTCACTGTAAATCGTTATGTTCGCCAAGTCATTTGACTCGATGTGATAGAGACAATAGGCAAGGGCCATTTCACCATGAGGTTTGTGATGGCCGTAGGTTTCCCCATCTGTGGCAATATGAACAAGCTGATCGTCGTGCTCGTTTTCAACAAATCCTTGCATCAATCGACCTGCAAACTCTTCTCCGTTGTTGAGCAGATCTCCGAAACCCAACTCCTGAGAAATCGGTCCATCGTAGAAAAAAAGCGCGATAGTTTTTCCAGACGGAAGCTTACACAGATAAGGCATTTTGGGATCGACTTTATCCCCACTCACATCGTGCCACCCTTCCTCGCCTATTTTGCAAACCCGAGAGGCTTGACGAGGAGCGAGAATTGTAAACTTGATGCCGTATTCAGCCAGGATATCCAAGGACTCCAAATCGACCGCCGTTTCCGATAACCACATTCCCTCCGGTTTTCGACCAAATCGTCGCTCAAAGTCTTTGATGCCCCAATGAATCTGAGTCCGTTTGTCGCGGCTGTTGGCCAAAGGCATAATCATATGATTATAGACCTGCGCAATCGCGGATCCATGGCCGGAAAAATTCTTTTGGCTTTCTCGATCTGCCTCAATGATGGCCTCATAGACTTCAGGCATTTCTTTCTCCATCCATGAAAACAAAGTCGGACCAAAATTGAAGCTGATTTTCGAATAATTGTTGACAATGTCGATTATCTTACTCTCGCTATCAAGGATTCGAGACGCGGTATTCGGAGCATATCCTTCGGCGGTGATTCTTTCGTTCCAGTCATGATAAGGATAGGCCGAATCCTGAAGCTCGACATCTTCCAGCCAGGCATTTTCCCTCGGAGGCTGATAAAAATGTCCGTGGATGCAAACGTAACGGTTCATGAATCCTCCTTAATGTAAAGGGCGAAACTGGAAGGCTGCAATACTATTTTTTGTCCTTTCGATATTTGTTCCGGTGAAACCGGGCCGGCACCAAGCCATATTTGATCGGATGAGTCCAGCTTCTTTGTCCAGGTTCCCTTCGGAATTTCTGAACTCTGCTCAATCCGCTCAGTATCATTAAAATTCATAATACAAAAAACCGCGCTGGTCTCATGCCAACGGTGAAACGCCAGCACCTCATTCTTTTCCGTGATGACTTTGAGTGGTTTTTTATCCAAATGAGCAAGGGCCGGAATTTCTTTGCGCAATTTAATCAACGTCTTGTAGAAGTCAAGCAGAACCTTGTGCTTGCCTTCTACCCTTGTTTCCCACTTCAGTTGACTTGATAGAAATGTATCGACACTTTGAGCATCCGGCGGTTCTCCCTGCCATTGAAACTCCTTGAATTCGGCTTTGCGGCCTTCACGCACAGCTTGAACCAAATCCGGATCCGAGTGACTGATAAAGTAAAGAAACGGCGATTCTTCGGCGTACTCCTCGCCCATGAACAGCAAAGGAAGGTACGGAGACAGCAGCATCGCGCCCGCTGCAAGCTTCTGTACCTCGAGAGAGACCAGAGTGGACAATCTCTCCCCGAGCATGCGATTCCCGACGTGATCGTGGTTCTGTGTAAACACGACAAACTGCTGTGCCGGTCTGTCTACGGCGGAATTGCCGTGATGTCTTTTGCGGTATTCCGAGTATTGCCAGGAATAAGCGAACCCTTCCTTGAAAACTTTTGTGAACTGCTCGAAGTCACCAAAGTCTATGTAATAGCCTTCTCGTTCGTCCGTCAACACGGTCCGCAGTGAGTGATGAAAGTCATCGTTCCATTGAGCATCAAGTCCAAAGCCGCCTGACTCCCTCGGTCGGATGATGCGCGTGTCGTTCAAAGCGCTTTCGGCAATCAGGTAGAATTTCCTCCCCTGCTTATTCGAAAATTCTTCCACGCGTTCGGCGAGCTCCTGTAAGAACGGCTTTGCACTCATGTCGTAAATGGCATGAATGGCGTCGAGCCGAAGCGCATCGATATGATACGTGTCAAACCAGTGCAGGGCATTTTCAATAAAATAATTTCTGACCTCGTCGCTGTATTCATCATCAAAATTAACCGCTTCGCCCCAGGGAGTTTGGTACTTACCGGTAAAATACGGACCAAAATCCCGGAGATAATTGCCTTCCGGACCAAGATGGTTGTAAACCACATCCAAAACCACTGATAGTCCCCGTTGATGGCAGGCGTTGACCAACTTTTTCAATCCTGCCGGTCCGCCATATGAGTTCTGGGCTGCAAATGGATACACACCGTCGTATCCCCAATTGCGTTCCCCGGGAAATTGCGCAACCGGCATAAGTTCGACAGCGGTGATTCCAAGCTCAACCAAATCATTGAGTCGAGGGATGATGGCCTCAAATGTGGCTTGGGAGGTGAAGGTTCCGACATGCAGTTCATAAAGGATCATTTGCTGTAAAGGAACGCCTCTCCAATCTGAATCCTCCCACTTGAAATTCCCGTGGTCAATCACTTGCGACGGACTGTGCACACCATCCGGCTGAAAATGCGAGGCCGGATCCGGGCGCTCTTTCTCATCATTCAAACGGTAAGAATATCTGGTTTCCGGGCTGATGTTTTCCGCAGCGGCGCGCCAGTATCCCCAGTCATCTTTGTTCATGGGAAGCAGCCGTTCATTCGGAGAAGCGATTTTGAGCGTCACATCGGTCAGAAACGGGGCCCAAACCGTAAATTCACACGCCTCATCGCCAAGATAATGAGCACCAATCTTCATGACTCTGACGCTCCCTTCTTGAAAAACAGAATGCACAGCGGTGGCAAAGTGAGCGTAAGGGAATGCTCAAACTTGTCATAGAACGGCACCGGCGTCGCCTCCACACCTCCTAAATTTCCGTGGCCTGACCCACCATAGCATTTTACATCGCTGTTGAGTATTTCTTCCCAAAAGCCGAGCTGTGGAACCCCAATTCGATAATCTCGCCTCAGGACGGGTGTAAAGTTGCAGACAACAAGGATTATATCGCCTTCGGTTTTACTTTTTCGCAAAAAGCTCATGATGCTGCGATCTGCATCGTGAAAATCCACCCACTCAAAGCCTTCCTGGCTGAAGTCCACGTCATACAAGGCCGGTTCGGCCCGGTAAAGGCGATTTAAATCCTTTACCCAACTCCGGATACCTTGATGAGGGAAATGCTCCAGGAGATTCCATTCCAAACCTTTATCATGATTCCATTCCTGTCTCTGTCCAAACTCTCCTCCCATGAACAACAACTTCTTACCCGGATGGCCATACATATAACCTAAAAGCAAACGAAGGCTGGCAAATTTTTGCCAGTCCTCACCGGGCATTTTGTGAAGCAAAGACCCTTTTTCGTAAACCACTTCATCGTGCGAGAGAGAAAGCATGAAATTTTCCGAAAAAGCGTACCAGATGCTGAACGCAAGCTGATTCAAATGATACTTGCGGTCAATTGGATCTTTGGAAAAAAAATCAAGCGTATCGTGCATCCAGCCCATGTTCCACTTCATACCGAATCCCAGCCCACCGACGTAGACCGGCCGTGAAACCATGGGCCAGGAAGTTGATTCTTCGGCCACAGTGTGCACATCGGGAAAGTTGCCATATATGGCTTCATTTAAACGACGTAGAAAGGAAATGGCTTCCAGGTTCTCTCTTCCGCCGCGTTCGTTGGGAACCCACTCCCCCTGCTTCCTGGAATAATCGAGATAAAGCATGGAGGCGACCGCGTCTACCCGCAGCCCATCCGCATGATACTTATCCAACCAAAACAAAGC
>JABAHS010020516.1_pt1 | contig 12842 bp, 10 predicted proteins | sample 7062111 | NCBI WGS metagenome assembly JABAHS01 (sample SAMN14534600, study PRJNA622989) | marine sediment metagenome | biome: marine biome [ENVO:00000428]; feature: marine pelagic biome [ENVO:01000023]; material: deep marine sediment [ENVO:00002113]; isolation source: pool of 4 deep marine... | reverse complement strand
CGAACGTGGTCTCGGGATAATCCTTCAGGATCGGCAGGTATAAGCCGCCGTCGTAAGCCACGAGGAAAGGCCGGTCGTTGGCCAGAAACTCGGCGAACAGGGTCGCGACGAAAAGCCCGAGAAAGATCCACAGCGACCAGAAGCCACGCTTGTTGGCGCGAAAGTTGTGCAACCGCCGGCGNNCGTCGGGGCGTCCGCCATCTCAGGTCTCCCGCGCCTCGAAATCGATCCTCGGATCGATCACCGTGTACATGATGTCGCCGGCCAGTTGCATCACCAGCCCCAGCAGCGAGAAGAAATAAAGCGAGGCGAACATGATCGGATAGTCGCGCCCGACCACCGCCTCGAAGCCCAGGAGGCCCAGCCCGTCGAGCGAGAAGATCACCTCGATCAACAGCGAGGAGCCGAAGAGCACGGAGATGAAGGCCGCCGGGAAGCCGGCGATGACGATCAGCATGGCGTTGCGGAAAACGTGGCCGTAGAGCACCCGCCGTTCCGTCAGCCCCTTGGCCCGCGCGGTGATCACGTACTGCTGGCCGATCTGATCGAGGAAGGAGTTCTTGGTCAGCATGGTCAGGGCGGCGAAACCGCCGATCACCATGGCCAGGATCGGCAGGGTGATGTGCCAGAAGTAATCGGCGATCTTCGCCGGCCAGGCCAGCTCGGCCCAGTTGTCCGAGACCAGCCCGCGCAAGGGGAACCAGTCCAGATAGGTGCCGCCGGCGAAGATGATGACCAGGAGAATGGCGAAGAGAAAGTTGGGAATGGCGAAGCCGACGATGACCGCGCCGCTGGTCCAGATGTCGAAGCGCGAGCCATCGCGCACCGCCTTGGCGACGCCTAGGGGAATGGAAATCAGATAGACCAGCAGCGTGGTCCAGAGCCCGAGCGAAATCGAGACCGGCATCTTGTCGAGCACCAGGTCGATCACCCGCTGGTCGCGGTAGTAGCTCTCGCCGAAATCGAAGACGATGTAGTTCGAGAGCATCATGAAGAAGCGTTCGTGCGCCGGCTTGTCGAAGCCATAGAGCCTTTCGATCTCGGCGATGAACTCGGGATCGAGACCCTGAGCGCCGCGATATTTCGGGGTCGGGCCCGTGCCCTGCGCACCGCCATCGCCGGCGGTCTGCTGCGTCACCTCGCCGGTGCCGCTCTGGGTCACCCTCTCCAGAAGGTCCGCGCCCTCCCCAGTGATCTGGCCGATCAATTGCTCGACCGGGCCGCCGGGGGCGGCTTGAATCACCACGAAGTTGATCAGCATGATCCCGAAGAGCGTCGGGATGATGAGAAAGAGCCGCCTGATGATATAAGCCAACATTCGCGCGCGCTCCTTCAGGCCGGCGTGCCGCGGCGCAACCGCCGCAGACCCAGGAAGGCCGCCAGCAAGAGTGCCGCGATCAAAAGGCTCATGACGATCTCGCGGCCCCCGCCGCCGCCCGTCTCGGGCAGCTCGGCGCTGAAGCTCGAACGCGCCTCGGCGAGCGCCGCTGCCTTGGCCTCGTCGAACCACCAGAAGGTCGGCGAGGTGCCGAGAATCGGCGTGATCTCCGGCCTGCTGAACTTATCCCAGTGGAGTATCCGGTCGACCCGTATGTGCCAGTTCGGAATGACGAAGTGGCTCCACAGCAAGACCCGGTCTAGCGCACGCGTACGGGCGATCAGGCTTTCGCGGCTGGGGGCGGCGATGATCAGCTCGACCAGCTCGTCGATCACCGGGTTCTTGATGCCAACGAGGTTGCGGCTGCCCGGCACATCAGCCGATTGCGAGCTCCAATAATTTCGCTGCTCGTTGCCCGGCGAGTTGGACTGACCCCAAGTGCTGACCAGCATATCGAAGTCGAAAGCGCGGAGCCGATTGATGTACTGGGCCGGGTCGACCAACCTTACGCGTACGTCGATGCCGAGCCGCGTCAGGTTGCGCTTGAAGGGAAGCACGATGCGCTCGAACTCCTTGGAGACCAGGAGGATCTCGAAGCGCATCTGCCGGCCGGTCATCTCATTGACCAGAACCATGTCCTCGACAACCCAGCCGGCCTCGGCCAGAAGCGCGAAGGCCCGCTCCAAGTTGGCCCGGGGCCAGCCCGAGCCGTCGGTCGCCGGCGCCGCGTAGGTCGTTGTAAAGACCTCCGGTGGCAAGGACGCACGGTGAGGCTCGAGGATCTCCAGCTCCTCACCTTGGGGCAAGCCGGTGGCTGCCAGTTCCGAGTTGGAGAAATAGCTCTCGGTGCGCGTGTACTGGCTGTAGAAGAGGTTCTTGTTGGTCCATTCGAAATCGAAGGCATGGGCCAAGGCCTGACGCACCTTCGGGTCTTGGAACACCTCCCGACGCGTGTTCATGACGAAGCCCTGCATGCCCGAGGTGCGCTGATGGGCGATCGCCTCCTTGTTCAGCCAGCCGTTGCGCACCGCCGGAACGTCGTAGTCGACGGCCCAGGCCTTGGCTTGAAACTCGGCGCGGTAGTCGATCTGGCCGGCCTTCAAGGACTCACGAATGATGGTGGCGTCCCGATAATACTCGTAGCGCAGAAGGTCGAAGTTGTAGTGGCCACGGTTGACCGGCAAGTCCTGTCCCCAATAGTCGGCCACACGCTCCCAGATGATATTGCGCCCGGGCTCGAAACTCTTGATGCGATAGGGACCGCTGCCGAGTGGTGGCTCCAACGTCGTCTCGGTGAAGTCGCGGCCCTCCCAATAGTGCTTGGGCAGGATCGGGATCTGCCCGGCGATCAGCGGCAGCTCGCGGTTCTCCCCCTCGGCGAAGGTCATCTTGACCCGCCGCTCATCAAGCTTCTCGACCGCGATGATATCGCGGTAGTAGAAGCGGTATTGCGGATGTCCCTTCTCCTTTAAAAGGTCGAGCGAGAAGATGACGTCCTCGGGCGTGATCGGCTTGCCGTCGTGCCAGCGCGCCTCGGGCCTGAGGGTGAAGATGACCCAGGAGCGGTCCTCGGGCCACTCGAGGGACTCCGCGATCAGTCCGTATTCTGTGAAGGCCTCGTCCCGGCTGGAGGTCAAAAGGGTCTCGAAGAGAAAGCCAAGCCCCGCCGCCGGATTTCCTTTAGGAATGAAGGGGTTGAAGCTGTCGAACCCGCCCTGCTCGCCATAGCGGATCTCACCCCCCTTGGGCGCGTCGGGGTTGACGTAGTCGAAATGCTGGAAATCGGGCCCATACTTGGGCTGTCCATGCATGGCGATCGCATGGGACGTGAAAGCGGCCGAGCCGAGCGGCGCCTCCTCCACCACGGTGAGGGGAACGGCGGGCGCCTCCTCCGCCGGCACCGCCTCGGCCCGAACAGCCAAGGCCACCACCACGACCATGCAACCGATGATAAGGGAACGAGCGGACATGAATCCGAAAGTGCCTTCGTCAAGGATGACTGTAAAGACGGTTAAAGACCTTGCAGCAGCGCCAGGGCGCGCCGATGGCAATCCGGGTCGCCGGCGGCGATCACCCTGGGGCCCGACTCGAGGCCCAGCGGCCGACCATCCCAATCGCTGATCACTCCCCCGGCCTCGCTTACGATCGCTACGTGCGACAAGTAGTCATAGATCTCCATATCGGCCTCGACCGCGAGGTCGGCGTGGCCGCTTGCCAAGAGGCCATAGGCATAGCACTCCCCGCCATAGAGTGGAAAGGCGACCGCCTTCGCCAGACGGTCGAAGGCGTCGGCGTCGGCGCCCTGAAACATCTGCGGCGAGGTGGTATAGAGCGCCGCCTTGGCAATCTCCGGACAGGGCCGGCAGCGGACCCGCCGCCTGGCCCCCGCGGCAACATGGAAAGCGCCCCGTCCCGCCGCGCCCAACCAACGCTCGCCCAAGCCCGGAAAATCGATCAGGCCGAGGATCGGATGTCCGTCGCGAACCAGCGCGATCAAGGTGCCGAACAGCGGATTGCCGGTGATGAACTTCTTGGTTCCATCGATCGGGTCGAGGACCCAGACGTGACTGGCCCCAGCGCGATCGGCGCCCTCCTCCTCGCCGATTACGCCGTGATCGGGATGGGCCTTCGCGATCAGATCGCGCAGCCGAGACTCGGTCTCGCGGTCCGCGCGTGTCACCGGCGAGGCGTCGCTCTTGTAATCGACTGTCGGGTCGGCCCGGAAATAGTCGAGGGTCACCGCCCGCGCGGCATCGGCCAGCTGTTCGGCCAGGCTGAGAAAGCTCTCGGGACAGAGGTCGGTCATCGGCCACCCGCGGCGCTGCGCCGGCCTCTCTCTCCTTAAGGCAGAGGCGCCGGCGAGCCGCTCAAGCTTCTGAGATAGGCGATAAGATCGGCCCGTTGCTCGGGCTTCTTGACGCCGGCGAAGCTCATCTTGGTGCCCGGCGCCCAGCCCTTCGGGTTCTCGAGATAGCCGTCCAAGGCCTCATAGCTCCAGGTCTCGCCAGAGCGTGAACCCAGGGCATCGGAGTACTTGTATCCCTCCTTGCCGGCGATGGGCTTTGCCACCAAGTCCCAGAGGTTCGGACCGATCTTGTTGGGGCCGCCCTCGTCGAAGGAGTGGCAGGCCTTGCACTTCCGCGCCACCTTCTCGCCCGCGGCCGGATCGGCGGCGGCGAGCAGTCCCAGAACGCCACCCTCAGCCGGCGCCATAGCTTCCTGCGCCTCGGCCGGCGCTTCTTCCGCCGCGGGAGCTTCCTCGGCCGGCGCTTCTTCGGCTTGAGCTTCTTCCTCGGCGGGGGCTTCCTCGGTCGGCGCCGGCAGGGCCGCGGGGCTGTCGCTGAGGCTTCTAAGGTAAGCGATGAGATCGGCCCGCTGACCGACCTTCTTGATGCCGCCGAAGCTCATCTTGGTGCCCGGCGCCCAGCCTTTGGGATCGGCGAGAAAGCCGTCAAGAGCCTCATAGGTCCAGGCCTCACCGGAACGAGACGCCAGCGCATCGGAATAGCCGAAACCGGCGTTGCCGGCGATCGGGCTGTTCACCAGGCCCCAGAGGTTGGGGCCGATCTTGTCGGCGCCGCCCTTGTCGAAGGAGTGGCAGGCCGTGCACTTCTTCGCCGCCTTCTCACCGGCGGCCGGATCGGCCTCGGCAAGCATCGCCAGGACATTCTCTTCCGGCGCTCCGTCCGCGGCTTCTTCACCTTCCCCCGCGCCGGTATCGGTCGCGATCGGAAAGGCATTCTCCTCCAATTGCTGCGGATGGTAGACGAGCGTTGCGATAAAACCGCTCGTCATGGCGATGATCCCGGCGGTCAGAACAGCCGCAAGGATCTTGTTACCCTCCAAAGAAGACGCCATTGCGCTTCCTCTCCCCCATGACCCGTTCGCGCCGGACAATAGCCTCGGCAGGGCCGGCATTCAATAGGGCTTCGCATCGGCGCGGCGGGGAAATTCACCTTTCTCGTCGTTCGTGGTCGCATTACCCTGCCGCGGAGAGCGCGACCGCGCGTTTGGTCGTCCTCATGACGGACAAGCCGACCCATGACCATAGTCCATAGCCCCATCGTGCTGATCCCGGCCCGCCTGCAAGCCACGCGCCTGCCGGGCAAGCCGCTCGCCGACATCCATGGCCAGCCCATGATCGTCCATTGCCTGCGCCGGGCCGAAGAAGCCGGTGTCGGCCCCGTCGTCGTCGCCTGCGCCGAGGTCGAGATCCTCGACGCTGTGGAAGCAGCCGGTGGCCAGGCCGTGCTCACTCGCGCCGATCACGCGTCGGGCTCCGACCGGATCTTCGAGGCGCTGAGCAAGATCGACCCGGACGGCCGGCATGATGCGGTGATCAACCTGCAAGGCGACCTGCCGACCTTGGCCCCGGAGGTGGTGCGCGCCGTCCTCGATCCGCTATCCGACCCCGACGTCGACATCGCCACGCCCGTGGTCGAGATCGACGACCCGGCCGAGCGGCACGACCCGAACGTGGTCAAGGCCGCGGTCAGCTTCGCGCCCGACAGTCGCATCGCCCGGGCGCTCTACTTCAGCCGCTCGCCGGTGCCCTGGCCGGGCGCCGAGGACGCGCTGCCGCTCTACCACCACATCGGCCTTTATGCCTTCCGCCGTGCCGCCCTGGAACGGTTCATCTCGCTGCCGCAAGCGGCGATCGAGCAGCGCGAGCGCTTGGAGCAGTTGCGGGCTCTGGCCGACGGCATGCGCATCGAGGCCGTGCGCGTTGACACGCTCCCCATCGGCGTCGATACTCCGGCCGATCTCGCGCGAGCGCGCGACTTGCTCGCGCCATCCGCCCCTTGACGTGCCCTTGATCGAGACCGCCGGGCGGCGGCCTTCGGCGATTTTGAGAGAGCATCACCGCTGCCATGAGCGACGCCGCGACCCCGAGTAACGTCATCGCCTTCCAGGGGCTTCCCGGTGCCTACTCGGATATGGCTTGCCGGGCGGCCCATCCGGAGATGACCACGCTGCCCTGCGCGTCCTTCGAGGACACCTTCGCCGCGGTGCGCGACGGCATGGCGCGCCTCGCCATGATCCCGATCGACAACTCGATCGCCGGCCGGGTCGCCGACATCCATCACCTGATCCCGGATTCGGGCTTGCACATCGTCGGCGAGCACTTCCAGCGGGTCGACCATAAGCTTCTGGCGACGGCGGGCGGATCGATCGAGGGCTTGACGGAGGTTCACAGCCACGTTCATGCCATCGCCCAATGCCGACGCTATCTGCGCGAGAAGGGCTTGCGCCCGGTGGTCGCCGCCGACACCGCCGGCGCCGCCAAGGAAATTGCCGAGAAGGGCGATCCTACCCAGGGCGCCATCGCCTCGGCCCTGGCGGCCGAGATTTACGGCCTCGACCTGCTCGACGACGACGTGCAGGACGCGACCCACAACATTACCCGCTTCTTGATCATGGCCCGTGAGCCGGTCAACCCGGAGGTCGAGGACGGGCCGGTCATCACCAGCTTCGTGTTCCGGGTGCGCTCGGTGCCGGCCGCGCTCTACAAGGCGCTCGGCGGCTTCGCCACCAACGGCGTCAACATCACCAAGCTGGAAAGCTACATCATCGACGGCCGCTTCACGGTCGCGCAGTTCTATGCCGATATCGAGGGCCATACGGAGACCCGTCCGGTCCAGCTTGCCCTGGAGGAGCTGAGCTTCTTCTCACGCGAGGTGAAGATCCTCGGGGTCTACCCGGCGCATCCCTTCCGGCGGGGAGGGTGAGCGCGACGGCCCGGACCGTCATGCGGTCATATTGATCCAGTCGTCGATCAGCCGGCGCGAGATGGAATCGCGCCGCGACAGGCGCAGCACCTCGTTCTCCGGTGATGTTCTCAACTGCTCGCGGCTATACCAGTCGGCCGCCTCCAGCTCTTGCGGATTGACCTTGAGCTTGCCGAAGTCGGCGCGGGCCCAAAAGCCGATCATGATCGAGGAGGGAAAGGGCCAAGGCTGCGAGGAGTGGTAGTGGATATCGGACAACGAGAGCTCCAAACCGACCTCCTCGAGCACCTCGCGGGCCACGGCCTCCTCGAGGCTCTCGCCGGGCTCGACGAAACCGGCCAGGACCGAGCGCATGCCGGGTGGCCAGACTTTCTGGCGGCCGAGCACGCAACGCTCCCCCCCGTCGTGCACCAGCATGATGACCGCCGGATCGGTGCGCGGGAAGTGTTGGATGCCGCAGTCGGGATTGCTGCAGCGCCGCACGTGACCGGCCTCCGCGCGCTCGGCCGGCCAACCGCAGGCCCCACAGTAGCGATGCCGCCGGTTCCAATGAACGAGACCCCGGGCATAGGCCAGCAGCGCGCCCTCCTCGGCCGACAGAAGCGGGCCGAACTCGCGCAGGTCGCGAAACTCGCCGCCGTCCGGAAGGACGGGGTGGGCGAGCGGGTCTTCCGCGCCCGAAAGATCGATGCAGAAACGCCCGGCCCCTTCCTCCAGGCCGAGGAAAAGGATCTGATGTCCTTCGCGGAGCAAGGGCTCGGCCTGGTCGGGGCTGAGCCATAGGGGCGCCAGCTCGGTGCTCACCAGATGGCGTGAGCGCCAGAGCGCCAAAACCTTGGTGTCGGCCTGCGCGAGGCGCCGCTCGAGCCAAAGCGGATCCCCGCGCCGGTGGTCGGCGCGGTCGATCCGCGCGCCGCTATAGAAGTTGATCCGGCGGATGCCGTCACGCTCTGTCATGGCTCACGATCTTATACGGTCGCGGAGCCTCGCACAGCCCGGGGCCGCGCGCAATCGGCACCCTTGCCACCTCCGCCCGGCTGCGGCAGGCTCCCTCGCGGAGAGTAATGCATGAGACGTCGCAAAGCCGTGGGCTCGCTGCTGGGCCTGCTTCTAATCTCGATCCTCGCCCAGCCCGTAATCGACGTGGCCCCGGCGTCGGCCGCGGTCTGCCGGCCCTTCCCCCGCAACGGCGAGCGGGTCTTCCATATCGTGCGTTTCGATCAGGTTCTCGGCGAGGTCCGCTATCGCTTCTCGCGCGATGACGAGACCTTCATCGTTCGCGTCGACAGCGCCTATGCGATCGGACCGGCCGCAGCACCACTCTATAGCTTCGAGCACCACAGCGAGGAGATCTGGCGGGACGGCCGGCTGCGAGCGGTCACCTCCGATACCCGCGAGAACGGTGAACGCTGGCGCTTGCGCATGGATTGGGACGGTCGCCAGCTCGCCGGCACGATCAACGGCACCGCGCTCGCCGTCTCCGGCCTGCCGGTACCGACCAGCCTTTGGCATCGCGATACGCCCAAGAGCGAGGTCCTGCTCAGCGTCATCGACGGTCTGGTGCGGCCGATCCGGGTCTACAGTCTGGGCTCGCGCGAGGTCAGCGTCGACGATCGCACCTTCGCGGCAGAGGGCTATGTCTTGACCGGCGGCGTCGAGCGCAAGGTCTGGTACGACGAGGAATGCCAGCTCGTCGGCGCGGCCTTCCTCGGCTACGACAGCCGTGAGGTAACGATGGAGTTGCAGTCGGTCGAGGCTCCTTGAAATCCGGCCTTGCTCCGATGGCCGCAATTGCGGATAAATGCCCTCGGAAGGCTGGCGGCGGACGGATCGCTCGCCAACCCGGTCAGGTCCGGAAGGAAGCAGCCGTAACGAGTTTCCGGTCCGGGTCGTTGTCCAGCCTTCCACCCGCGCCTGGCGATCGTGCGCTTGGCCACAGCGGGCGGAGAGCCGGAAAGACCGACCACCGGCGCGGCCCGAAGCCCCGAGGAACGGAACGGCGGGCCGGCGGCGAACCGGCCCCGAAGGCAAAGCCGACATGACAGAAGCGCAAGCGGATACCGTTCCCTATCGCGTCCTGGCGCGGAAGTACCGCCCGACCAGCTTCGACGATCTGATCGGGCAAGGCGCCTTGGTGCGGGTGCTGACCAATGCCCTCGAAGGCGACCGCCTGGCGCAGGCCTTCATCCTCACCGGCGTGCGCGGTGTCGGCAAGACCACCTCGGCCCGCATCATCGCCCGGGCCTTGAACTGCGTCGGCCCCGACGGTGACGGCGGGCCCACGCCCCGGCCCTGCGGCGTCTGCGCGCCCTGCCAGGCCATCGCCGAGGACCGGCACATCGACGTGATCGAGATGGATGCGGCCAGCCGCACCGGCGTCGGCGACATTCGAGAGTTGATCGACGGGGTGCGCTACCGGCCCGTGGAGGCGCGGCGCAAGGTCTACATCATCGACGAAGTTCACATGCTCTCGACCGCCGCCTTCAACGCCCTCTTGAAGACGCTGGAGGAGCCGCCCGAGCATGTGATCTTCATCTTCGCGACGACCGAGATCCGCAAGGTTCCGGTCACCGTGCTGTCGCGCTGCCAGCGTTTCGATTTGCGCCGCGTCGACCAGGCGAGCCTGGAGAGCCACTTCGCCACGATCTGCGAGAAGGAAGCGGTATCGGCCGAGGCCGAGGCCATCCGACTGATCGCCCGGGCCGCCGACGGCTCGGTGCGCGATGGCTTGTCGCTGCTCGACCAGGCGATCGCGCTGGCCGGCGGCGACCAAGTCACCGAGGCAGAGGTCCAGGCCATGCTCGGCCTCACCGACCGGACCCGGGTCTTCGATCTTTTCGATTTTCTTATGAAAGGCGAGGCGGCGCCGGCGCTGGAGTTATTGGACGAGCTCTACCGGGCCGGCGCCGATCCGGCGGTGGTGATCCAGGACCTGCTGGAGCTGACCCACGCGCTCAGCCGGGCAAAGCTGGTGCCCGAGAGCCTGGCGGGCGAGCCCGAGGCCGAGCGCACCCGAGGTGCCGCCATGGCCGAGGCCCTGGGCCTGGTGGAGCTGGGCCGTTGCTGGCAGCTCCTGCTGAAAGGATTGGCCGAGGTTCGCGGTGCGCCACACGCCCGCCAAGCCGCGGAGATGGTGCTGATCCGGCTGCTCCATGCAAGCCGCCTGCCGGCGCCGGCCGATCTGGTGCGCCGCTTGCGGGAGGAGAGCAAGACGACGGCCGCGTCCGCTGCTCCGGCCCGGCCCGATCCCGGCCCGGCGCAACAACCGGTCTCCCGGAGCGAGGCGCCGCCCCAACAGGTGGGGGCGGCCGCACCCTCGGCGAGCGCGTCGGCCGGCCTGGCGATGCCTGAAAGCGAACCGGACCTCGAGCCAGCGCCGCACGAAAACGAAAACGCGCCTACCCCCATGGCGAGCGCGCCGCGCGACCTCGAGGCCGTCGTGCACCTGGCCGAGGAGGCGGGCGAGATGATGCTGGCGAGCCACCTGAAACGCGATCTCCACCTGGTGCGCTTCGAGCCCGGCCGCGTCGAGTTCCGCCCCGGGGAACGAGCGCCGAGCAGCCTGGCGCAGGATCTTGGCAAATTCCTCGCCGAGCGCACCGGCGAGCGCTGGATGGTGACCCTCTCGCAAGCCGAGGGCGAGCCGACGTTGCACGAACGCCGGCTGCGCGAGAACGAAAAGCGCCGCGCGGCAGCCCTGGAACATCCCTTGGTCAAGGCGACGCTCGAGGCCTTTCCCGGCGCCAACGTCTCGGTGCCCCGCGATAAGACCGGCGGTGGGCCGACGGCCGATGACCACGACACCCTCTCGGATAGGAGCGAGGACAACGAATGAAGAACCTTGGCCAAATGATGAAACAGGCCCAGGAGATGCAGGCCAAGATGATGGAGCTTCAGGAGTCTCTGGCCGACAAGGAGGTTGAGGGCGTGGCCGCGGCGGGCATGGTGCGGGTGACGATGAACTGCAAGGGCCAGATCCGCCGCATCAAGATCGACCCCTCTTTGGTCGACCCGGAGGATGTCGAGGTGCTGGAGGACCTGATCCTGGCCGCGGCCAACGCCGCCAAGGCCGAGGCCGAAACCACCACGGCCGAAGAAATGCGCAAGCTGACCGGCGGCCTGCAACTGCCGCCCGGCATGCAGCTTCCCTTCTGAGCCGCCCCTCCCGGACCCGAGGCGAGCCGCGATCCGCATATGGCGTCCCGCGAGATAGAGGGCTTGATCCAACTCCTCGCCCGCCTGCCGGGCTTGGGACCCCGTTCGGCCCGCCGGGCCGTGTTGCACCTGATGAAGAAGCGCGAGTCACTGATGGTGCCGCTCGCCGCGGCTCTGAAGCGCGCCGCCGAGGCACTGAAGGTCTGTGCCACATGCGGCAATCTCGACACCTCCGACCCCTGCGCGCTGTGCCAAGATGCCCGGCGGGACCGCTCGATCCTCTGCGTCGTCGAGGAGGTCGGCGATCTCTGGGCGCTGGAGCGCGCCGGCGCCTTCAAGGGCCTCTATCACGTGCTCGGCGGCACCTTGTCGGCGATCGACGGCCGCGGCCCGCAGCAGCTCAATATCGATGGCCTCATCCGCCGCGCCGGAGCGCCGGAGCTGCGAGAGGTCGTGCTTGCGCTCTCGGCCACCGTCGACGGCCAAACGACGGCTCACTACCTCTCCGAACGGCTTGCCACATGCGACGTCGCGGTGACGCGTCCGGCCCATGGNNGGCCCGGCGGCCGCTATCATCCTAATCTCGAGATCAGGGGAGACGCCCATGCACCCAAGGACCAGCGCTCGCGCCATGATGCTGGGCGCCATGCTCGCATTCCTTGCGCCGACAGCTCCGCTCCTGGCGGAGACCATCGAGGCTCAGGCCGAAAGCCGCGAGGCGCTGCGCCTGGTCATCTATTCCGCCGGCCTTGGGCAGGTCGACGAGCGGCGACAGGTCGAGCTGCCGGCCGGGCAGCACGAGTTGGTGCTCTCCGACGTCTCTCCGCAACTGCAACCCGAGACCGTGCTCTTGACCGGCCCCGACCTCAGCGTAGCGGCGCAGAGCTTCCGCTACGATCCGTTGTCTCGCCGTCGGTTGTTGGAGGAATCGCTCGGACGCAAGGTCTGGGTGCGCCAGCAAGGCGACGATGACGATGACGCACGGCTCGAGGAGGGCCTGCTTCTCTCCGTCGCCGAGGGTCCTGTCGTGCGCATCGGCGAGCGCATCGAGACGGTCGACCCCGGCGATGTCGTCTTTGCCGAGCTACCCCCCGACCTGACGGCCCGACCCGTGTTGCGCGCCGAGGTATCGAGCGCGAACGGCGGCGAGCGCGCCCTGCGGCTGCGCTATCTGACCGCGGGGCTCGCCTGGCATGCCGATTACGTCGCGACCTGGAACCCCGACGCCGGCCGGTTGGACCTCACCGGCCTGGTCAGCCTGGTCAACCAAACGGGATTGGCCTTCGACCAAGCCGAGGTCCTGTTGCTCGCCGGGGAGGTCGCCCAGGCGCCGCCGCCCGCCGTGCCGATGGCCCGCCAGCAAATGGTCATGGCCGCCGACGCCGAAATGGCGGGCGCACCCGGTGTGCAAGCGCGCGGGTTCTCAGACCGGCATCTCTATAGCCTGCCCGGCACCATCGATCTGGCCCGCGGCGAGACCAAGCAGGTGCGTCTCCTCGCGTCCTCGGACGTGGCCGTCGAAAAACGCTTCCGGCTGGAAAGCTTGATCCAGGCCGGCCGGGCGCCGGAAGAACTCGGGC
>JABAHS010073877.1_pt2 | contig 12849 bp, 12 predicted proteins | sample 7062111 | NCBI WGS metagenome assembly JABAHS01 (sample SAMN14534600, study PRJNA622989) | marine sediment metagenome | biome: marine biome [ENVO:00000428]; feature: marine pelagic biome [ENVO:01000023]; material: deep marine sediment [ENVO:00002113]; isolation source: pool of 4 deep marine... | reverse complement strand
GGCCCAGCCCTGCATCGACATTCAGGTCGATGAATTCGTAGCTGTCCCCGAACATGTCGTCACTGAGCAACTGGCGCAGTTTCTTCTGCGATAGCACCGGTGAATTCATGATGACTTGCTCGGCGTGTTGCGGGCCGATGTCGAACAGGCTCGACTCCCGGCCGATATTCGTCTGCAGTGACATGACGATGCGCTCGCGCAGCGAATCGATCGGCGGATTCGTCACCTGGGCGAACTGCTGCCGGAAGTAGTCGAACGGCGAACGAATCTGCTTCGACAGCACGGCCATTGGCGTATCGTCGCCCATCGAACCGACAGCTTCCTGTTCGGCCCTGGCAAGCACGGCAACGACATCGTTGAATTCCTCGCGACTCAGGTTGAACATCTTCTGATACGTGGCCAGCGTCGCCGGATCCATCGGCTCGGCCGCGGTTTGCGTATCGATGAGTTCGGTATCGAGATAACGGACGCCTTTCTTGAGCCACTTCTTGTACGGCGCACGTGTTTTCAGAATGTCGTGGATATCTTCGTTCTGTAACAAAAGGCCGTTGACGAGATCGACGGCGATCATCTCCCCCGGACCAAGCCTGCCCTTGCTGACCACGTCCGCCTCGCTGTAGTCATAGACGCCGACTTCCGAAGCAATGGTGATATGCCGGTCGCTCGTGATCACGTAGCGCGCCGGGCGCAGTCCGTTCCGATCGAGGCAGCACATGGCATACCGCCCGTCGGTCAGCACGATGCCGGCAGGGCCGTCCCACGGTTCGAGCTGACAGTCGAAGAATTCATAGAATGCGCGAACGTCAGGATCGAGGTCATCGATCGCCTGCCACGCTGGCGGCATCAGAATGCGCATCGCCTGGAGGACGTCCATGCCCCCGGCGCGCAGCACCTCGAGCATGTTGTCGAGACTCGACGAATCCGAGCCCGTCAGTGAAATGATCGGATCCAGATCCGAGATGTCATCAAGTTTATCCGACGTGAAGTTCTTGGCCCGCGCCTGCGCCCAGTTCCGATTACCCTGGATGGTGTTGATCTCGCCATTGTGCGCGAGAAAGCGAAATGGTTGAGCGAGGCGCCATTGGGGTAAGGTATTCGTCGAAAAACGCTGATGGAAAACACAGACCGAGGATTCGAGGCGCTCATCCGTCAGGTCCGGATAGAATTGCGGCAGCGTAGCCGGCATGACCATGCCTTTGTAGCTCATCGTTACCGACGAAAGGCTCGCAATATACGTTTCGGATTCGTCCAGGCGTAACTCGGCGCGCCGGCGCGCCAGGAAGAGGCGCCGGTTGAACGGCCCACGCGGCAGCCCATCCGGCGCATTGACGAAGACCTGTTCGATACGCGGCAGCGTCTCGAGCGCCTCGCTGCCACAGACCGACGGATCGATCGGCACTTCGCGCCAGCCGGCGACCTCGAGGCCAGTCTCGGCGATCGCGCCTTCAATCTGCGTGCGGGCGAGAGACGCACGCTTTTCGTCCTGGCTGAGAAAGACCGCTCCGGCAGCAAATCGCTCGCTAATGGAAAAGCCGAGCTCCTCGCCGACTGCGCGCAGGAATGTCCGCGGGAACTTGATCAGCAGGCCGCAGCCGTCACCGGTCTTGCCGTCCGCCGCAACTGCGCCGCGATGCGTCAGGCGAGCGAGCGCGGAGATCGCCGTTTCGACGATCCAGTGACTCGGCAAATCATCGAGATTCGCGATCAGCCCGAATCCGCAGCTATCGCGCTCGAACGCCGGATCATATAGACCTTTCGCGTGTCGCTCGGTCATGGGCGCTCTGGGGTGCACGACCCGGGTCGCGCCCCATTTCAGTCAAGTTGAGAAGCGGTCAAGTATGCCATGCCGGACGGGATGGACCAGATTCAGCGGATTTTTGTGCCTAAAAAGGCGAAAAATCAAGGGTTTTTGTCGCCGTACACCGGTTTTTAGTCATCGGTCCGGTTGGTTGCGCGCGTAACCATCTGTCCGGCAATTTTCACGGAAGACGGGCCCTCAAGCCGTCGGTTGTCAGCCGGATGGCACCGGCTTCACGGAAGACCACAGGTCTTGCACCCGGCAGGTCGATAAGGAATTCGCCGCGAAGCTCGTAGGGCACATCCCGATCCACGCTGTCGCGAACGATATGCAGCAGCTGAGGGGCTGTGCGCAGAAGATCGAGCTTCACGTTGATCGCGACGCTTCCATCACTTTTTGCGGGCACCGTAAATGCGTGCGGCACCCTGCCGGTGGCGAAACGATAACCATCGAGTTCGACGCCGTAGGCAATAGAGTCAATGGGTAAAGGGAAGGGATTCGGGTTACTGACCTCGAAATTGAGAACGAACGTTTGGCCGGAAAACCCAAGGTCGGTCGCCTCGACTTCACGCAGACTGACGTCCGGCGCATCAAAAACCTGCTCGAGGCTCGCACACGCGCCGGCGAAAAAGAGCGTCAGCAACAAACAGAAAATCACTTTTCGGCTTTGGCCTTGCATATCCGTGCCCTCCCGATCTCTCGATCAGTGCGGCTCCTCTCCGAGTTCACCCCAACGTGCACCGATCAACAGCCAGTCGCCACTACGACGCTCGAGCTCCATCTCGAATCGATAGGCATCCGCGCTGAAACCGAAAACACCTTCATTCGTTCCGGCCATGCCGGCGATCAGCGTGAGTTCGGCAGCAGAATCACGCACGACCTGCAGCGACTCGATTCTGGTCACCAGTGCAACGGTGCCCGTACGCAGAAAATAAAAGCGCAGCAATTCACCGATTGCCTCACGGTCGTTGCCGCGCGCATCGGCGTAGTCTCGGGAAACCATGTCGAGCAGCCCGCGCCGGTTTTTCTCCCTGGCGAGCTCGGTGCCCTGGCGTACCCATTCGCGCACGGCCTCTTCGGGCGCACCTGGCAGATCCTGGCAACCCGTCATACAGGCACAAAGCGCCGCGGCCGCGGTGAGGCCCATGCGGCCACCAAATACCGGTATCGAGTTTGGCGTTCGTCCCACCATGATCTGCTAAAGTCCTCGGATCAGGTCGGTATACACCCTGACGCGGGCCCGAAAGCGTGAACCGGGTCGCACTTTCCAAGGACAACGACAAGTCGCAGATGGCAGTCAAACTCTTAAGTGAACGCGGCGACGCGACGATTACTGACGAAGACCAGCAGCCGCATCGAGGCCATTCTCGCGTTCTGGTTCAAGGAACAGCCGCTGACAGCGCCGCAAATCGATCGGCGTCTCGATATCTGGTTCGGGGAAGACGAGATTTTCGATCTCGAGTGCAAACGCGAATTCGCCGATGATGTCGAACTCGCCTCGACGCGAGCGCTGGATCACTGGGCCGACGACCCTCGGGGCCGCCTGGCCCTTATCCTGTTGCTCGATCAGTTCCGCCGCAACATTTTTCGCAATACACCGGAGGCCTTCGCAATGGACAAAGTTGCGCTGCGCCTGTGTGTCGAGGGGGCAATCGCCAAAAAGGACCGTGACCTGCAACCCATCGAGCGGGTTTTCTTTTATATGCCGTTGCAGCACGCCGAGTCACGCAAAGTGCAGGCAAAGTCGGTGCAGCTGTTTCGCCGCCTCGCCGACGCCGTGTCACCAACCTATCGCGAGACATTTTTAACGATCGCGCAGTTTGCCGAGCTGCACCATGACATCGTCGAGCAATTCGGTCGTTTCCCGCATCGCAACCAGCTGCTCGGCAGGGCGAACACGCCCGAGGAAGACGAGTACCTTGCCGGCGACACCCCGGATTTCAACCAATCGGGTTAAGGCCCGAATAGCGAACACAGCCGCGCTCGGTCTAGCCCGTGTCTAACGCGCGCCCCGATATATGCCAGAATCTCGCGGTCAGCAACATAGCCGCGACCGACAGGCCAATCACGAATGCGCCCCATATGTAGCTAGGCGGCAGCCGGTAGGTGACCGCGGCAAGATAAGCGGCGGGAAATGCTGCGACCCAGAACGCAAAGGTGTTTATGACCATCGGCACCCGCGTGTCTTTGTAGCCCCTAAGCGCCCCTGCGGCACCAATCTGCACGCCGTCAACAACCTGGAAGATTGCGGCCATGAGTAGCAGGCTGATAGCGATGCTCGTCACAGAAGGGTCGTTCGTATACAGGCCGACGACGGGGTCTCGGAAAACGAGCAAGAACGCCGCCGAACAGCTCATGAAAACTGCACACAGCACAATACCAACGGCGCCGCCCCTGCGTGCGGCAGCCGCATTATGAGCACCGAGTGCATGCCCGACGCGAACCGTGATTGCCGAACTCAGGGCGAGCGGCACCATGAACATCGTGGAGGCGAAATTGATGGCAATCTGATGCGCCGCCGCAATCGCTGCACCCCGCGTGCCCATCAGAATCGACACGGCGTTGAAAAGCCCCGCTTCGGCCGTGATCGTGACGGCGATTGGAAAGCCGAGCACGACAATTTCGCGCATCGCGGCCAGGCGCATCGACCCGATCCGCGAGAAAATCCCGAGCGGCCGGTACCGCGGATGCCAGGCCATGTAACCAGCCAGGCCAATCATCAGTAACCACATCGTGATAGCGCTCGCGAGCCCACAGCCGACAGCACCCAGCGCAGGCATACCGAAGTGCCCGAACATGAGCACGTAATTCAAGAAGACGTTGCAGACAAGCGATAGCAAGGAGCCGTACATGATCGGCTTGGTGGCGCCGATACCTTCGGTCGTAAATCGTAGCGCCAGGAATACGAAGATCGCCGGCGCACCGGGGGTGATGGCGAGAATGTAACCCGTCGTCAGGTTGCGGAAACCCGGATCGATGCCGATGATCTGCAGGATCTTCTCGACATAGGCATACGCGAGCCCAACAACCAGAAGTCCGATACCGGCGCCGAGATAAATACCTTGTCGCGTATATCGGCCGATCAGCTCCGGCCTGCCGGCGCCGAAATGCCGCGCCGCGATAGGCGAAATTGCCATGAGCGTGCCGAGTGCAATCGTGAAGCCGAAAAACCAGACACTGCCGCCCACCGCGACCGCCGCAAGCGCTTCAGCGCCAAGCCTCCCTGCCATCACCGTGTCCGCAAACTGCATACCGGCTATTGCCAGGTTGTTGATAATCAACGGCCCGGCAATACGAAACAGGGCGGGGGCTTCCTTCCTCCAGCGCGTCGAATGCCACATGCCGCGACTGTAACCCAAACTCGACTCCAGTTCGCCGAAGGCACGCGAATTTACCCATTCATTGGTGTAGAGTTTCGAGGGCACTAGCTAACCAGGCCAAACTCCGGGGACAATGAATGTTGCATGATGGTCTTGCCAAGCGTATCGGCGTCATCGGTGGTTCGCGAATACCGTTTGTCCGTGCCCATACGCACTATCGGCATTGTTCAAACCAGCAGATGCTAACGGCGGCACTCGCGGGCGTCGTCGAAAAGTACGACTTGGCCGGCGAGGCCCTTGGCGATGTTGCCTGCGGCGCAGTTATCAAGCACAGCGCCGACTGGAATCTCGCGCGTGAGTCATTGATCGATTCGGGTCTGTCCTTGCAGACCCCCGGCGTCGACTTGCAGCGCGCCTGCGGGACCAGTCTCGAGGCATGTGGCCTGATCGCCAACAAGATTGCACTCGGTCAAATCGAATCCGGTATCGCCGGCGGTACCGATTCGATCAGTGATCCACCGATCGTCTACGGTGCCGAATATCGCCGTATGCTGCTCGATGCTTTCCAGGCCAAAAACCTGCTGGGCCGACTTTCGCCCTGGTTCCGGTTTCGATTCAGATTTCTCAAGCCCCTACTTCCGGGCGTAACGGAACCGCGAACAGGTCTGTCTATGGGCGAGAGTACCGAGCGAGTCGCAAAGGACTGGCAGGTTCTGCGCGAACACCAGGATCTGCTGGCCCTTGCCAGCCACACCAACGCCGCCGCCGCCTACGACGAGGGCTGGTACGAGGACCTTATCGTGCCGTTTATGGGCTGCACCGAGGACAACAACATCCGCAGGGACACGACGATCGAGAAGCTGCAGCGACTCAAGCCGGTCTTCGACCGCAGCGAGTCCGGGACGATGACCGCAGGCAACAGCACGCCGCTGACCGATGGTGCTGCTGCCGTACTGCTCGCCAGTGAGGCGTGGGCGGAGCAGCACGATCTCGAGATCGCCGCCTACCTGACGCATTTGCGTTTCGCGGCAGTTGATTTCATCGATGAAGAGGGCCTTTTGATGGCGCCGGCTTATGCCGTGTCGACGATGCTCGAGGCGGCCGGCCTCAAGCTTCAGGATTTCGACTTCTATGAAATCCATGAGGCTTTTGCCGCCCAGACGATAGCGACGCTCAAGGCATGGGAATCGGACCGCTTCTGCCGCGAGCGGCTCGGCCGCAGCGAAGCCCTCGGCCCGATCGACATGTCGAAACTCAACGTCAAGGGCGGCAGCATTGCAATCGGCCATCCCTTTGCGGCGACCGGGGCCCGTATCGTCGCAACCATGGCCAAGCTCCTGCAGGAGAAAGGCTCCGGGCGCGGCCTGATTTCCGTGTGCACGGCCGGCGGCATGGGCGTCACCGCGATCATGGAAGCCCCCTGATGTACCGGCGACCCCGGTAAGACGGCAGCATGGCGGAATTCAGCGCGACCCTGGCCTTCCTCAACAGCATCCTGTGGCACGACTACGTGCTCTACACGATTGTTGCCTCCGGACTCTTGTTTACGCTCTGGAGCGGCTTTTCTCAGTACCGGGCCCTGACGCACGGCCCGGCGGTGATTCGGGGTGTTTACGATGACCCCGACGATCCGGGAGCGATCAATCACTTCCAGGCGCTGTCGGCGGCGCTGTCGGCGACCGTGGGCCTCGGCAACATCGGCGGCGTCGCGCTGGCGATCGCGCTCGGCGGGCCCGGCGCCGTCTTCTGGATGTGGGTAATCGGCTTTCTCGGCATGGGCCTCAAGCTCACCGAGGTCACGCTGTCGATGCTGTATCGCAACACCAGCGATCCCGACAATCCCCACGGCGGCCCGATGTGGGTTGCGGCGAAAGCGCTCGAGCGCAAGAACCTGCGCGGTCTCGGCCAGGCGATCGGCATCATTTTCTGCATCACCCTGCTCATGTCGACGGCGACCAGCGGCAATATGTTCCAGGCCTGGAATGTCGGCGAGCTGACCGAGGAATACTTCTCGGTGCCGAGCTGGATCACGGGAACCGTCCTGGCTCTGACAGTGGGGGCAGTTATCATCGGGGGGATAAAACGCATCGGCAAAGTCGCCGCTGCACTCGTCCCGTTGATGGTGACGCTTTACTTGCTGGCGGGCTTCTATGTCCTGGCCGTCAATTTCACCGATATCCCGGCTATGTTCGCCCTGATCGTGAAGTCGGCTTTCCTACCGACCGAGGCTACCGGTGCATTTATTGGCGGCTCTGCGGCCTCGGCATTTTTATTCGGGCTCAAGCGCGCCGTATTCTCCAACGAGGCAGGTCAGGGCTCCTCCCCGATCGCGCACTCGGCGGCAAAAACAGACGAGCCGGTTCGCGAGGGCATCGTCGCAGGACTAGAACCCTTTATCGACACGATTGTCGTTTGCACTTTCACGGCCTTGATCATCCTCTCGACCGGGGTCTGGAACCGTGCTCCGGACGTCGCTTTCCCGACACCCCCGGCAGCCGTGCCAGGCGAACTCGGCTGGCAATTCCCCGCGACGCCGGTAAGCACCTCGGACTTCGTCGAAGGCGAGCGCGTGATCGTGATCGTCCGAGCTCACGAGCGTGATGAATCGTTCGACCGCCACAAGATCGAGGGCAATGTGCGTGCATCCCAAGGCGGCCTCGCCATCGACTGGCAGCCATTTGCAAGCCCCGTTCAGCCCGTGATCGTCGACGGCGGCTTTTACCGGAGCTATGTCGGCGCGACGCTGACGGCAAAGGCGTTCGACAGCGTCACCCCGGGACTCGGCAAATGGCTGGTCACGATCGCATCCTGGCTGTTCGCGATTTCGACGATGATCTCGTGGAGCTATTACGGTGAGCAGGGAATGGTCTTTCTCGCCGGCGAGCGTTCCGTGCTTGCCTATAAATTTGTCTATTGCGCGTTGATCATCCTTGCGACGCTTGGTTTTGTACAAAGCGAAGCGGATCTCGATAACGTTTCGAGTTTCGGGACGGGCGTTATGGTTCTGGCCAATCTGCCCATCTGCTGGCTCTTCGGTTATCAGGCAATGCGGGCCTACAAGGATTACGTCATGCGACTCAAGACCGGTCGTTTAGGTCCGGAGCATCCGCCGCCGAGTCTCGAGGAACTGCTCTCGGGGCGCGACGTCGAACGCCCTTAACGCCGCGNNNAGGTCTCGACGCGGGACATGATGTCGTCGATGTCCGCCGGCGCCTGCACGCCCGCCACGACCTCCTCGGGTGAATTACGCAAGGCGCCAAACAGGTTGATCCAGCGTTCACTCTGCTTGCCCAGCGCCAGCAAGCGGTAAAACTGCGGGCCGGGTTTGCCGCTGTTGCCGCCGAACAGGCTCAACAACCCGGCAACCAGCGCCGCTGGCAAAAGCACGAGATCGCGAAAACCGTCGATCAAGAGCTTCACCTGCAGGACGGCAACATCACGTATCAGAATCCAGTACCCGGTCTTGTCGGGGATTTGCTCGGCCGGCTCTTCCACAATGCCCCCTGCTACATTTTTCAATCAAGACAAGGGATTATAGCTTGGCCCGCTGGCACCGGCCCGGCGTTTCGTTTACTGTAAGGTCGATACGCTCAGCGGCCCGGATCAATGCCGACGTTTGAATCCCTCGACAACTTCGAGCACGGTCTCGCCGAGTCGCTTGGTGTTTTGCTGGTCAACCTCGGTACCCCGGACGAACCGACTCCCGCCGCGGTCAGGCGCTACCTGAAACAGTTTTTATGGGACCCGCGCGTCGTCGAGATTCCCCGGCCTCTCTGGTGGCTCATTCTCAATGGATTCATTCTCCGCTTCAGGCCCGCACGCTCGGCTCACGCTTATCGGAAAATCTGGACGGATCAAGGCTCCCCGCTACTCATCGGCTGCGAAGCCATCCGCGACGGCCTGCGTCGATTGCTGCCCGAGCTGCTTTCCGGCGACGTCCATGTCGTGCTCGGTATGTCATACGGCAATCCCTCGATCGCCTCGGCGCTCGACGAATTGCGGCGACGAAATGCTCGGCGAATTGTCGTTTTACCGCTCTATCCTCAGTACTCCGGCACGACCACCGGCTCGGTTTTCGACGACGTAAGCCGTGAGCTTGGTCGCTGGCGCTGGGTACCCGAGCTTCGGTTTATCAATCATTATCATGATGCGCCGGCATACATCGATGCCCTCGCCAGTAGCATCCGTTCTCACTGGGCGCAGTATGGTAGTGGCGATCACCTGTTAATGTCGTTTCATGGCGTGCCTATGGACACGCTCATAAGCGGCGATCCTTACCACTGTCATTGTCAGAAGACCGCTCGCCTGTTAGCAGCATCTCTCGAACTCGACGACAGTAGTTGGTCGATTGCGTTTCAGTCGCGGGTCGGTCGTGCCGAGTGGCTGCGTCCATACACCGACGAAGTGATCGGTACTTTCGGGGCAGGCGGCATGCAGCAGCTTGATGTCGTTTGTCCCGGGTTTTCGGTGGATTGTCTCGAGACCCTCGAGGAAATAGCCATGCAGAACGCGGAGCTCTTTCGCGAATCAGGTGGTGGTGAGCTGCGCTATATTCCGGCATTGAATGCGCGGGAGGACCACCTCGCCTTTCTTGGGCGCCTCCTCGAACAGCACGTGTCTGGCTGGCCGGAATCGGCACCGGATCTTGGCGCCTCACGGCATGAGGCAGAGGCTACGCGTGAGCGCGCCATGGTTTTCGGTGCCGAGAAGTGAAGGGCCTCGGCCGCTTCCTCGAATTCAGCGTACCGACAACCGATATCCTCGACTCGCTAGATTATTATCGGCTCCTGGGTTTCTCGGAAGCGGCGGTCGGCGACATCTGGCCGCATCGCTATGCTGTCGTCAGCGATGGCATCCTGAATATAGGTCTGCATACCGGCCGTTTCGATGCGCCAACCCTCACCTTCGTCAGGAGCGAACTTGCTCAAGATGCCGAACGTCTCGCCGAGCACGGCTTCGAGTTTACGACGCAGCGTGTAGGTGATGATTCATTCAATGAGCTCGGACTCGAGGACCGATACGGGCACGCCGTCGCCATACTCGAAGCCCGAACCTTCAGTGGCGTAGACGAGTTCGACGACGATTCGGCTTGTGGCACGTGGTTGGAGCTGACGCTCCCCGTTTCGGATGCGGTTCATGCCGCAGCGTTCTGGGGTCCGTTGGCATCGACGGCGCTTCGCATCCGCGAGGAGCCACCGACACACCTTCGTTTCAATGTCAGCAGTTTGCCTCTCGGTCTGTCCGAACATCAGGCATTGAGGCAACCCGCATTATGCTTCAAATGTCACGACACGAATGCGCTTGTGCAGCTGCTCGACCAACACGGACTGCCGTATGCCCGCTCGCCGGACTTCGAAAATGCATTGATCAGGCTCATCGCTCCCGAGAGCACGATGATTTTTATTTTCGCCGAAGACTTTTTAGGCGAACTCTACGAGGTCGATGAGTCCGGGGCGAGAGACGACTCCCTACACTAGCAATTCGCGTATCAGCTTGAGAGCCTGTTGCCGATAGCCAGGGCCGAAAAGATTGAGATGATTCAACACGTGATAAAGCTGGTATAGCTGAATCCGGCCTTCGTTTCCCGGTGCCATCGGCCAGACTGTCTCGTAAGCGTCGTAAAAAGCCTGTGTGTAACCGCCGAAGAGCATCGTCATGGCGATATCGCTCTCGCGATCTCCATAATAAACCGCCGGATCGAATACCACCGGCTCACCGCGCACCGAAGCCCAGTTACCGCCCCATAGGTCGCCGTGCAACAATGACGCGACGGGGGTGTAGCCTTCGAAGTAGACCGGCAGTCGATCAAGCAGACAGTGGCCGAGATCGGCAAGCTCGCCGCCGTGGCCACGCTCGGCAGCTAACTCGAGCTGGAAACGCAGCCGATAGCGCGCGAAAAATTCAACCCAGTCATCGCTTTGAACGTTCCGCTGCAAGGTTTGGCCGATCGTGTTATCACGAAACCAGCCGTAACGGTCCTGCGTATGCCCGTGCAAGCGTGCAAGCTGCCGGCCGAGCATCTCGTTGTCCTTGCGACCCGGACGCTCGAGATCGAGGAATTCGAGTTCGATAAAGCTGTAGCGCTCGCGAAGCCCCACGTCGACGACGGCGGGGACCCGGATTTCCCCGGCTGCCCTGAGCTCGGCAAGTCCGTCGGCTTCGGCCTCGAACATCGTCAACTCGGCCACAGAGCCCGTCTTGACGAATGTCTTTCCCGCGACCTGGTCGGACAAGATCCCGCCTAATAGCGACTCAGGTCCGCGATGCGCTCCGCTTGGCGGCGTAGCGCCATGCCGATATTGGCCTCATCGAACAGGGCGTTGATATCGCCAAGAGCCGGCATAGAGCGCTGTAGCATCTCCTCTGCATCATCGAGCGGTGCATCGCAGGCAATGCCGGTCAGGCGGCGCGCTAACATCGCGTCTTCTTCGTGTGCTGCGAGCTTTGCAGCCAGCGACTTCGCGCCGCGCACATTGACCTCGTGGACTCTGTCGAGGTTTGAAAAAATGCCGTCGAGATCACCGAAATGCTTGAGTAAGGCCTCGGCCGTTTTCTTACCGACCCCGGGTACGCCTTTGATATTGTCGACTGCGTCGCCGGCGAGGGCGAGGAAATCGGCGATTTGCTCGGGCCACACCCCGAAAACCTCGGGGACGCGGTCATAGCCTATTTTGCCACGCCCGGCGAAGTCCCAGAGGACGTCATCTCGCGACAAGAGCTGCGCGAGATCCTTGTCGCGACTCACGATCGTCGACGGTCTGTCGACCGATCGGCCGTGCTCGACGAGGGTTCCGATCAGGTCGTCCGCCTCATAATGCGGGCTTGCAACTTCCATGACACCGAGAGCTCGCGTGAATTGGCGGCATCGTACAAACTGCCGCTTGAGTTCTTCGGGTGCCGGATCGCGATTGGCCTTGTATTCCGGATAAATCTCGGTGCGGAAGGACGTCGAAAGGCTTTCATCAAAAAGAACCGCGATGAACTCCGGGTTGACCTGCTCGACAAAGTCGCTCAAGAACCGGCAATAACCGTACAAGGCATTGACCGGGTTACCGGCCGTGTCGACCATATCCTCAGGCATCGAATAGTAAGCCCGAAACACATACACGCTGGCGTCGATCAGGTACTGCATATTGCCTCAGCAAAATCTGGCGCCGCGGTTTATCAACCGCCGCGTTGTCACCGTAAGCCGGCCGTGTCCGCCCTCAGCCGTGGTAGTGAACGTCGATGATCTTTTCGCCGTCAGCAAGATGGTCGGTCAGTCTTGCGTGCAGCGGGCTTGAGCGAGGAATGTGAGCAAGCAGGTACTGCATCTGGTCGGCGAGCACTCGCCGGCCTTTCAGATAGATGTATTCCGCATAGGTCGGCGTGAACGGAATCGCGATGAGCTGCATGCTGGCTTGTTCCGGCGTGCGGCCACCCTTGTGGTTGTTGCAACGCCGACAGGCTGTCGCGACGTTGTTCCAGGCGTCTCTGCCGCCGTGCGACAAGGGCGTAATGTGATCCCGAGTCAGATCTCGCGTCGAAAAGCGCATCGAACAATAGAGGCAAAGGTTGGCATCACGCTTGAACAGCGTTCGGTTATTAAGCGGCGGGACGTACTTGTCGCGATTCTTTGATAGGCCCTGGCTTGTACCGTACGTCGCGATGATCGAGTTCACCTCGATCCGGCTCCTGCTACCGTCGAAACTGCTGTAACCACCGAAGACCGTATACAGGCGTGTGCCACAG
>JABAHS010147017.1_pt2 | contig 12857 bp, 11 predicted proteins | sample 7062111 | NCBI WGS metagenome assembly JABAHS01 (sample SAMN14534600, study PRJNA622989) | marine sediment metagenome | biome: marine biome [ENVO:00000428]; feature: marine pelagic biome [ENVO:01000023]; material: deep marine sediment [ENVO:00002113]; isolation source: pool of 4 deep marine... | reverse complement strand
AATCAGAAAATCTTCAGGGATTAATCGCGCTTCAAAATACCCCCGCCCCACTGGAGTTCGGGCGCCACGTCTTCCTCACCTTCTTCCCGATGAAACTGCAGGGCGATCTCCATCATCCGGTCTTCAAGTTTCATAGCGGTGCCATTGGAACATTTAAGATCGTTCAGCAATATCGAAAACGCAAAACGTTCGCCATCCAGCGACTGATAATAACCCGACAACGCGCTGACGTGATTCAAGGTCCCGGTCTTGACCCGTATCCGCTGAGCCTCTTTGCTGTGATGCATGCGGTCGACGACACTGCCGTCCAGCCCCATCACGCCCAGAGCGGAAATGAACTCCGGAAAAATGCTGAGGTCTTCATGCGCGTCCTGCAATAAAGATACAATCTGATCCGGGGTCACCAGATTCTCTTTCGACAGGCCGGAGCCGTCCACCATGCGGTACTGATTGACCGCATATCCCAGGCCCTGCATATACTCCTGCAACAGCAGCACGCCGTTTTCCGTCGTGCCCGGCTCCCCGTGAAACTGCGCGGCCAGAGCGATCAAAATCTGCTCGGCCATAAAGTTGTTGCTGAACTTGTTGAGTCCGCGCAGGATGTCCGCCAAAGGCGGGGACTCATGGTCCAACAGCAGTTTCGCGTGCGCCGGCACCTCGCCCTGCACAATTTTTCCCGTTACCCGGACCCCGGCCTGCTCCAGATATTTCTTGAACGCCGTGGCGGTGTATTGGGTGGGACGGGTGACATTGAGATAATATTTTTTACGCGCCACGTATTTCGGAAGGGTTCCCTTGATGAGGATTTCATCATGACCTCTCCGTCCCCGCCGGGTGACGATCAAAGGCCGCCGTCTCTTTTTTCGCGCCGTGGTCACCGCCCGGTTCACCACACGGAAATAATCCAGGTTCGGGTCCACCACCACCAGCGGCGGACTGCCCACCGTCGGACCCGGTTCGATATGCACCGTCACCGTATTAAAATTAAAGGACAACGCGCCCACCGGCGCCAGGTAAGCCTCCGGACCGCGGTAGGGCTTCCAGGTCTTCAACCGGCCCTCCCCCTCAAAATAACTGTTGTCCGCGATGATGTTCCCCTGAACCCGGATGATCGGCAGATTTTTCAACTCGTTCACCAGAATCCACATCTGCTCCGTCACCAGACTGGGATCGCCGAATCCTTTGATATAAAGGTTTCCCTTCAGCACCCCGCCTCTTATTTGCCCATTGGTATACAAGCGCGTATGGAACCGGTAATCCGGCCCCACTTTTTTCAACGCCATAGCGGAGGTGAACATCTTCATGTTGGATGCCGGAGTGAACAGGGTGTCGCTGTTGCGGGAATACAACACCTTGTTGCGGTCGAGGGAATAAAACTTGGCGCCCACGCGCAAACCGTCCTGACAGGATTGATCCAGAAGAGAATCGATGGTCTGGCGAAAGCGCTCCGCGGCGGTGCCGGAATCCTTCTTCCAATCCTGCGCCGGGAGCGCGGCTGGAAACAAAAACAGGGCCGCCGTCAAAGCGGCCCCCATCAACGGGACTGGAATCCGTTTAATATTCATATTAAAATTGTACAGGCTCCGTAAAATCAATGCAATCAACAATTTATCCAAACCCGCGGATTTGCCGGCGCACTTGACGATACCGCCTGCGATAGGATAAGGTTTGTTGGCTTTTATCAACTTTTAAAGGAAAACACGGAATAAATTATGAGCTACGATCTGGTAGGCATCGGCAACGCGCTGGTGGATATAGAGGTGCAGGTCTCCGAGGGCCTGGTGCACAATCTGGAATTGACCAAGGGCGGCATGACGCTGTCCACCAAGGCAAACCAGGACGAAATCCTGACGCACATCAACAACCATACGCACAAAATCGCCTCCGGCGGTTCCGCGGCCAATACCATCCACGGGTTCAGTGCGCTCGGCGGCCGTGCGTATTACCTGGGTCGCGTGGCCGACGACTCGTTCGGCAAACATTACACCGACGACATGAAAGACTGCGGGGTCGGCTTTCCCGGTCCGGATTCCAAAACCGACGGCACCGGCACCTGCCTGATCCTGGTCACGCCGGACAGCGAACGCACCATGCTCACCCATCTCGGCATCTCGTCGGAGTTGCATCCGGACAATGTCGATGAAACCATCATTCATTCGGCCAAAACGGTATATATCGAGGGCTATTTGTGGACCGGGGAGGAAACCCGCGCCGCCGCCATGAAAATGGCCGACGCCGCGCGCCACGCCGGAGTCCCGGTGGCGTTCACCTTAAGCGACGCGTTTGTGGTCAACGCCTACAAGGAATCGCTTGTCGATTTCATTCGCTGGAAGGTGGACATCCTGTACTGCAACAACGTCGAAGCACGGGCAATGACCGGCGAGGATAAAGACGAACACGCCTTCGCCGAACTCAAGGGGATGGTCAACACCCTGTTCATGACGCGCGGCGCGGAAGGCTCCTGGGCCACCAATCCCCAACACGCTAAAATCCACATCGAACCGTTTACCGTCCAGGCGGTCGATACCACCGGCGCGGGAGACCTGTACGCGGCGGGCACACTCTACGGCATGATCCACGAGCACAGTCTCAAGGAATCAGGCATTATCGGCTCCTATTGCGCGGCACAGGTGGTCACCCACCTCGGCGGCCGCATGCCCGCCCACTCCCACACCAACGTCAAAAAAATCCTCGACCAGTATCCGGGGACATAGTGGAATACCGCCGCCGGTAACATTAAAACCCGGAATCTTCGCTCCACGCTGTGGAGTTTATCCTGAACTTGTCGAAGGGCTCAGAAAGGCCATCGGAAATGTCATGTCATCCTGAGGAGCCAGGGCCAGAGCCTGTCCTTGAGCCTGCCGAAGGTAAGGATCCGGGCTTTCTCCGTATCCTCTGAGCTCTCTGTGGTGGGAAGCGGTTTTAACTCACATCAGGGGTGGAGTGGGTTTTTCGGGTTCCGCGGGTTCGATGGGTGCTGTCAGATTCAGGTCCGGTTCCGCTTGCGGCGGAAAGGGTTTCCCCTCCAGATCCGGCAGATGCTTCAACAAAAAAACCAACAGACCCGGCGGAATGGAGTCGTGCAGGTGGGCCACGTCCACTTTCGGGACCCGCCGGCACTGGCTCTCGAGAAATCCCCGGTCAAAAATACGTTTGACCCAATCCGCCGGTTTATGGGTTTTGTTCGCGATGGCACTCACGGCTTGTGAGGAAACCACATTGTATTTCAACTCCGGACCCTCTCCGGGACACAGATAAACTTGAGCATTCGGGTCCCGGTGCACCCGCCTTAAAATTTCTCCCATCCGGTTTTCCAGGCGGGACCTCTCCAGGCCCTGTTGAAAAGAGCCGGCAGGCGGCTCTCCGGTGAGCGCTTCTTTTAGATCTCCGGTATCCAGACACCCTCCCATCCCCGGCGGGCTCAACAACTCCGTGTCTTTGGTGGCCACATGATGCTCGAGCCAGAGATCATGGATTCGCTCGTCCGGAAGTAAAACAGGGGGGTTACAGTCACCCCCCAGTGAAAGGGATGGTAACCCTGACACCAAAGCGAAAATGCATAGCCATTGCGCTATCCTAATCGACATTCTCCAAACTCCTTCCTAAACATCAATATAATCCCCCACCCCTTTCCCCGCCAGCGCGCCGCTCCCTTACAGGAAGTTGAAATTGGCTATCAGTTAACGGCTACCGATCACCAGGGAGCGCAAATCCCTGCTTAACAATTACCTGCGGAGGTACTCCGCCGCTCCCTTACAGGGAGTTGAAATTGGCTATCAGTTAGCGGCTACCGATCATCATGTAGCGCAATACCGGGAAAAGCCCGGATTTGATACTCTCACCCTTCTGGCAGAAAACTTTTGCGTCACTCCATCCTTCCAAGTTGAGCGAAGTTTTAATATCCCTCTCCCCTTGAGGGAGAGGGCGGGGTGAGGGGAGGTTTTCTTTCCGGTTTTGTCTTTGCTCGATGGATCGGCGGCGCATCGCCGGCCCCTTCCCGGCAGGGGAGCCCCGTTAATGGAGGCAACCACATAAAAACGTCCACCCCTCACCTTAATCCTCTCCCCATGAGGGGAGAGGAGGCATTTTGCCTTCACCGGATTGAAAAAGTCCGGGTTATGCATAGGTCTTTCTCCGAAGGAGGCCGGGGGCGGTTGACACCGCTTTCCTTATCTCCTGTCATCCTGAGCTTGTCGAAGGAAAAAGGGACAAATATAGACCCAACCCCGGACTGGAATATATCGAATAGGTGATTTATAGTGATCGCAGGCCGCTCTGGCGAAAGGAGCCATAGCGTATGAAATCGATAAGGAATTTTTAATGGAAAATGACAATCAATTCGAATATTTCCTGGAACGGGCCGAGCAGGGAGACGCGGAGGCGCAATTCAACCTGGGAATCCTGTATGACGACGGCAACGGGGTGCCGCAGGATGACCGGAAGGCATTGGACTGGTACCGCCGGGCCGCGGAACAGGGCTATGATCCGGCTCAATTCCAGCTGGCGATCTTCTACATGCAGGGCAGAGAGGTTTTACTGAGCCTGGGAAAAGCCGCCGAATGGTTCCGCAAAGCCGCCGAGCGGGGGAATCCGGATGCCCAGACCATGCTGGCCATCATGTGCCGGGACGGTATGGGGATGAGCCGGGATTATGCCGAGGCCGCCGAATGGTTTCGCAAGGCCGCCGAGCAGGGCGATGACGATGCGCAGTTCGGCCTGGGATGTTTTTACGCGCACGGGGCGGGGGTGGAGCAGGATCACCTGAAAGCCGTGGACTGGTACCTCAAAGCCGCCAAACAAGGGAACGTCGATGCGCAATACAACCTGGGTTACGCCTACGAATCCGGTGAGGGCGTTCCTCAGGATTATGACAAGGCGGCGGACTGGTACCACAGCGCCGCCGAACAGGGGGACACCCACGCCCAGGTGAATCTGGGAAACCTGTACCGGGAGGGCCGTGGCGTCCCCAAGGACAAGGAGACCGCCAAATACTGGTTTCAAAAAGCCGCCGAGCAGGGCGAAACGGTCGGCCAGTTCAACCTCGAAGCCGCGCAATTTAACGACGCGGAATTCCCTGTCGAACCGGAGAGCTTCGGCGAATCCACCTTTCTTACCGATGGGGGGGACCACCTGAAACATGGGATCGGCCTCGACCAGGAGAACGAGGCCCTGGACGAATGGGTCCGCGAAGCCGCCGAGGAAGGCGACCCTCAGTCCCAATACCGGCTGGGCAACTGGTACCGTTACAAACTGGAAGAAGGCAGCGATTATTCCGAGGCCGCCGAATGGTACCGGCAAGCCGCGGAGCAGGGGCACACCGAGGCGCAAATGGAACTCGGAGCCATGTATGAAAACGGCCTGGGCGTTCCCCAGGATCCAGAAGAAGCCGCCAAATGGTACCGCCAGGCCCTGTCCCTCCCCGAAGACGACGATTCCGAAGACTAAACATCAAGGATCGCGATGATCCCGATGGACCGCGATTAAAAGTCCCGGCCAGCGTGCCGCTCCCTTACAGGGAGTTGAAATTGGCTATCAGTTAACGGCTACCGATCATCATGGAGCGCCAATCTCAGCTTAACAATTACCCGCGGAGGTACTCCGCTTGTGCCCAAAGAATTACAGCTGTAAAAAGCTGTCAACAAATTGCCTCCCCGGCTACGGGGATTGGTGGGTGCGGTGGATGCGGGTGGCGAAATTAACCACTTGACCGTACCTTAAAGTCTCAGCGAAATTATCACCGGGCATTGCCCGGCCAGCGTGCCGCTGGACCCAATGGGCTGAGCATTAACGGCCATAAACATTCACCGGGCGCAATTGAGGATTTTCAAATTATCACCGGGCATTGCCCGGGGATTGGTGGGTGCGGTGGAAGGCGGTCCAGACGTCGCAGTGGCCGCGGGCGAAAGCTTCGAATCCCATCAGCCGCGGTTTCCACTTCGGTTTCAGAATCCGGTAGCACTCCTCAGCCACGGCTTCATAATATTCCCCCATCTTGCGTTCGATATCCTTCGACCGCGACTCCCGCATGATCTTTCCGATGGACACCCGCTTCAGCGCCTCGGCATTGGCCCGCTTGCTGGCGAAATAGTACTGCAACACCTCCTCCATCTCCGCGCGTTTGCCGGGACGGTACAGGTGCCCGGCGACGTAGGTGTCGAAATCCAATTGCAGGGCCCTTTTCAAACCCGCGATCTGGCTGAAAATATCGACGGTAGTGAAATTCTTGAACGGCACCGACTTCGGCGTGGCGACGTCGACGAACATCAGCAAACGCCGCTGGGGGATGTGGATGATGATGTTGCCCTTGCCGTGCCCGTCACCGGGATAAATCAGATCGAGGCGCAGGCCGCCCAGCTCGACGGCGTATTTCTCACCGAACGCGATGTTCGGCACCGGGCGGGCGGGATCGTTGTAGCGTTGCAGGAGTTTCTGGGTTTCGCGGTGGGCGACGATCTTGATGCCCTCGGCGAACATCGACGCGTCGCCGATATGGTCGCGGTGCGGATGCGAATAAATCATCATGATGACCGGTTGCTCCGTCACCTCCCGTACCGCACGCCGCAACAGGTGGCCGGCGCCCTGGATGGGATCGATGAGAATCACCCCTTCCTCCGTCACCACGAACAGGGTGTTGTAAACGCCGTTGGAGAAAAAGTAAACCTCCGGCGCCAGAGGTTTCAGGAGATAACCCTTTTCCGGCATCCGGGGAATGGCCTCGACATAGCCGTCGGGAACCCATCCCGGCGGAGTCTCGGCGGCTTTCTTGGGAGAGGGGGCAAAGCCGGGCGGCGGAACGGCGGGCTCCGTCATGCACCCGGCCGCCCACCACACCGTTAAAAACCCCAAAATCAGGAATCTCCAGCCGCTCATCCTTCGCCTGTGGTCTAAATTACACATTTGCAGTTCAATTTGTTACACTGGGGCCGACTGATCCTCGGTATACTTCAAAATCAACATACACCTTATTTACAGGTTTGATCATCAATATTCAATCTCTATCCCCCGGAGGTTAGTATGAAGCGTTTGACCATCCTTATTGCGTTAATGGTTTTCCTTCTTGTCCTGACCGGGTGCGGAACCAAAGGAGTCAATTTCCCCGCCACCCATGTCAACGACATCCAGAACAACGTGACCACCCAGGTGCAGATTCTGGACTGGTTCGGAAAACCGTTCAATGAAGGAACCCGCAACGGGGAAGAAATTTGGACATACCAGTTCGACCGCTACAGCGTGTTCGGGAACCCCAAATCGAAAGACCTGGTGATCCTGTTCGACAAAAACAACGTCGTCAAAGCCTACAAATACAGCTCCAATATGGATTGATCCCGGCCCGCCCCCGACAGGCGGGAATCCGCAGAACCCATGACCCCGATTCAACTGTTCGTTTTCGATTTTGACGGCACCCTGGCCGACACCCGGCTGGACATCGCAGATTCCGTCAACCGGGTCCTGCGGGAGATGGGACTGCCGGAGCGCGACCGGGAAACCCTGTTCGGATTCATCGGCCGGGGCGTTCAGCATCTGATGACCCGGTCGCTGGAGGGTACCGGCTGCGACGATCTGCCCCGCGCCATCGACGCCTTCATGCAACATTACGAAGCCCACCTGATGGATCAGACCACCCTGTTCCCGAACTGCCGCGAAGCGCTCACCCATCTGGCCGGCAAAGAAAAAGCGATATTGTCCAACAAGCCCACCCGCTTCATCACCCGAATCCTCGACGCGCTCGACTGCCGCGCCCCCTTCGCCAGCATTATCGGCGGCGATATCATGCCGGAGAAAAAACCCGATCCCGGCGGCCTCCACCATCTCATGGAAAAACACCGGAAACGGCCGGACGAAATCCTCATGATCGGCGACAGTCTGGTCGACATCGAAACCGGCAAACGCGCCGGTGTGCGCACCTGCGGCGTCACCTACGGCCACGCCCGCCGGGCCGAACTCGAAGAAGCCCGGCCCGACTGGATCATCGACGACCTGGCGGAACTCAAATTGAATTTCCACTGAAAGCGAATGGCTCCTCCGGCTCAAAACCGTTTTAATCTTCAGGAAGCCAATGTTTTCAGGCTCCCCTCCTGATCCAGGAGGGGAGGGTTTCTCCCCCTTCTCCGAAGGGGGCCGGGGGGCTTCTTCCTTCTTCAAAATCAAAACCCAGATTCTTCGTCACTGCGTTCCTCAGAATGACAAAACGTATCTCTCGGTCGTTCTGAATGGAACCTGATGGTGTGAAGAATCCGGGTTTCAGGGGGCAGTCGAAATGGCTCGATCCATCGAGTGACCGGCCAACGGGGATGTCCCTCTCCCGGCTGAAAATGGGAGTCCTGTGCAGGTCCCCTGAACAATGAGCCGGTTTATCCGGCTCACCGTAATCGAGGCGGGGCGGTTCAATCCTGAGTGATGTTGCTCTTTGAAACAGCGCTCAATTTGTAGATGATGCTGTCGATCAGCGCCTGCCAGCTGGCTTCGATGATGTCTTCCGACACGCCGACGGTTCCCCATTTGCTGTCGTGGTCGCCGGATTCCACCAGCACACGGATCTTCGCCGTGGTCCCCTTCTTCTCGTCGAGGATGCGCACCTTGTAGTCGAACAGACTCAGCTCTTCCAGTTCCGGATAGAATTTGGTCAGGGCTTTGCGGATGGCCTTGTCGAGCGCGTTGACGGGACCGTGGCCTTCCGCGGCGGTGACTTCCTGCACGCCGTCGACGCGGATTTTTACCGTGGCTTCGGCGATCGGCGCTTCGTCTTCCTGCCGTTTCTCGACGATCACGCGGAAGCCGATAAACTCGAAATGCTGTTCCCGTCCGCCCAGCGCATCGCGCATCAGCAGTTCGAACGAAGCTTCGGCGCCCTCGTACTGAAACCCGAGGTTCTCCGCCTGCTTCAGCTGGTCCAGCAGTTCCTGGATTTTGGGATCCTTCGAATCCACGTCCAGTCCGAACTCTCGGGCTTTCTCCACGATGTTGCTTTTTCCCGACAGATCGGAAACCAGAATACGCGTCTGGTTGCCGACCCGCGAGGGATCGATGTGTTCATAGGTCTCGCGGTTCTTCTGCATGGCGCTGACGTGCACACCGCCCTTGTGCGCGAACGCGCTTTTGCCGACAAACGGCTGATGGTTCCAGTGCGCCTTGTTGGCCAGCTCGTCGACGAAGGCGGATAACTCCTTGAGCCCTTTCAGTTGCGCGTCGGTCACGCAGTCCTCACCCATCTTCAACCGCAGGTTGGGGATGACGGACACCAGGTTGCAGTTGCCGCATCGCTCGCCGTAACCGTTCACCGTACCCTGCACCTGCCGGGCGCCGGCGGTGACGGCCGTCAGGGCATTGGCGACGCCCAGCTCGGAATCGTTGTGGGTGTGAATGCCCATGGGAGTCTTGCAGGTCTTTCGCACCTCCTCCATGATCGCCTGGATTTCCCACGGCATCGTGCCGCCGTTGGTGTCGCACAGCACCAGCCAGTCCGCCCCGCCGGATTCGGCGGCCTTCAATACCCTGAGCGCATACTCCGGATTCTTTTTATAGCCGTCGAAAAAATGCTCGGCGTCGAACATGACTTCGGGCACATGTTTTTTGAGAAAAGCCAGACTGTCGGAAACCATGCGCAAATTTTCGTCGAGGGTGGTCGAGAGCGCTTCTTTCACGTGCATATCCCAGGTTTTTCCGAAGATGGTGACCGCGGGGGTTTCCGCTTCCAGCAGGCGTTTGAGGTTGGGATCGTTCTCCGCCTTGTTTTTGGCCGAACGGGTACTGCCGAAAGCCACCAGCTTCGCCTGTTGAAAGGTTTCGGATTTGACCTTTTCGAAAAACTCCACATCTTTGGGATTCGACCCCGGCCATCCGCCTTCAATATAATGCAGGCCGTCGTCGTCCAGCTTGTGGGCGATGCGCAGTTTGTCCTCCACGGTGAAGGCGATTTCCTCCGCCTGCGACCCGTCCCGGAGTGTGGTGTCGTATATTTTAATCGTGCTCATATTCGGTATTGAACGAGAATGTTTCCGGCTACGCGCCGGTGGCGGATTCGGAGACCTCCTGCGGTTCCTTCTCCAGTTTGAACTCTTCGTGCAGGGCCCGCACCGCCTGCTCGGTCAGCGGTTTTTCAATGATGCAGGACACGCGGATTTCCGAGGTGCTGATCATCATGATATTGATCTTTTCGCGCGACAGCGTGCTGAAAATCCGCGCCGCCACCCCGGCATGACTGCGCATCCCGGCGCCGACCACGGAGATCTTGGAGATGTTGGAATCGGACGAAACGTCCTGCGCCTGGATATCCTTTCCCTTGGCCTGCATGATCGGCATCGCCTCTTTCAGGTGCGTGGTCGCCAGCGTGAACGAAATGTCCGTGTGGCCTTCGGCGCTGACGTTCTGGATGATCATGTCCACCGAAATGGATGCCTCGGCCAGCGCATTGAAGATGTTGGCGGCAATGCCCGGCTGATCCGGCACACCCTTGATGGTGATTTTCGATTGGTTCTTGTCGTACATGACTCCGGATACCACCGGCTGTTCCATATTGGGATTCTCCTGGCAGATCAGGGTGCCCTCGTCCGAGGCGTCGAAGGAGGAACGGACCACGATCGGCATATTAAAATTATTGGCGAATTCAACACAGCGGATTTGCAGGACCCTGGCGCCCAGGCTGGCCATTTCCAGCATCTCGTCAAAGGATACCATATTCAGCTTGCGGGCATCCGGCACCATGCGCGGATCGGCGGTGTAGACGCCCTTGACGTCGGTATAAATCTCGCACAGTTCCGCCTTCAGCGCCACCGCCAGAGCGACGGCGGAGGTATCCGACCCGCCCCGGCCGAGGGTGGTCACGTCTCCAAATTCGTTGACGCCCTGAAATCCGGCGCACACCACGACGTGGTTTGTCTTCAGGATGTCGATGGCCCGGCCGGCGTTGATTTCGCGGATTCGGGCGCGGGTATGGGTGCCGTCGGTCAACAGGCCCATCTGCCGTCCGGTCAGCGCCACCGCCGGACAACCCATGCCGTGCAGGGCGATCGACAGCAGGGCGCTGGAAATGCGCTCGCCGGAAGACAGCAGAAGATCGATCTCCCGCGTCTCCGGCAAATCCGACAACTGGTGCGCCATGTCCAGCAGCTTGTCGGTTTCCCCCGCCATGGCGGAAACCACCACCAGCACATCCTTGCCCTCGTCCCGGCGTTGTTTGACCTTGCGCGCGACGTTGCGGATTTTGTCCAGCGTGCCCACCGAGGTGCCGCCGTATTTCTGTACGATCAGGTTGCTGGTCATAACCGGTTGTTCAAAAATGCCTCGATTAATTCAGAGCCGGATTTGAAATGCTCCGACCCGCTCAATACCATTTCCTCGTTGAATATTTTTACCTCATCGGCGCCTTTGCCGGAAGGATACGCCACGAAGAGCACCGGGTCTTTCGTGTATTTCATCAGGTTCACCGAGCTCATGTGATTTTCCACCAACAGCAGGGAAAGGTCATCGCGCCGGTCCACGGCCTCCATGAGGGGCCCGACGACTTCCCGGTCGACATCTTCCAGCGCCAGCATGGTGTCATCGATATTGCCGTGAAGCGATGCCACTTCCGCGCCGGCGATATGCAGATAAACCACATCCCGGCTTTCCAGCTCCTGCAACGCGGTATTCACCTTGGCCTGAAAATCGGTGTCGGGAAAACCGGTGGCCCCCTCGACATCCGGCGCGTCCATTCCCGCCTTGAGGGCCATGCCTTTCAGCAGGAGCGACGCGCTGACCACCGACGCCTGTTTGCCGAACCGGTCGGCGAAAGGCGCCAGGGTCTCCCGTCCACCGTTGCCGTTGCCCCAGAACCAGACGCTGTTGATCACGTCTTCGCCGTTTTTGGCGCGCGCCTGGTTGAGCGGATGGTGATGCAGAATGATCTGCGCCTGATTCATCAGGAACACCAGTTCCTTGTTCGCTTCCCCCTGCGGCATGTGCTGACGGATGCCTTCCCCGATCAGTTCGTGGGGCGGTTCCAGCGGCTGGGCCAGGGAAAATTTGCGGGTCACCATCAGATTGTGATAACCCCCGCCGGAGAAAAACGTGACCTCATCCGCCATCTGTTGTTCCAGCGCGTTCAACAGGCTCCGGGCCTCGTCGCGTCCCAGCTGACCGGCGGTGTAATCCTTCATGATCATATCGTTGTGGCTGGATTGCAGGATCACGAAATCACAGCACAACGGCAACTCCCCGTCGGCCAGGTCCACGCCCAGAGCCTCCGCCTCGAACCGCGCCACGCCGAGGCGTGAAGGCGCCGGATCGTAACCCAGCAGGGAGAGATACGAGACCTCGTTGCCCGCCGGAAGGTCCTCCGGGATGTTGCGCACCGAGCCGCACCGGCCGCCGGCGGCCAGCCGGTCCAGATGCGGCGTTTCCGCCAACTGCAGGGGCGTGCGATTGTCTTTTTCGGCAATCGGCTGATCGCTCAGCCCATTAACCATAAGTACTATATATTTCATAGAGTTACAAGCGATTCAGGAATGTGAACGGGTAATTATAGGAATTATATCGTAATTTGAAGGGAATTCCATGACCAAAGCCCGGAATTGACTAATATTTTTCCTCCGGTGTAGCGCCAGAACTAATTTTCCATATCCTTGAAAAGGAGGGGTTGGGTAAATTTTCACCGCAGAGGACGCGGAGGACGCAGAGAATGAATGCTTTGAGGTTGTCATTCTGAACGAAGAGCAGAATCTGGGTTTTGAATGACCCGCGGCGGTTCGCCGCCCAGCGTGACGCTGGACTCGGTTTTCACCACAGAGGGCACAGAGCCCACAGAGAAAACCCGGATTCTTCGCGGAACCTGTCCTGAGCCTGCCGAAGGAAAGGGGAGGGATTATATAGGGTTCGCTATA